>Ga0307942_1003461_pt1 | contig 12766 bp, 13 predicted proteins | sample OrgLakmetagen175_FD_201846 | JGI IMG/M metagenome (GOLD analysis project Ga0307942, IMG submission 201846) | Saline water microbial communities from Organic Lake, Antarctica - #175 | ecosystem: Environmental > Aquatic > Non-marine Saline and Alkaline > Saline | place: Antarctica: Organic Lake...
CTAGGTCTGCTCTTAGCCCATACATGCCAGGCGCCTGATGTTAACAAATATTTATGGACACAACCAAAGCATGTGTGGCCACTTGATTGTCAGTGCTGGAGACAAGCGACGCTCACACACATTTTCCAGACGCTTACATACCCACATCACGGTCACGCACATTTTACACACATCACAGTCACGCACATTTTACACGCTTCACAGTCACGCACATTTTACACGCATCACGGTCACGCACATTCTACACGCATCACAGTCACGCACATTTTACACGCATCACATGCATCACACACACATTTTACACGCATCACGGTCACACACATTTTACACGCATCACAGTCACGCACATTTTACACGCATCACAGTCACGCACATTTTACACGCATCACATGCATCACACACACATTTTGCACGCATCACGGTCACACACATTTTCCAGACGCCTACATACCCACACCTCTGCGTAACCAACATCGTCCACGCTGTTCTCAAATGCACGTTCACATGCAAAGCTTGGCTTGCTAGCACTAACTGTTTTCACCTACCCATTTCAACTCATGCACACACGTACACATACACACATACACATGCACGCATACAAACGTACACATGCACGCATACAAACGTACACATGCACGCATACACACACACGCACGCACATGCACGCACACGCACGCATACACAGCTTGACCACTCAACCAGCTCAAATTCAAAGTGCATACGCTTTTTGCACACCCACACCGATTTGCGCAGTTTGACAAATATCACGTCGAGCGTGTTTGCAGCCAGTGATAGGCCAACGGTGGTGTACTCCAGCAATCGCAAGCTTATGTTCTCCAACTTGAATGAGAACGAGGTGAGACTGGATGGCTGGCCGTGATGAACTTTGCTTTTTTGCGTGGTGTAATGGTTTGAGTGGTGGTGTATTCCAGCAACCGCAAGCTTATGTTCTCAAATTTGAATGATAACAAGGTGAGACTGGCTGGCTGGCCGTGATGAACTTTGCTTTATGTTCTCAAATCTGAATGAGAACGAGGTGAGACTGGCTGGCTGGTTGTGATGAACTTTGCTTTATGTTCTCAAATTTGAATGAGAACGAGGTGAGACTGGCTGGCTGGTTGTGATGATCTTGAGGGTAACTTTTTTGCGCGGTTAGTTTGTGGCATACGCCACGCAACTGCCAGCTCGTCATGCTCTTTTATACTGAATGAAAACTAGACGAACCTTGTGTTTACAGTGTTTACATCATACCCCACAAATGGGCATCTACGGTGCGGAAATATGGTTCTGGCCAACCCTATGTGCTTTGCAGTGCCGCATCCAACATGCAGTGGTTGTTTTGTATTGTGTGTGATTTGCAAACGCAGGTCATATATTGTGTGTGTGTATGTGTGTGTGTGTGCTTTGCAGTGCCGCATCCAACATGCAGTGGTTGTTTTGTATTGTGTGTGATTTGCAAACGCAGGTCATATATTGTGTGTGTGTGTATGTGTGTGTGTGTGCTTTGCAGTGCCGCATCCAACATGCAGTGGTTGTTTTGTGTTGTGTGTGATTTGCAAACGCAGGTCATATAGTGTGTGTGTGTGTGTGTGTGTGTGTGTGTGTGTGTGTGTGTGTGTGTGTGTGTGTGTGTGTGTGTGTGTGTGTGTGTGTGGTCTGCAAATGCAGGTCATGTATTTTGTGTGTGTAATCTGCAAACGCAGGTCACATATTTTGTGTGTGTGATCTGCAAACGCAGGTCATATATTTTGTGTGTGTAATCTGCAAACGCAGGTCAACTACATGGCATCCTTTAATTCAGCCTCCTTCCCAGACTCGCTGGCCCTAGCAAAGGTGCGTGTGGGGAGTGGGGTAAGGGGAGTTATGCGCGCACGTGTGCACGTCAAATTGCCATGTTATGGCAAATGTGCGTCTGTTGCCCGTCGCCACTTATGATGATCTAACTGGTGGTGAGCTGAATGTGTGTAGTAAGAAGCTTTGCGAAGGCAATGCACTTGTTTGCCACTTCTGGAAAGTTAAAAATGTATGCATGTTAACCCTGCTAGGAAGGCTGGCTTATTCACAAACACACACACACACAACATACAAACTCTCTCACACACACACACACACACACACACACACACAACACAACACGCACAAACTAACACAAGCACACGCACACATATACAAAACATATACAAACATTTAAACACAAATTTACTTACATTAACACAAGTGCACACACACATACACTTACACACATTTATCTCACACACACATACGCACACACGCACACACACACACACAAACACACACACACACACACTCACACACTCACGCACGCTGCCTTAATCTCAGGAGAATTCGCTGACCATTGGCACTGTTGACGAAATCCAAAAGCTGCACATCAGATCGGTGCCCCTACATGAGCAGCCTCGTCGCATCGTGCACCAGCCGGAGACGCGCACCTTTGGCGTGCTAACCATCGCAAACTTTGTGAGTGGCTATTCTTTTACGACTTGTTGACTGCTGTTTGTTATTCAGCCCCCGGCGACGCGTGCCTTTGTGGGAAACTTAAAGAGTGACAATTTTTCTTATGAATGACGTGTGTGTGTGTGTGTGTGTGTGTTTGTGTGTGTGTCAGGCCCGGCCTGCAATTCTCCTGCTCTCTGTTGACTTACCCCTTTTTATTCTGTGGTGGAGGCGTTTTGCAGAACTCGGTACCAAAGTGACTCCTTTATTTATGCGATAAGTGACCTTTCACGGCCTGCATATTTTTAGCTATGTGTAGACAAACAAAGATATTGCTGGGCGTTTTGTATCGCACTATTTCAATATAAGATGCTTCCAGCATTCAAGAAAGACACGTTGCTTGTTGGGATTTGGGATGTTTCATCACTTCTTTCGCAGTAAAGCCCTTGAACAAAACTTGAAGTTGTGTGCGTACAAAAACTGAAATTACATATCCTGACTGGCTGTGTGCTCACACACACACACACACACACACACACACACACACACACACACACGCGCGCACACACACACGCACACACACACACAATCACACCAAAAAAACATGTTCTCACATGTTCAGGGCTTGGAGGATGAAGCCAACTACGTGCGTATCGTCGGAGACACGGGCATGGACGTGGTGGCGTCCTTGCAGCTGAACGTGAACGAAATGTGTCAATCCATCACCAGCACCAAGCTGGGAGACGACCCTGCTACCTACTACGTAGTGAGTGAGAGTAATTCAAAAACACCCTGCTTCCTATTACGTGGTGAGTGAACGTAATTAAGAATCATCCAGAAAGCAGTGTGTTATGTGGTGAGTGAAAGTAACCAAAGAACACCCAGCTGCCTACCATGTGTGGTGAAGGCAATTTGACAGCAATCAGCGTATCACTCGGTATGTAGGAATGATCACAAAACACCCAGCAAGCAGCGTGAATGCATTTACCAAGAAACAGCTTCCAGCTGGTGCACACCCACCTCACGACAAGCTCGTAGGCGATTCCATACTGAGTAGTGACTATGAAACTAGACGCGGAAACAGAGCACGCTCCCTCTAGCCACGGCCCTGCCAAATGTGTTGATGTGCGCAACTTGAAATTTGCATATTTCAGACCATCAATTGGTCTAGGAGACTAGAGCGACTGATCTTGGCACTTATCATTATTCCATGAAGTGGTGAGACGGTGTGCGGAACCGAAAATCTGTGCCCTACTAATCAAAATTTTACGAATGGTATCAGCCCCGCAAACAGCCAGAATATTTCATCACATGGTCCTTATGATTATCTCGTCTCATGGCATTGCTCTCACCTCATCGTACGGTCAGTGTGTGCGCGACTAGCTTCGTTCTCCATCATGAAACTTCAGCAAGGTGGGGCCTCACCCTTTTCCTGGCACGCTTACCTTGTTATTCACACACATACTCATTACTCGTACTCACACATGAAAACAGCTTATGTATCTTTCAACGCTTACCTTGTTATTCACGCACATACTCATTACTCGTACTCACACATTAAATCCGCTTATGCATCTTTAAACATGGTTGCCCCCTATAACGTGCAGCACTCCTCGTAACGTTCTCACTCATGCAACATTTGCACGTGTACAAACACACACACACACACACAGGTTGGCACGAGCTTGTGCGTACCAGAGGAACCAGAGCCTACCAAGGGTCGCATTCTGGTGCTGCAGTATGATGAAAGCAAGGTGTGTGAGCTTGCGTGTGTACATGCGTTTGTGTACTTATGTGTGTGTGAAGGGGGGGGAGGGGGGGGGGGGGTGTTGCATGTGTGTAAGTGTGATCTATGTCTTGCCCTTTCAATCAAAACCGTTCCACCCTTCCATTCAACACTGCTTCGTGGTTTCAATCAAAACTGCTGGATAGCTTTGATAGCCATAGCTCTTCACGCTTGCAAATCTATTTTTCAGGCAGGCTTTTTGCTGGGGGCTCCAACCCCTGGCGGTGTGTTTTGAACACCTCGTGCTTTATTAGAGAGCGGCATACTCAGCTCACCTTGTCGGGTTATTATTTGAGGCTGGCAGCAGAGCGAGTAGTCAGTGGGTCAGTGTATCATTGCCCATTTCGATATCATGTAAGAACGCAGCTAAGTTGAAGTTTTGCGGTGTACGCCACACTTCAACTTGGCTTTGTTTGAGGCTGGTCTGGAAGAGCGGTAAGTCATGGGAGAGGTGGTCTTTATGCAGCTGGTTCAATCGTTCAAAGATGCCTTGTCGTGTTCTGTCAAGGCTGGTAGTGGAGCGGGAAGCCAGATGAGGGTAGTGTTCATGCAGCTGTTCAATCATTTAGAATTCTGCTTGAACATCTTGTTTTGCGGTCGAGGCTGGTAGCGGAGCAGGAAGCCAAAGGAGGGTGGTGTTCATGCAGCTGTTCAATCGTTTAAAATTTTGCTTGAACTTGTTGTTTTGCAGTTGAGGCTGGTAGCGGAGCAGGAAACCAAAGGAGGGTGGTGTTTATGCAGCTGTTCAATCATTTGGAATTCTGCTTGAACATCTTGTTTTGCAATTGAGGCTGGTAGCGGAGCAGGAAGCCAAAGGAGGGTCGTGTTCATGCAGCTGTTCAATCGTTTAAAATTTTGCTTGAACTTGTTGTTTTGCGGTTGAGGCTGGTAGCGGAGCAGGAAGCCAAAGGAGGGTGGTGTTCATGCAGCAGTTGAATCGTTTTAAAATTCCACTTTGACATCTTGTCGTGTTTTGCAGTTGAGGCTGGTAGCGGAGCAGGAAGCCAGATGAGGGTGGTGTTCATGCAGCAGTTCAATCGTTTTAAAATTTTGCTTTAACATCTTGTCGCGTTTTGCAGTTGAGGCTGGTATCGGAGCGGGAAGTCAGGGGGTCGGTGTACCAGGTGCTGCCCTTCCAGCAAGGGAAGCTGCTGTCCAGCTGCAACAACATGATCCAGCTGCATAGGTGTGTTTGCACGTGTGTGTGTGCTGTTTGTGTTCTTATGTGTGTGTTTATACAAGGTAGCTGCTGTCCAGCTGCAACAACATGATCCGGCTGAAAATGTGTGTTTGCACGTGTGTGTGTGTTTGCACGTGTGTGTGTTTATACAAGGTAGCTTACGTCCAGCTGTAACAACATGATCCAGCTGCATATGTGTGTTTGCACGTGTGTTTGCACGTGTGTGTGTTTATACAGGTAGCTGCTGTCTAGCTGCAACAACATGATCCAGCTGCATATGTGTGTTGGCACGTGTGTGTGTGTGTGTTTGCACGTGTGTGTGTGTTTATACAAGGTAGCTGCTGTCCAGCTGCAACAACATGATCCAGCTGCATATGTGTGTTTGCACGTGTGTGTGTGTGTGTGTGTGTGTGTTTGCACGTGTGTGTGTTTATACAAGGTAGCTGCTGTCCAGCTGCAACAACATGATCCAGCTGCGTTAATGTGTTTGCACGTGTGTGTGTGTGTGTGTGTGTGTGTGTTTGCACGTGTGTGTGTTTGCACGCGTGTGTGTGTTTATACAAGGTAGTTGCTGTCCAGCTGCAACAACATGATCCAGCTGCATATGTGTGTTCGCACGTGTGTGTGCTGTTTGTGTTCTTATGTGTGTGTGTTTATACAAGGTAGCTGCTGTTTAGCTGAACATGATCCAGCTGCATATGTGTGTTTGCATGTGTGTGTTTGTGTGTGTGCTGTTTGTGTTCTTATGTGTGTGTGTTTATACAAGGTAGCTTACGTCCAGCTGTAACAACATGATCCAGCTGCATATGTGTGTTTGCATGTGTGTGTTTGTGTGTGTGCTGTTTGTGTTCTTATGTGTGTGTGTTTATACAAGGTAGCTTACGTCCAGCTGTAACAACATGATCCAGCTGTAGCGATGTGTTCATTGCTTACAGGTAAAGATGACACTGTTTGGTCAGAAGCTGTTTTGCATGTAGAGACAATTTGCCCTGGCCCAAATCAGATGCATCAACCGTGCTTAAAGTCATGAGCTGCACTATCATGATTTGTGACAAGGGTTGGCTAGAACCGTATTTATACACCGTATATGACCGAAAATTTGGCGATTTCCCTGCCAAAAATACCGTATGTACTGTATGTATATATTTCTGGCCAACCCTACTCATGACACCGGCAGAAGAAGGCGTGTGCTGCCTCTCATTCACGTAACACACCCGTGGCTCCATGAGTTGCTGCATTGTGATCACTTTGTTTTACTTCATGCATATATATTTCTGGCCAACCCTACTCATGACACCGGCAGAAGAAGGCGTGTGCTGCCTCTCATTTATGTAACCCATCCGTGGCTCCATGAAGTAAAACAAAGTGATCACAGCCCTACTCATGACACCGGCAGAAGAAGGCGTGTGCTGCCTCTCATTCATGTAACACACCCATGGCTCCATGAATGCAGTAATTCATGGAGACAATGTAGTAAGTCATGGAGACAATGCAGTAACTCATGGAGCCACGGGTGTGTTACATGAATGAGAGGCAGCACACGCCTTCTTCTGCCGGTGTCATGAGTAGGGTTGTGATCACTTTGTTTTACTTCATGGAGCCACGGGTGTGTTACCTGAATGAGAGGCAGCACACGCCTTCTTCTGCCGGTGTCATGAGTAGGGTTGGCCAAAACCATATGTATACAATGTATTTACAGTGTATATATACGGTATTTTTGACAGGGAAATCGCCAAATGTACGGTCATATGCGGTTTATATATATGGTTCTGGCCAGCCCTACTGATTTGCTTGTTACTGGCAAGCTGCCGTCCAGCTGTAGCAACACAACCATGCATTGTGTGCCATGTCAAAGTCTCTCCAGCTGTGACAATCTGATTGCACATCACTTGCCATGTCAAAGTCTCTCCAGCTGTGACAATACAATTGCACATCACGTGCCATGTCAAAGTCTCTCCAGCTGTGACAATACAATCATTCTGCGTACCATGTCAAAGTCTCTCCAGCTGTAGCAACACAACCATGCATGGTGTGCCATGTCAGAGTCTCTCCAGCTGTGACAATACGATTGCACACCTCGTGCCATGTCAAAGTCTTTCCAGCTGTGACAACACAACCTTACGTTGTGTGCCATGTCAAAGTCTCTCCAGCTGTGACAATACAACCATGCATGGTGTGCCATGTCAGAGTCTCTCCAGCTGTCAATACGATTGCACACCTCGTGCCATGTCAAAGTCTTTCCGGCTGTGACAACACAACCTTACGTTGTGTGCCATGTCAAAGTCTCTCCAGCTGTAGCAATACAACCATGCATTGTGTGCCATGTCAAAGTCTCTCCAGCTGTAGCAATACAACCATGCATTGTGTGCCATATCAGAGTCTCTCCAGCTGTAGCAATACAACCATGCATTGTGTGCCATATCAAAGTCTCTCCAGCTGTAGCAATACAACCATGCATTGTGTGCCATGTCAAAGTCTCTCCAGCTCTGACAATACAACTATACAGTGCGTGCCGTATGCCAAACCCTCCTGTTTGCCTGTTTGCAACATTTTTGCATCACAGCATAATTCAAGGCATACGTGTAGGCACGCACTCAAACTTTCCTACAGAGAATGCTTTCATAACTCACGTACAAAGACTCACATACACACATAGATTTGTTCCGCATGAAGTTTCAACATCCATATATACATTTTTTTGCGTGCATACACGCTTAGATCCTTCCACACAAAGTCTGTCATATTTTGCTTCTCACTCACGCACACACGTACACACGTACACACACACATACGCACACACAAACACACACACACACATACACACAGATGGGTGCTGCGGTCAGACGGTGCCCGGGAGCTTCAAGCAGAGTGCAAGACCACCATCAACATCCTCGCACTTCACCTTGCAGCGAGGTATGGGTGGGGGGGGTTGCTAGCGCGCGTGCGTGTGTATGTGCCTTTGTGATATCATTTTCGTGTGTGTTTTTGTTGTTTGCACGACTTTCTATTTTCTATAGGACCAACAGCAACAGCAGCGACAGGATACTGCGACGCCTGAGTTGTGCCCCGTTTAGGTGATTTTTGTTTAGTTTGGATTACAAAGGCCTCCAGCCTGGCATGGCTGCTCAACCTATAGGTCCCAACAAATAAACCGATCAAAAAGATCTGAGTTGTACCCCGTAGAGGTGATTTGCAGCAAGAACACTAATTTGTAGGGTTGGCCAGAACCATATATATATACGGTGTGTATACGGTATTTTTGGCAGGGAAACCACCAGATATACGGTCATATACGTTGTATATATACGGTTCTGGCCAACCCTACTAATTTGGACACACAGCCTGTACTCAATTTCAAATAGGAGTGCAGGGGTGGCTTCATTTATTGGCAACTGCTCGAAACCCGAGTCCTTTATATTTGTGGTATGATTGCACTCAAGCGGCATTGGGGCATCCGCATCCTTGTGGGCAGCCTTATGGGAAGTTCAGTGCCCTGCATTTTGCAGCACAATGACACCTCTCCCATACCACACCACATAAGTATTGTTGTTTCTTTTACCACCAGAAGGGGTGGCTGCGGCGTTTCGGGTCATTGTTGTGGTGTGATGAGGTGTTGGGGATCTAATTCTCTCTTGGGGAGGTGTCGGGTCATCGATTGTTTTCGTATTATATGTTGGGGTGCGAGGAGGTGCAGGATGGGCCAAAATATTAAATCGGGTGCGTGATGATCATGTCAACACAATTACTGTACAGCACTCCTTTTTGAGCAAACCTATTTTTACATGCACAGGCAGCACAGGGGTGACCACATCCTGGTGCGCAATTTTTACATACCACATCCTGGTGGGCGATGTTTTCATGCACAGGGGTGACCACATCCTAGTGCGCGATTTTCACATACCACATTTTAGTGAGCGGTTTTTTCATGCACAGGGGTGACCACATCCTGGTGGGCGATTTTTTCATGCACAGGGCTGACCACATCCTAGTGCGCGGTTATTACCTAACACATCCTAGTGGGCGATTCTTTCATACCACAACCTAGTGGGCGATATTTTCACACCACATCCTGGTGGGCGATGTTTTCATGCACAGGGGTGACCACATCCTAGTGGGCGACCTCATGAGGAGTATGTCTCTGCTTTTGTACAAACCAGAAGAGGGGGCCTTAGAACTGCGAGCGTCGGTGAGTGCTTGCCTGTACAAAATGCAAGAGGTGTCATAAAAGTGCAAGTGTCAGTGAATATTTTTGCTGGTGCTAACCGGAAGAGGGGGCCTTAGGACTGCGAGCGTTGGTGAGTGCTTGCTGGTGCAAACTGGATCAGGATGTCATAGAAATGCAAGCGACGGTGAGTTTTTGTCTGTACCAACCGGAAGAGGGTGTCTTACAACTGCGAGCGTTGGTGGGTGTATGTTAATGTTAAAAATAAGTCCGTGACTTCCCAGTTCTTGCAATGCGTCAAAAGGTTGTGCTACAAAAGGTTGTGTGGAGTGCCTGGGAATTTTGGAAGCATGCTGTGGGGTGTGTGTGCTGTGGAGTGTGCTGGAATATGTTGAAGCTTGCTGCGGATTGTGTGCTGTATGTGTTTTGAGTTCAAGTGTGTGTATGTGTGTACTGATTTGAAGTGTGCTTGTGTGTGTGCGTGTGCGTGTGTGTGTGTGCAGTGAAGTTTTCGTGCTGACAAATGTGTGCTGGGAAAGAGGTTGCTTTAGCTGTTGCCGCTTGCAGAGGGGCTTATTTTTAATGGTATTGCTGGTGCGCATAGAAGAATGGAACTGAAGTTTGTTGCTTGGTAACACTGTAGCTGTTGCCCTCCATAGTTATGTGTGTGTGCATGTGTGTATGTGTCTGTGTGTGTATGTATGTATGAATGTGTTTTTGTGTGTCGTGTGTGTGTGAGTATGTGTGGACGTGTGTGCGTGAGTGTATCTACAATTTAACGCAGTCCTGTCAGCGTTTCACACTTGCGGGTGTATTTAAGCGGCTGCCACTTTGTTGCCTGATAACTCAGTTTTGTTACAAATGCTGATATTTGATCATACACACGCACGCATGCATGCATACACACACTCGAGCGCATACACAAACAAGCACACAAATGCACCTGCTATTTCATAAATTAGAACTGCAACAGCAGCTGGGACGTGGCCTTGACATTTTCTTAGCAGCTTGTATGAGTGTGCAAATGTTTGACCATGGGCATGGCTTTGTGCTGTGTAGCTGCAAATTATGACTGTGTGCTGTGTGGCTGCAAATAATGACTGTGTGCTGTGTGGCTGCAAATAATAACTGTGTGCTGTGTAGCTGCAAATAATGACTGTGTGCTGTGAAGCTGCGAATAATAATTGTGTGCTGTGTAGCTGCAAATATTAACTGTGTGCTGTGTAGCTGCAAATAATGACTGTGTGCTGTGTGGCTGCAAATAATAACTGTGTGCTGTGTAGCTGCAAATAATGACTGTGTGCTGTGAAGCTGCAAATAATTGACCATGGGCATGACTGTGTGCTGTGTAGCTGCAGGAATTGAACAGCAGCCGCAGCAACTGTGCTGCCCTTCCGTGTGTGTTTGATGGTTCAATATAATTCCACATGCTTTGCCTGCTCAGGACTACAACAGCAGCTGCCCTTCCGTGTGTGTTTAATGGTTCAATATAATTCCACATGCCTTGCCTGCACAGGATTACAACAGCAGCTGGTGCATGGCTGTGGACATGCTGAACGACGACACCTACCTAGCAGCCGAAATCTCGTGAGTGTGCTACTTGATGGCACACGCTGCTTGTGTGTGTGAGGGTGAGGGTATGCCTGCCTGCATGCATGCACGTGTATGGTTAGTGTGCTACTTGATGGCACACGCTGCTTGTGTGTGTGAGGGTGAGGATGTGCCTGCTTGCATGCACGTGTATGGTTAGTGTGCTACTTGATGGCACAAGCTGCTTGTGTGTGTGAGGGTGAGGGTATGCCTGCATGCACATGTATGGTAAGTGTGTGTGTTTGTGGTGTGTGTGTGTGAGTGTGTGTGTGCATGTGTGTGATCTGCAGGGTTACTTTGGTGCAAAAGCGCGCAGCACATGCTTCAGTGTGCCAAATGCAAACTAAATTTGCTCGATTTTCTGCGAAGGCACCTTCACATGCGTTTGTTCTTATTTGGTGCAACCTCACAGAAGACCAACAACTGTTTGCTCAAATCACCCCTCTCTCGTCACGACTCACAGCAGCAGCATCTCACATATTTGAGCGTTTGTGATTCATTTGGATTGCAGCAAGTTTACTCCCAAAGCGCCCCTCTCTTCACGACTCACAGCGGCATTCTCTGGCAGTTTGGAGCATTTATGATGCATAATACATGCTCAGATCACTGCTTTTATGATGAATAATACATGCTCAGATCACTGTGTTTATGATGCATGATACATGCTCAGATCACTGCGTTTATGATGCATGATACATGCTCATATCACTGCGTTTATGATGAATGATACATGCTCAGATCACTGCGTTTATGATAAATGATACATGCTCAGATCACTACTTTCACAACCCACAGCGGCATTCTCTGACAATTTGGAGCGTTTGCATTTCATATGGTTTGCAGCAAGTTTACTTCCAAAGCGCCCCTCTCGTCAAGACTCACAGCGGCATCATCTCACAAGCTTTAGAGTTTATGATTTATTAAGTTTGCAACAAATTTTTGCTCAGAACCATCTCTTCCTCACGACTCACAGTGGCATCATCTCACAAGCTTTTGTAGTACAAACTTGCTCTAAATTTATTCAAAACTTACTCCAAACCTGGCTTGCAGTGGCAACATATTTGTGGTGCGTAAAAATGCGGATGCCACCACAGACGAAGAGCGGCAGAAACTTGAGGTAGGTGCTAAATGCAGGGTTGTGTGCTTTCAGAAACTTGAGGTAGGTTCCGAATGCAGGGCTGTGCGCTTTCTTATGTATGCTTTAGGCTTCTGTCTTTCCACTTGAAGGCCTGCGTTTTACAAGTAAGTAACTGTCAAATGTGCATGCGCGCACATATACATACACGCACACACAAGCACACGCACATGCAAACGCACAGACGCACACACACCACACAAACATGCACACACATGCACATACATATACACACAAGCATACATACACACACACATACGCTGCATCAGGTGGTTGGAGAACACATACACACACCACAAACATGCACACACATACATATACACACAAGCATACATACACACACACATACGCTGCATCAGGTGGTTGGAGAACACATACACACACCACAAACATGCACACATACATATACACGCAAGCATACATATACACACACATACGCTGCATCAGGTGGTTGGAGAG
>Ga0307942_1003463_pt1 | contig 12765 bp, 13 predicted proteins | sample OrgLakmetagen175_FD_201846 | JGI IMG/M metagenome (GOLD analysis project Ga0307942, IMG submission 201846) | Saline water microbial communities from Organic Lake, Antarctica - #175 | ecosystem: Environmental > Aquatic > Non-marine Saline and Alkaline > Saline | place: Antarctica: Organic Lake...
CACGACGTTTCTATGCTGCACAGCAGGACACGACGTTTCTATGCTGCACAGCAGGACACGACGTTTCTATGCTGCACAGCAGGACACGACGTTTCTATGCTGCACAGCAGGACACGACGTTTCTATGCTGCACAGCAGGACACGACGTTTCTATGTTGCACAGCAGGACACGACGTTGTTTCTTTAATCACCAGCAAGAGATTTTAGCGTTGGAATTCTTGAGAGAAAACTCTGAAACCCATTGTATGCACGTCTTTACATCTCCTCAGATCAAACATACACACCACGCCACTCCCACACCACGCCTCTCACACACACACACACACACACACACACACACACACACACACCTGCTGCCTCCCTTGGACTTGGCGGCCCCCTTTGTTGCAGCCTGCTTGCAATGTGCTTGCATCAGGGACACCAGCCCTTGGTGTGCGTGTTGGGGGCTGGTTGATGCCGGCAGCTGGGTCGCACCTGGACCACCATCACGACACGTCAGGGAGATCGGTGTGGTGAGGGTGTATTGTAGGGACAGGAGGGAAAGGCAGGAGGAGGGAGGTTGTGGTGGTGTGAGGATATTGTAGTTGGAGAAGAAGTGCATCAGTGAAGATGGTTGCAGAGAATGCTGCTCGTGGCGGCTGAAGGGAAGAGCAGCAGCAACCACAATGCATTGCACCGTAGAATGTGTACGTATATGCATGTGTGTGTGTGTTTGTGTGAGTTGGTGTGTGAGCCTTTCAATCCCTTGGTGCCGAGCTTAGTTACACGTCAGCGTCACAGAGCAGCGTTTACATGACAGATGACAGATGACACACACGCCACTTGGTCTACACAGGTGATGGAGGAACGACGTGTGTGCTTCACGCTTTACGAAGAATACACCGTGACTGCTGTGTGTTAGGTAAGCTGTGCAGCCTTATCAGAGCCCTTTTAATGTGATGAATCTGTCAAGGTAGAAGGCATGCATGACGAAAGAGGAACAGAGTGAGTGCGATATGCTTGGTGGAGAAATAGAGTGACACACACTGCCGTGCGCATGCACATGTACACAATAATAGCTGCATCGCATGCTCTGTGTATATTGCACATAGGGGACTGTATAAACTAAAACGCCCATTTGCAAAACAAAGTTTACAGTGCCCCCTCTCCTTTACCACACACTCACCAGACACAGCTTGTTGGCATGCAACATGCAATGCCCTGTGCACGTCTGAGGGGTCCCTCAGGCTGAAGCAGCTCAAAAACACGGTGTGGACCTGCTTGGAACCCTGTATGTATGGTGTTTGTGTGTGTGTTTGTGTGTGTGTTTGTGTGTGTGTGTGTGTGTGTGTGTGTGTGTGTGTGTGTGTGTGTGTGTGTGCCAAAACCTGTGTGATTTTAAAAAAAGTGAAGAAACTGAGTTACCTCTTTACGTGTAGCAAAATAAAGATGTGATATTTGGTGTGGACCTAGGCTAGAGATAAGGATGCGCCAAAGGGTAGCCTCCGTGATCTCGAGCGTACCTTACATTCTGTAAACGCTGCAAGATTTGTTTTAATTGGGCCTCAAGCCACGCATCAACTGACGAAAACCACCGTTGGATAGCTCCATAGGAAGAAAGAAAAAGGCTGAAACAGTTTTTGCTGTGAAATCAATTCTGCTCATGCCCACCTTCTGCTGCTTGATGGAATCCAGTACTGTGCGCACAGTGTGGCTCTTGCCTGTACCTGGTAGCCCACTCACGTATAGTGACCTGTAGCATGCAGAGCGGTGTCTGTGATTACCCATTGCTACATACACACACACAACATCAGTATCTATATAAAAGTGTGGAGTGTGGAAAAGTGCAATAAGCATAGAACAAAGGAAAGGGGTCGAACAGAGTGAAAATGCATTCAGGCTATTAAACGTGTATAAATATCGTCCACAAGCGATGCATGCAAAGGCTGCAGCCTGGGCTGCATTGCAGGTGAACCTCTGGTCAGACACTCCTTTATTGATACAATCCATAGTCCAGCACAATATAGGGAACGCCAGACAGGTGCTGCACACTTGACACCAACGCAGCCGCACCTGCCAACCCCGTCATTGCAGCAGCTGGTCAGCAGGCTGTGCAGTTGTGCGTAATGCTGCTCACGCCCGTTGGGCGCACAAGCATGGCCCTCATGTGATGAAGTCCTTTCTAAATCAATGCTCGCTGCAGATGCTCCCTGTTGCTGTTGGTGGGGCCCAGTGCTGCTATTCAGGCTGTTGCTGCTGCGGCCACTCTTCAGGCTTCCCTCGTTGTTGCCCTCAGCAGAATCCATGCTGCGCATGGAGGCATTTCCTAGGAGCGCAGAATGCACAATTGCTACGTGGTCTCTGTTCCAGGGCTGGAAGACCTGTGTATGTGTGTGTGTGTGCGTGTGTGTGCGTGTGTGTGTGTTCGTACGCGTTTGTCTCTGTGTGTGAGTATGTTTGTGTGTATATATGCATGTGTGTGTATATGCATATATGTGTGTGTGTATATGCATATATGTGTGTGTGTGTACCTCAGCAGCTGTCGACAGCTGAACCGGAGTAGAGGCCCCCACTCCGCTCTGGCGCGCCTCAATGCCCCTTGTTAAACCTGATGCTGGAAGATGCAGAGGCGGTTGCAAAGAAGTGCTGCCCATCAGGCTTTGTGCATTTTGAATGGAGGAAGGTGGAGGGAGGAGTTCCATTCTTTGTTGCCCCTGCCGCTGTCTCCCTTGTCGTTGCTGCTGCTGCTGCTGCTGCTGCTGTTGCTGCGAGGTGCTCGTCCTCGGGCGCTTGTTCTCCTTCTCGGCATCATGGTGCTCTTCTTCGAGCGGCCTCTTCCCTGTGTGTTTTCGGCTAGGAGGAGGTGGCGGGGGAGGAGGAGGTGCTGCTGCTACTGCTGCTGTTGTTTGACGAGTGGGTTTGCGGGAGGGAGGGAGAGGGGCTGCTTTGCAGGGCTTCCTTTCCCTCAAGCCTTTGGCGATGCCAGGTAGGAGAACGTCCGGTTTGCTTGAGCGTGTTTGCCTCATATTTAAAAATAAATAAAAGGGATGTGCGACTGTTTTAAAGCATTTTCAAATTTGAACGTGACAGATGGCTTCTTCATGCAAAATTCGGGAATTCCTGGAGGCCTTAAATCAAAGTATTTTTATCCCAATCTATAATTTTGGCATGTGATCGCCCCGCCAGCCTGCCAGGACCTCTCTGGAGGAGCAACTAAGTATTCGGCATAGACAGACAGGAATGTGGCTGGTTGATTGGGAGCCAGCACGGGAAGCAGCAAAGATGCTCCACCGCTTCCAACCCAAAGTACATGAAAGTGGCTAAGGAGTGTAGGAGGCGAGCACCTTGTGCATGAACCTACAGACTACAGACAAAAACCTGGCGGGCGCTGCCAGCTTCCCAATTTTTTTGGCCCAGTGACATATGACCACCGAAACTTCCACTGCCCTCTCTCATCAATTTTCTTACTTTGGCAACATTACCAGGCGAAATAAATCGACTTGCGTTCAAAATAAACATGCCATGAGAAGAACAAAAAAACTTCATATTTCACCACATCCCATTAACAACAAAGGCGGTCCGAGAAATATTGTTGTTAGCACACGAAAAAGACAGCAGTTAAGTTTCATGATCAAACAACTGGGCGCGCACAACAGGGAGGTTGGCCTCGTACGAGATCTTGAGTCGGTCCTCGAGGGTGTTGCGCACCACAATTCGCCCATCTGATGACATCATCACAATGCCGCCACAGCTGCGTATGATGGGAGAGCAATGTGATAATGGAAAGGGGTCAATGTGGTTTAAGAATTGACTACATCTATTGCTGAAATGGATCGAGCCAATTGGCCTGTAACTCCAACACGGGTACAAAACAATTCCGTGGGATGTCACTAGAACTGATCATCAGCGTGTTTCATAACATGAACGATGCAAAAATCAAGGGGACACAGCATGTTGCACAGTTAAATTCAAGAAACTTGAGCATTTATTTTTGGCTTTCCGATCGTGCACTGGTGGGCAGTGCTTAAGTGAACGCAACTCGATGTTGTCCTGGAAATCCTCCAGCTTTCCAACACTACCTGGGACGGATTACGGTAATGAGTGTAAAGCTGATGATTTGAAGGTGTGAATAGGTGGCCATTTATTTATTATGCCTCCTATTCTCAAACCTTTTTTCACTATCAGAGGTGGCCAAAAGCGCAAGAAGAGGGACTGTACAATTTGCTCAGCCTCTTTGTTGAGGCAGTCAGTGCTTTACGGTTCTGAAATAAATTTGTTTTGATGAGGGTGTCATTGGGTACCCCAAGAAAGCCACACGATTTGTCTTTACCACTGATTTGACGCGACACTAGTGTATATTGCAGTAAGAGTAGCAAAGGAAAGGATCCAGCTAACGTGCGGAGGCGTCCCTGTTTGGGAAAGGATGCTTATGCTGTGGCAAAAAGGCGCATCATCAGGCCACAGCCCCTACGGATAAATGATCAATTCCTTCCTGACATTATTTCCATGAATGAAAGTCCTCTATGAATTTGTCTGTGATGCCATTGAGGCCTACATGGGAGCCCCTTTCGTCCCACGTCCTGAAATTTACTATGAAATTTGAATGGCAGTAAGCCAAGAGCATCCGAGAGGAAGGCTGCTTCTTCTCCATTATTAGAAGCTCCATTAATTGTAATACCGTACCTTTCCTATAACACCCCGCATTAGTATCGTTTTTTGCCCTGTGGGGTGACTAGGGTATCCTAAAATGTTTCATATATATCTAATTTGACCCTGAAAGATTGTACAGGGCTGGAAATTAACCTTAACCGGGTCACTGCCGGTCATGAACAGTGAGAGGTACCCCCCGCCCCGCCCCCTGTCCCACAGCACCAGGCAGCCTCAGCCTCATGATCAACAGCAGCAGCAGCAGCCCCAGCCCCAAAACCGGTTGCTCCCGAGGGGGAATTACGGAAAGCAAGCCGCGGCAACAGCCGAGCAGCAGGGCAACTGTCCGAGCCAGCAAGCAAAAGCAAAACGGGCTGAGCGTCGAGGCGGAGGAGGCAGCCAACAAAAGGCCGATTGGCAGGCCAAAGAAAGAATGCTACGGTCTCACAGTTGGACCTCAGGGGCACAGCTGTTAGGGGTAGAAGAGGACCAACGCTTGCGCATGCAGGGCAGGTTAGAGCAACCCAATCTAGCAGCAGATGAGCAGGTGAGTCAGACAAGGTCACCAAGGCTGCCCGCACCAAAGCAACACCATCAGCACACACAGGCAGCAGCAGCAGCAGCAGTGGTGAAAGTGGCTAGAGGAAGGAAAGCAAATCTTGGGAAGGGCATTTAGTAGCAGGACAGGGAGCAAACTCACATGCGAACAGCATTTTGCTTCCCTTTGCCCTTTTGCGGTGTTCTCTTTCATTAAGATTGTTTGTGAAGCTTATTGGTGCTGAACAGGGCTAAAGGCCCTGCGGAATTGATGCGGAAAGGTCAAAATATATATTTTGGGGGTGCGGGGAAGATGCGGGATTTTACTAAATATTTCTAAAATTTGGGGTGTGAGATGAGTATGGTAAGGTACGGTAGACAAAAGATCACGTTGTTCCACGTAAAAATAACAGTTTAGACTCAGCACCTTTAACATGACCAACGGATGCACATTAAACAACTTATGCTTTGGCTCTGCTGATTCAAGCCTTAATTAAACTAAGATCAACCAAGTTATTGCTAGGCATCTACCTTGCCTTGATTGAACTAAGATCACCCAAGTTATTGCTAGGCATCTAACTTGCTGCTTTTCTCTCTCATTTCCTGTCATGTGTTGCCAGTACAAGGAAGGGGTAGTTTTGTGCCCGTGTCCTGCACTCCCTTCCCAGCATTCAGCTGATGCGGGAGTTCTGATAAGCACTCTGTGGGTCCCCATTGCAATCTGATCCACGGAGATTCTGAAGTGAGATCACATAACGATGGCCAAGACTGCTGCAAACGAAGGGTGCTGGCGGAGGGACGTTCAATGCCCAGCACTTAAGTGCTTCTTTTCCTTTCAATATGCAACTTATAACTTAGCTTCAATGCCTGCACAGCATTCCTCTCTTCAGCGGGTCCCCCGAGCTTGTCCAGCCCCTGTTGGCCCTTAGCTTGACAATCATATTTTACCCCCACTTCACTATACAAGCTGCCGTTGAGTTCAGGGATATAAGGAGGTGCCTTACCAGATACCAGATACAATCTTGAAAGGCTTATGTGCAGCATATGTGCATATGTATGGTCTGTGATTCGAAATCAACCCAACGCGCCAAGAGGAACAAGAGGCACCAGCATACCTGCTCAGATCACCTGGAAATGCATGGAGGGAGGATGGAAGCACGAATTGGTCACCCACCTTGAAACCTCGTCCTCCCTGCCTGTTTGGGTAGGGGGTGGCAGGAAGGTAGTTTGGTCCACAGCAATTGCAGGGGCCTCCTCCTGGAAAAGGCCTGTGAATTGCCTGTGTGTGTTATACGCAATGGCCGTGGTAAGCTGGCAGAGCTCATAAGCGAGTCTGGTAATCTTGTCTAGGTTGGCGCAGCATGCTCTATCCCTGCTGAGATAGCCTGAGATCCGTTACATGTCAGTTGTTAGGACATAAAAAAATCAAAACGTCTTTAACGTGAGACGTGAGTTTTTGGCTGAACAACTGGAGGGCAACTCCACAACGTGCAGCCACGAATCAAATAAGAGTGTTTCTCTGAAGGTAAGAGGTACCACTTATCTGCGTGCTAGCTCAACGCATCTGTGTCAATGTTATGCATTCACACAAAACGAGCAACATGAAAGAGCAAACCCTCTACTTTTTATGTACATGGGAGAAAGTCACATCCAAGTGGCTTCTTGGCCCCCGTAGCTGTATAGTCTACTGTTAGAAATGCTTTGCATACACACGTAAAGTTATCAGGCCTTACTCGAGTGATGGCTCAATGGCCCCACAGTTGAAATAATGCTTGAAACTGTTTCTGCAACACCTCAGCAATTACATACAAACCACTTACTTGCGTGCTGGCTCAATGGCCTCCTTGACCAAAATCAGGTCCACCTGTCTGCACCGTACTAACACATTTTTCTCCTTCAGCTTGCGAGCAGCCTACAAGTGTGTGAGCAGCATAACAATGGTTTTGGGAGAGCAACTGGTAGAAGATAACTGTGGAGAGAGAGAGAGAGAGAGAGAGAGAGAGAGAGAGAGAGAGAGAGAGAGAGAGAGCAACTAGCTTTGAGAGGTTGGGTTTACGCATAAACGCTGGTTTTAAGTTATTCTGTTTTGCTTGAAAGGAAAGATCGTGGCAAATACGTGTAGGCTTATGGCATTTAATGGACAAATACGAGCCTTAAACTCTTTAGCATAGAGTTCCATGTGCTCGGTACATTTAGTGCTACGGCAGTGCACTTTAAGCAAATCAGAGGGAAAGACAAAGGCTCGCTTTTGTTCTTCAGTTACTATCAACATTTTGGAACAAGACACTGCAGCTGATGCACCATACAATGAATACCTGACAAACCTTTCGCATGCACCGAAAGGCTCCGTGCACCCAAACACAGACCGTTGTACGCTTCTTACGCACCGAATAAGGAAGCCTGTAAGCAGCCGCTTTTGTAAACACACACACACACACGCACACATACGCACAGAAAAGCTCCCAGCAACGAAACCCAATCCAGTGCATGCTTCTCACGCACCTGGACTAGGAAGTCCGTGAGCAGGCGCTTGTAGCTTGCCGGGTTCTTTGACACATCCTTTAAGCGCATTTTGGCTTCCACGAGCACCTCCTGCCCAGACAAAGACGTACATAGGCAATAACTGACTTGACTGTAAGTGCAGGCAACAGACTGCACCGCTGAGCACCCAAGAGCAAGGCGTGTTTCTCAGTATGATGTGAAACGGTTCACACGCCGGATGGACGGGTAAAATAATATTCAGCATAGGCCATCGCGTTTTAAAATGTTTTTGGCTGCCGGGGCGGTTCAACTTCTCATACCTAACTAGCAACCGCTTTTGTTTCACTCAGATGCACCGCTGTTACTGACAGGACTACGGACTGCGTGATGGCTACTCGGGAACCTTGTTTTTCCCTTCTTTAAGTTGAGCAGCAGTGTACTCTTGATTGCTGACATTTATGATGCTCCTCCAACACATGTCGTTTCCTCGTTTTCAGCCATGTAGCATTGTTGTTTCTTTCTTGCAGGGGAAAGGAGGTCTGGGGTTCATTCCAATATACACCAGTGTCGCCCCTTTTGTGCAAATAAGACCCTTTCAGCTTTCCACACCATTCTGTACTCTGTACCGTATTATTGTACCGCACGAGGTATGAGACTGTAAAATTTTGCCACTCCTTCGCCAGAACGTACTGTAACCCGTTTTTAAGTAGGCCAGTAGGATGTCTAGCTTTTTCCCCACCTGGATGGCGTCTTCCCTTGCTGTCAAAACCCTCAAGCGCTGGTCATTGAGCTGCTTGGAGTATTCTCTGTGCATGTGCAACGGAACAGATACATTTTAGGCCTTGTTAAAAACCTGTCTATCAGGGTAAGGGAACACAAAAAACGGATTACTGGGCCTTTTACTGTGTGAGTGTGAGTGTGTGAGTGTGTGTGTGTGTGTGTGTGTGTGTGAATGCTTATTGGCGTGTGTGTGTGTGTGTTTGTGTGTGTGTGTGTGTGTGTGTGTGTGTGTGTGTGTGTGTGTGTGTGTGTGTGTGTGCACTCAAAATGAGGAGTACGGAAAAACCTGAGGAACCTGATGGGCTTTTTACATCTGTTTATTGTGGTGTGTGTGTGCACTTTTAATTGTGTGTGTGTGTGAGTGTGTGTGTAGGGTGTGTGTGTGGGTGGGTGGGTTTGGGTTTGTGTGTGAAGGGTGTGTGCGCCTTTTTGTGTGAGAGTGTGTGTGTGCGTGAAGGTTGTGTGTGTATGTGTACGTGCATGTGTATGCGCGTTGGCGTCAATGTAAGAGGTTTGTGCCATGCAGGAGGGCATCACAAACCTACATTTTCTTTTTAACTTCAGCTTGAGCCTCGCGCCGCTCATACTCCTTCCTGATCTTTGACTTCTCTTGCTCAAGGAGCTGCAGCTTCTCCAGGTTGAACTCCTACAAGTGCGTGCAATGCGTGAGCGTGCGCCATGGCAGTGCTGAGGGCAGAGCGCAGTGCAAGCACGGGGATGTTTGTGTCCTATAAAGGGCATCTCTCACTCACCTCCTCTGCTGAGACTTGGATTTCGTTGGACTTCTCCTCTGCCTCTTGCCGGATGAAGCGGCACATGTTCTCTATCTGGCGTGAGACCTGTGTGTGTGTGTGTGTGTGTGTGTGTGTGTGTGTGTGTGTGTGTGTGTGTGTGTGTGTGTGTGTGTGTGTGTGTGTGTGTGTGTGTGTGAGCGCGCGAGCGCTCGTGTGCGTTTAAGGTCTCTCTCTGCCCTTTCTTCACTTTGCTAGTGCCTCAGGTGCTGATACAAGCCAGTGATTAGGCAAAAGCATCAATCAAGGGTCAAGAGTGCGAGAGTACCTCTATCTCGTTCATGGTTGCAATGCAGACGTGACTTAAGAATTAAAAGATTGTAGCACCGAGAAAATTACAAATAATTTTTTAACCAAGATGATGAGCTGAACAGGAATTTCAGAGTACTCTAATGCTGGATGAAGACATACGCGGAGTACGGCAAAGTAAAGATAAATTAGCAGTCCGATGCAGCGTTAGTGGGTTTTGAATTTTTGTCTGTTTGATGATTGATCAAGAGGAATTCCAAACCTATAGCACTGCGCTTCCTTCATATCCTGGTTGACCCTCAAATTTTTTATGTCCAAACTATTCCACTGCTCTTTCAGAACTGTTTGTCCCAGGGCATTGTGTATAGGCACTAATAAACATATTTTTTTATTTATAAACTATTCTTTTGGCCATGAGGGCTAGTGGGGACGGCCCTCAGGTTCTTCCTGTGGAGGGGAAGACCGTTAAAGGTGGGCACACTGCAACAACTACAATGGCATGTCTTGCGTGTCAGCAGCAATGACAGGCACGCGGTCCATTTTGCAATACCTGCACACCCGTGTGCCTCATTATGCCCCGCAGCCCTGACCACGCTCCACCTGAAGAGGACTTATGACATGTTTGCGGGGGAGCTGGGCCATGCACCCCCACCATCCAGCGCGGATGAGGAAGGGTGAGAAAGGGAAACGTGAGCATGATTAATCCCCATACACAAGCATGCACAGCAGGAGCACATGCCATTATCATGAGGCAGAAACGTGTTCATGACCATACGGCACGGCGCACACGCAGCTACTTGTGGCAGCAATTTTAGCAATATCTTCACCTGTCATCCGAGCCCCCCCTCTGCCTTGGGCTTGAGAGGGGCCTCAGTCTCTTCAAGAGCTGAACGCATAAGCATCGCAAGCTCAGACCATGCGCTACCTCCACCCCAAACAGGCAAAGGTTGAAGGCGGCCTGCAAGTTACGTGACGAGTACGAAAGCGTCATGCATTTAGACGCGCCAGCTGCAGCACCCAGGGGCGCAGCACCGCCAGGTGGGTTTGGTTCTGGCGTCAAATGCACACACACTCTCCTTACATGTGAGAACTGAGTTTGCCACTGATCTATGAATTACTTTCTTCAAATGCACTCTCCTGCTATTGGCACATGGTGGGATGCAAATTCATGGTGCACAGCGTATAGCACGCCCTTCTCATACAACACCATAACACCATGCATGTTTGCACATACCGAGAGAGATTTCTTGTTCCACAACCTGCAATCACTTACCACATGCACCACACGTGCTGATTTTAAGAACTTTACTTGATAGACGCTCAAAGCATACAGGCCTTGGGGCAGGGTCTCTTGTAATCTTGACAGTAAGAGTAAGAGAGGCAAATTTGCCGTTCCCTACTGCGTAGGCAAGCCAGCAGCCAACGGTGGTGGCCATCCTGGGGGCACGAGCATGGCCCTCACCGCACCCCCCCCTACCGCCAAGACTTCCTCACTGCCCCCCAGCTCAGCCCTAGCACTGCCAGGAGCACAGGGTACGTGTATTTTGTGTGCATGCGTGTGCGTGTGTGTGCATGCGTGTGCGTGTGTGTGCATGCGTGTGCATGTGTGTGTGTGCCAGCCTCCTTGCTGCCTCTCCCTGCTCCTGCTGCATTCGGCGTTTTCCCTGCAAATGCGCGCCCTTTCTTAACCCACCGGCAACCTCTCTTCCCACCTTAAATCGTCTTTTGTTAGGCTGAACTGATGTGAAGCGTACACAAAACACACAAGCATCATGTACCCACATGATTTGCATGTATTTAATAGTGCCGTAGTTCTGGCGCGCAAGACGCACAGCTTCAGCATGCATATTCTCGCCATTTCTACTTTTCAGGACCCAAACCACATAAGCGCAGAGAGAGACACGCGGACACACACGCACATACACATACGTATCACACTTAAACACACGAGCACAGATAAGCACGCATGCACACACAAGCACTCATGTGCACACACACATACACACATGCACACATGCACACACCTACATTTACATGCGCACGCATTCACACACACACACACAGGCGGTGCCCTAGTCCCTGCAGCACAAAACGCGCAGCCCCAGCACGCAGCAGCGCAGGCAGCGCAGAAGCAGCGTGAGATCATGCGTGTGATTGAAGATAAGGGCAATAGCAGTGCGGCCGTGTCGCGGCGGCTGGCTTCAAAATGGCCAAAGCCCGCATGGCACCCTCCCTGGAAACTGTAAGTGCGCAAATGGATGCAGTGGTAATTGCGTACATTATTCTGCACGTCTCCCCCGCACCCGCATACATTTCATTATTTGATTATTTGAGCTCTAATAGTGCAATTAGTGCAATTACCAGGCCTTTTAAAAGCTGGAGCCTACTTGGCTCCCTACAGCTGTGCGTGATAAGCTATAGCATGCCATGTTTGCTTCCCAGTGGCAGGGTGGGGTACAGGTGCACAGCCCTGCGCTGGTTGGAACCTTAAACGCTGTTTTGTTTACGGTTACTGCTTACGTTATTTTGGTATGGCTCACGTGCGCTGCTTCGTGCCCACACACGCGCACACACACACATACACACATACTCACATATATGCATCTTATTGCAAACATACTTGTGTGATTCCTTTAACTGCACCTGCACTTCTCCCTGTTATTTCATTCATGTGCATGCACATAGTGACAGACAATCAATTGCGCGCTCGTGCCTTGTATTTATCTGTAAAATACGTCAACCCCTTTTTCACAATGTGTGTATGTGTGTACATGCAGATACCGTGTGGTGGCTGGTCACTTGGGCTGGGTGCGCTCGATGGCAGTGGACCCTGGCAACGAGTACTTTGTCACAGGCTCAGGTGTGTGTGTGTGTGTGTGTGTGTGTGTGTGTGTGTGTGTGTGTGCATGTGAGTGTGTTTGTGTGCGCGTGAGTTCCCCCTTCTTTGACCGTAAAGGAGAGCGTGCACAAGATGGGCATGCTTGTGTGTGTATGTGTGTGTGTGTGCGCGTGTTCCCCAGAGCCTTGCATGAAAGCTCCAGTGTGCTCAGGAGATGCTTGGGAGGTGTGCACTTCGAGTCACGCAGAGTCATGCTGTAGATGCTGAAGCATGGATGCTTGGAATGCTTGATTATGCTGCTTGACGTGCACAGGTGATCGAACCATCAAGATTTGGGACCTAGCTTCCGGGCAGCTCAGGCTGACTTTGACAGGGCACATTGAGCAGGTGTGTGCGTCCGTGTGTGTGTGATGTGTGTGTGTGTGTGTGTGTGTGTGTGCGCGCGTATGTGTGTGTGTGGGG
>Ga0307942_1003469_pt1 | contig 12754 bp, 13 predicted proteins | sample OrgLakmetagen175_FD_201846 | JGI IMG/M metagenome (GOLD analysis project Ga0307942, IMG submission 201846) | Saline water microbial communities from Organic Lake, Antarctica - #175 | ecosystem: Environmental > Aquatic > Non-marine Saline and Alkaline > Saline | place: Antarctica: Organic Lake...
CCTCCTTTGTTCCTTGGTAGCTCATCCTCAAATCAGCAGTGTAATACACCTGCCCATGTACTCCGTCTTTGTACTCCTTGTTTGGTCCTTTTCTCCAAGTCCGTACATTATCTGTGTGTGTATGTGCGCAGTTTTAAGTAAACCAGTGCATCTTTCCCCTGTTAGTGTATGTGCTTACGTATGTATGTATGCATGTGTAAGTGTATATGCAAGGTATAGTACCTATCTATAATAATCTTGTACGCTACCAGTATCCTGTATCTTGTAATCTACCTGTATCCTAAACCCTGTATACCACCTGTATACTACCCTAGAACCCGTGACAATGTTGGGGATCTATTAACCTCTCCCTGCTGCTGCTCCTGCTCCTGCTGCTCACCTCAGGAGCTTGTACTGCGTAAGGATCTGGGCATGCTGTCGGACCGTCTGACTCGTACTCAGCTGGAATGTCAGCGCATGAAGGTATGTGTGCAGGCAGCAGTTGTTACGTGGTGAAAGGGCAGGAAGCGCTAGGGTGGCAGGATGCAGAAAGCCAAAATTACGATAAAATCTGGGAGATGTCCCCCCTTGCACAGACTTTGAAGACTGTACTCAATTATAGCCAGCCCTACTCCTTTGTGAGTGTATCTGTGTCAAAGACTGTACTCACAATTATAGCCAGCCCTACTCCTTTGTGAGTATGTCTGTGTCAACCCCTGTGCTTGTAGGTGGAACGGGATGACATGATGGCCAGCCTCAGAGAGGTGGACGCTTCTATGCGTGATCACGCAGGTGTGTGTGTGTGTTCTTGTGTATGTGGGTGTGTGTGTATGTCAGGCAACTGAGTGGCAAGTGTGAGGTTGTGGGTGTGTGGACTGATAAGGCAAGTAATCGTGTATAAAAGGCCCAAGTTCTCTGATGTCAGCCTGAACTCTTTCCCCACTGACATGTTTGTCTCCAGTTGTGTATTCCACCAGAGGGGGTCGGTCAACTGAGGCCCCAAATGGGGGTGTAATAAAAATGTGAATTGAACGTGGGGCCCGGACCGGGCAGTTTCTAAGCTTAGCACCCAGAGGTGCTGAGAACACCTGAGCTTGAAAACTGCCCGGTCCGGGGCACACATCTAATTGAACGTGGCGTGAACCCCACTTTTCATCACAAAATCTTCACAGCAGGCCACCCACCATTCCATATCACATGAATTTTGGTGGGGTGTGGAATCCTTGTAACAAACAAATATCATTGCAAAAAAATGGAGTGAAACGATCAAGTAGTTGGGGATGTAGGCACATGCTGTTTTCCCATGCAGAACCACCCTATTAGGGTTCTGGTAGTCATTAACAGCTTGAAGCCCTGCCAATTTGCACACAGAGTGACCCACATGAATCCAAGCACATCCTCGTGTAACTCAAAATGTGAGCTTCAATTTGGAGCAAAAATAGCCCCAATCGGATAGAGAGGCAGTGGATGGCCGGCTTCTGAGTGCAAGAAAGCACATATTTGGACATTTCCCCAGTTGACCCCCTCTGGTATTTCACTGGCACCCTCACTGACACTCTTAATTCACTGGCACTCTCACCGACACTCTGGTCTTCAGTGAGAAAGGTCAGGACACTTAACAGCTCCAGGCTTTGCCTAACTGCTCTCTCTCTCTCTCTCCCTCTCTCTCTCCCTCTCTCTCTCCCTCTCTCTCTCTCTCTCTCTCTCTCTCTCTCTCTCTCCCTCCCTCCCTCTCTCTCTCCCTCCCTCCCTCCCTCTCTCTCTCTCTCTCTCTCTCTCTCTCTCTCTCTCTCTCTCTCTTATATACCCCCTTTTTGTCTTTACACATATAGATATCTCATGCTCGCTGCCATTAACTTGTCTCTGCGTCGTTACCTGTTTGTCACAGCTACCATCCACAACAAGAGTGGCCTGGAGGCAGCTGAGCTGCGTAGCACCAAAGACCAGCTCAGCAGAGCTAGTGCAGACCTCAAGTGAGTTCTTAGTTGTAAAAAATTCCAGGTTGTGTGAGCTGAAGTGCGTTGTGGGAAGGGCCGTCCTCAGTGCAGTGCACCAAGGCATTAACCTGGAGTGTACTTTGTCACCAAAATCTGTATTGTGTGCAGATAAGAATTGCGAGGCCAGTAATGCTTGGTCCTCATGTACCAGTCGTGTGTGTTGTGAGTCGTGAGATGCAACATCTCAGAGGCTACAGGGTCATTGGAGCATGACAACGGCACGTAAGAGGCACAGGTCTGCAGGAGTCGTGGAGAGCGTAATCTTTGCAATCCACAAATGTCAGCAGAGGACACTGCAAAACTCAAGACCTGAGAGAGTGTGTCCTCTGGCCCTGCGCAAGGAGCACCCTACCACACAGTACTACTACCTAGTACTGGCACTGCACAAGCAGTACCATGCATAGTACTGCTAAGCAGTACTGGCACTGCACAAGCAGTACCATATACATCTGACCCAACAATCATGTTATATGCGGTGAAGAAACCCACGGGCAGTGTGCCCCTGTATACTCCCTTGGTATTGCATGCCCCTACGTTGCCCCTAATTGCTCGATGACGTCTGCCCTTAATTTTGCAGCTTGCTTGGAGCGTGGCTGCTTTGTAAACCTCTTGCAGGAGTGCCCAGACCTTTTGCAAGTGAAGTATTTGCCCTCCTCTGCCTTTGTACTTGTAGCTAGGAAAGCACAGTTATGACTTTGCCACATGGCCTGTGCGGGTAATGGCTGCTCTGGGGTTCCCAGTGCCTTACCTGCAAACCTTGGAAGAGCAGAAATATGACCTCCACGCCACCTTAATGTTTTCCCCACTGGAATACTAACGGCTGTGTTTACCCCCCATCCCTCCCACCCTCCCACATATTTGACAATTATTCGATCCATGTAGGATCCTGGAGGCATAAGAAATAGGAAAACAGCTCTGAACACGCACCCTAAGCCCATCTACCCTACAGTCACCAGCGACTGTGCCATCCACGCCATTACCTATCCTTACCCTTGCAGGATTTTGAAATCAGAGACAGATGACCTGGCTAGCCAGCTGGGCCTAGCCCTTGCTCAGAAGAAGGTTACCCAGGACGAAAAGGACACACTGCTGCAGGAGCTGACAAAGTGTGTGCAATCTGCCCCCTCATGCAAAATAGTACCCTTATCATGATTGCCCTGCTTACTGGGGTCGCTGCTTCACCTAATCTTCTCCAGCTGATTATAATGTAGACTTGATTCCAATTATCTCCGCCCCCTGCCAAAAAAATAGAATACAGGTGATACCTGTTATGTTTGGTAAAAGACAGGGCAGATGAGAAGGCCCTGCATTGGCCCACAAAGTGTGGGCGTATGGAGTCATGCTCTGATGACCAAAGCTGATAAGTAGGAGGGAAATGTTCTCTTACTTTTCAACTTTGCGTGTCTATGAAGCGATATTCAAGCCAGTCGTTAGCTGGCTTCACTCTTGTGCCTCCAGTTGCTGTAACACAGGAACATGTCACGTACTATGTTTCTTGCAAATGGCTCGTAATGATGAACTGGTGAAGCATTGACAAACACTACCTTCCAGCTTATGAGTCCGATGACCTCTTGCACAGTTCTAAGTATGTTCAGGTTGACATCACAAAACACTATTCTGTTTAGACACTTTGGGCATTGATCACATTTGCTCCTCTACACAAACGCTATTCCTTCAATGCAACCTGACATTTTTCTTGCTCCCCCTCGCAAAAACGGCGGCATGCCTTCTCTCGCGCACGGTTAAACATGACGTGGGACATATGCTCCTGTGTGCTTGTGCTGTGATAGGAGAAAAGGTTGCTGGTATCTGACTGCACGCAGGCGTGAGATCGTGTTTCCCAACTCTATCGCATCCCTTACAAGCATCTCATCACGTAATTGCACACGGCATACATATGCGTTCTGGTCAGCCCTTCAAAAATACACATTAGCACAGTGACACGCATAGCACACCACCTTCACACATTCATGCATGCATTTACTCCCACTAGCACATGCACATCCATAAACATTCACAAACACGCACAAAAGCACGCATATATACACACACCCAAGTGCAAACGCACATAACCATACATACAACCTCACGTAGGTCCTTGGCAAGCCAAAGCTTCAGATCAGGCCAGCAGCCCTCTGATGTTTCATCACCGCTCAGTGGCATGCTGCAAGAGAGTGAGAACAGGAATAAGGGCCTGGAGGGAAAGGTGGGTGCCACATGGGAAGTAGCATACATGTTTTCCCTAGTCCATCATTACTCAGTAGCGTGCTGCATGAGTGAAGAAAGGAATAAGGGGCGTGGGAGAATAGTAAGTGGGCTCTGGCCTATTTGCAGCCGCTCTCAGACAGCGTATTTACTAGACAGGTAGCAAATTTAGATATCCAGGAGGAAGTAGGTTGTCTGAATAAAGCTGTTAAGCTGCTTCATTGCAGGTTCAAGTCTTAGTGCAAATGTCAGCTGAAATGTATATGCAGCACGCCTGCGCACCTGCGCACACAAAACACACACCCCACCATACACACATGTATGCACACTGACGCTGAAGGTGGGCACTTTGGAGGCAGAGGTGGCAACCCTTCGCAAGCAGCTAATGAGGTCAATGAGGGAAGCAGCTGAGTCTGGAGGAGAGGCACTGTCATCAAGGTAGGGGTGCAGACACTGCATGGCGCTGGGCTAAGCATTTGAGCTTTCATTTGACGTGGTCTGGATGAAGCGCAGCAGAGCTGTCTGGCAGAGAGAACCAGCACTCAGTTCATTTTAAGCAGGCACACGCATGACTTATTAATTACACACATGCACACAGGTACAATTAACCAACCACATACATTTGTACACACTGCAGCAAAACGTGGCAAAAGAGCAGCAGCTGCAGTTTATGATCACTGCTGCTGACGTTTAGGTCAGACTCAATCACAGATGCACATGTGCTTGCACACCACACCTACACACCCTGCAGTACGCTTCTCGTGGCAGAGGAGCAGCAGCTGCAGCACGCCCTCAATGCTGCGGAGGCCCAGCAGGCACAGCTCAAGGCCCGTGTAGGAGAGCTGGAGCAAGAGCTTGCACAACAGAGGCAACAGCACACCAGTGGTGTGGAGGGACTGCAAGGTTTGTGCTTAGGCATCCAGGGAAGTCCCAGAACTGACATGATTGTTTTGACCCTTTACCCTACCAAGCTATTGCAAACGGGGACCGTACACGCATGATTATGTTACCCAATCCATGTGCCCTTGACTAAATGTTAATGTTGCTTGGCGTGTTGGTATGTGTGATAGCTTGTGTGGGCGTGCTTTTTGCTTTTGCTCAGGTGCCTTTACTTGGCAAATGATATACTGACGCTGGTGCTACTCTTTACGAGTATGCTTATCAGACATTGCAGCTATGCTCATTACCTTCAGCAGTCCTTGCCTTTGCTTTTTGTACCTTAAAGCTGGGCTACGGATGTGCCAGAGTCTTACAGAAAGCCAAAAACCTTAATAATAATTTTGTGTTGTGGCCTTGCGGCTGAGCTACAGATGTACCGAAACCAGAAAAGAGACCAACACGATCCTCGTTCTTATTCCATTGTATGCCTTGCAGCTGAGCTGCAGATGTATCAGCAGCAGGCAGCAGAGTTGCGCCGAGACTTGATGTCCGCCAAGGCAAGTGCCAGTGCCTCGCAGCAGCAGGTACGCAGCTTTCTGAGTGTGTGTAATAAATAATGTGTGCCCCTTTTCCTGAGCTCATGTGTGGGGTTGGCCAGAGCCGTATGTATACACCGTATATGACCGTATATTTGGTGATTCCCCTGTCAAAAATGCCGTATGCACACCGTATATACAGGGTTCTGGCCAACCTTCATGTGGGGAGGGTGCTTGTGTGTTGTTGAGTGTCTCGGGCACACTTTGTAAGCCAGGCAAGCTTCCGAAAAGCCCCGTGAATTGGTAAAGCCGCCATCTTTTAACACGTGACATTCACAGTATGCTGCAAAACAATATGGTGATAGCCTTGGCACCAGCACAAGGCGCATACGTTGTTTATGGCTGCTGGGTAAAAGAACTGGTATACTTTTATTGCTTTCACGACCATGGAGTTGAAAGCACAAGCGCAACACAAACAATGTGTGCAAAGAAACAGCAGACGTGAGTCACTCGCAAGGCCAATCGTACTCCCTGACTCTTGCCATGTGCAAAGGCCTTGTGTTTTTGGAGAAATTATTAGTTGTTTTGATCCCTTGAGATGGCAGTTGAAATAGTCGAATACGCAACACGCAGCTATTACGAGTAAAGTGATCAATGCACAGTCCGTCGGACTCACAGGCTTCGCTTTCCGTCTGCTGGTAGAAACATTTTTAGGACATATATGCATATATGGCTAGGACACATCCTTGCACCGAACCTGATCAGATTATTGACCCTTAAGCTTTTATGCCGCTGGCCACAAGCAAGGCACTTTTTTTGCCTTTTTGAAGACTAGCTGTTGATCTCAGCCTCCACCCTCTCTTTCACAAATGTCAATGCTCCAGGCAGAAGCAGCTGATGCGTTGGCTAAGGAGGCCAGGGCAGAAGCGGCAACTGCCACGGCTGCAGTGGCTGAGGCAAATGCCCAAGCAGCAGATGCTTTGAGGAGAGGCACCCAGCCAGGCCCTGAGCTTGTGGCCCTGCAGGTGTGTGTTAGGGGGGAGTGGGGGGCAGTGAGAGTGGGTGTGTGTTTCTCATGGTCGGTGATGTGTCTTTAAGTAGGCAAAGACTAGGATAGGCACGCGTGGGTCGGCGCTTTGCCATGTGCCCATACATGTCAGCATGCAAGCTTTTCCAGCTACTTCGGTCTGCCCCTAATATAAAGACTTATAAATTACAATACTTCATATAACTGTGGGAACGGGCTCAGCATACGTCAACCAGAATGTAGACCGACTGCACACCCTCAAGCTTGACAGCTTGCCGCTAATCTTGATTGAGACTGCTTTTAAGGACAAGCGTACATTTAAATTACCAGAAGGTGCACTTTCAGTCAATTGACAAGCAGTGCTTGCTCACTAGCAACCACACCCCTGTCAATGTTTGTGATCTTGTGCACCCTTCCTAAACGCGTCCAAATTGCAAATGCAGGGACAGAAAAAGGGCCTTCAAGCCACCGTCCAGCAGCTGAACTCCGAACTGTCGTACATTAAACAACAGCATCTGGACTTAGAGGGCAAGGTGAGCGTGCAATCCGTGAGCACGTAATTTATAAGTGCAAGCATGTGACAGTCAATATGGGTGTGCTGTTTATAGGATGGTGGGTGTTATGCTGCGCTCGCACTCAGGAACATGAAGCTGGCGTGTAATCAAATTTACTCCTTGCTTGAGCATAAATTCACGTGTATACACGTGCATACACGTGCGCACACATTCACGCATGAATACACACCCACACGGCACACACATACACACACAGAACACGGAGCTAAACAGCCGTGCATCACGACAGGACGCTTCCGTGCGTGCCAAGGAAGAGCAATTGGCAGATGCATGGCGTATGATAAGGGAGCTGCAGGCGCAATTGGCCTTGCCCTCTGCCAACAGAGACCCTGACGCAGTAGGCAGGGTCAAAGATCAGGTGTGATTTGTGTGGGCGGGTGGGTGGCGATTGGGTCAAGGGTTCAGTGAATGTGTGTCCTGAGTGTATGGCTTTACGCTAGGCCAGGAGACAGGTGTATGTTGGGTGTGCTTGGCTACAGCTGGCAGTGCTCACGCCTTCTAGTGCATATCCAGTAAAGAAATCATATAGTCATGTTAATCCAAACATTTCAGCATTCATGACATCCGCCTCACAAACAGATCTTAAAGTCTACCCTCCAAACTCCTGCACAGGTGGAGGAGTTTGAACGTATCCGCGGCATTCAAGCACCCCCTCAGCCGCCCCTCTCCTCTCCTGCGCCCCCCTCTCCCCTGCCTGACTTACCCCCCCGACGTTCAGCATACCCAGCATTCCCTGCCGGCCCCAGGCCTGACCCACAGCAGTCTAGGTAATGGCTTAAACAATGAGCTGGAAGCTTTGGTTTTACCTCCTTGTGTAGCTCTGAAAATCCTCGTTGTAATCAAAACTGCAGCGATCCAGACAAGTGTTTTGTAGTGTCATGAAGGTTTGAAAGATCACATCATGTGCGCCGCACCCTCTTTAAGAGATCGCAGTTTTTATTCATCTTGGCGCACTTTCTGGCATCTATGTGTGCATCGTGTGAGCCTGTATGAACTAGAAAGTATTTCCTCTGTGCACGTGGACCCGGAGAAATAGCCGGAGAGGACAAAGGTATGCATTGTAAATGCTACACGCTCCTCGCATGCCCTTTTGCACTTACATAGACCCCTGCCCATGTCCCAGGGATCCTTGCAGCCTAAGGCACATGCATGTACGCGTCAACCAGCACCTTGCATCATGCCGTAGCATGTATGTGTGTGTAATTAAAAAAGTTCGTATTCCAGGCAGCCTACACTTGTGTTTCGTTTTGCACGCCTTTGTGCATTCCTTCAACGCGTGACCCTCAAAAGCCACTCCTAAAAGCAACATGTCTTGTGTGCGCGCTCCTACGCGTGTCTGCCCTCATTCTTGGGTGCACCTCCTGCACAGGTCCCTGTACCAGACGTCCCTGTCTCACGTGGCCAGCATGCACCCCCAACAGCTGGCGGTCTTTGTCGAGGAGAACGCACGCATCCACACAGAAAAACCGTTCGAGTACGAGGATGATGATGAGGCGCGCTTCAGGTGTGTCTGAGACAAAATAGTAAGAGCTGCCAAGTGCGCAGCACACACAAAGGTTTGAAGGTTGGCTTGTGTCAAACATCTGGAATCCCAGCGCAGTCTGATCCAGCTCTGATTTCAATGTCTGCCTGTTCTGCCTGCATGGCAACTGTACAGGATCCGGACACGCAGCGCATATGAGGTGTTGCCGTTGTACTTGAGAAAGTGACATTTCCTTTAGCAGGTAGTGCCACTCTGGCGTAGCAAAACTTTGCGCAAGGTCATAATAGCCAATGGGCAGGCAATTTTGGACTCCGTCCCCACTCACGTGTTTGCATTTTCAGAACAGCACAATGCGTGCTTGCCCAAGCATGCTCAGGCGCACATCCAATACATCTGTACACGCACTTGAACACGCACACACACAGGTACGCCCTACCTCATGAGCTGCCTGGCACTGCATACGGAGGAGTGCTGTGCGCCTCTAAGCACACAACGCAGGTGGGTCGGTGGGACCAGAGCTGCAAGGTAGCAAATGGAAGAGGGCAAACCAGACTGTGTTCAACATCCTGCGTCTCACTCCAAGCATTTATACAATACCCAAGTCTAACGCACATCAGAGTGGCATTCTGCACGGCACATTACCTGCTCTAGTTAGTTCCCATTACCTAGAACTAAAGAAGATGCGCAAACGTATCCAAGAGCACGTGTACAGAGACTGACACGTACGCACACGCCATCAGCTTCTCCCCTCCTCCTTTTCTTGTCTGCCTAAACAGGAGACACATTCACACACACACATACACACATGGACCCCCTTCTTCCTCACTCCTGCAACTCCTGTTTGTCTTGGCAGGAGCTGCATGACGCTCTGCAGCAGCATGCCCCCTCCCTCATGTCCCAACTGGACGACCTGGTGGCCACCTACGGAATGGACCCCAGCAAAGGGCGGATGACTGACAGGGAGTATGCAGGTGGGAATGGCCGGGCTGATTGGAAGAGGGACGTCTGTGCCAAGTGGCTATGGGTTTCTTTAATGGCATTTCCTAGCAAAGGGCAGATGACTGACAGGGAGTGCAAGTGGGGATGGTGGGGCCTATTGGGGGAAGAAGTCTTGCGTTAAGTGGCTGTGGATATATAATGGTGTAGACCCCAGCAAAGGACAAATGTCAAATGTCAGACCAGGGCCGTTCAGTGCGCAGCTAAAAGATTGATGCTGTTTTGTTTGGGGTGCAGGTATTTTATGTACAAGTAATCTGTGCGACGGACGGCCTCCCTCCTTTGCTAGTATAATCAGTGCGTCCAATTTGTGCGTCGAAGAACGTGAGCACCTGCACAAATGCAGGCCCACACTGCGGCACACATACACAGACATTGTACACTAAGCAGAGATAGGGTGCATAGAAGAAGGGTGAAAAACTGGGTTGCGGTTGCTCTAGCTCCTCCGAAGGTGGTGCTGCGGGATGTGCATGTTTAGTGCCGCCACAATCAAGCAGGCGTGCACGCTCACAGACACACAGAAGCACGCACAAACACGTACAAATTCACACGCGCACATGTGTGTACTCTCAATCCTGCGTGATGGGCAGGAGTCATGGCAGAGCTGCAGCAGCGCTGGGCTGCCGCTGTGGCCGCGCTTACAGATGTGGATGCTCAGAACCGAGCAGAAACCCTGAGAGACGGCCTGCTCACTCATTTGGAGCTGGTGAAACGGCGTACACTGCTTGGAAAGGTGTGAGCGTTGCCAGGGCCCCTGCGTGCTGGTGGACGTGTGGTATTAAGTTTGTGTGTATGTGTCCTGTGTGTGTATAAATATGGATGGGTATACGTATGTATGTGTGTGTCATAACAATGGTGTTGAACGAGCGACACAAAACTGCCCTCAGCGTGAACATGGCAAGGAGCATGACAAGTGACAAGACTTTTCCTTCCGTCCACCCACCCCATGACCCATGACCTGTACATACAGGGTAAGCAGCACCTGGTCGCGCCAGACCCCCTGGATCATTCTGCCCTGATGGCCTACCATGCGAGCACTGCCAAAGGGTCCAGCCCCTACAAGCCCCAACCAGCCCCCTCCGTTCCAGCCTCTACCTCACAGAATTACGCTGCCAAGCCCGTCCACACTCCAGCTACGGCCACACAGGTGCAGCAGCCTAAGGTGGGTGCTTTGATTACTCACATTGCTGGTATAACCTCCCCCACTGGCGTCCTCAGTCAAAGGCACTCGCACACACACACACACACACACACACACACACACACACACACACATACACACACATGAAAAATGAGGTCACCTTTTCACCTACGTGTACCAACAAAGCGCCTTCCCCAAGACAACAAGCAACAATCCTCAACACTTCTCTCCTTTCCCACTCCCACCTTTCTTTTGAGAGAGTGTGATCCTCCTCTCCCACCTCCAACCGTTTGTCAATGGCACCTTTCATCCTCATTCAGTGGTACCCACTCCTAAACTCACCTGCACAACCCTCCGCAGGCCATTTCCCCCTCTCCCACCTTTGGGAATTCAACCGCAGCATTTGCACCAGCCACCTTGTCCTCTATGCCCTCTTTCTCAGCACCGCCCGCTGCCCAAGTTGCCCCTCCTCCCCCTGCTGCTCCCTCTGCTCCCATCCCTCCTCCACAGACCCAGCCGCCACAATCGCTGCAGACACAACGCTCGCCCACCCAGCTGTCGACCCCGCAGCAGCAAGAACAATGGCTGCAGGAGCAGTCGCAACAGGTATGTGTATGGTCGAGGGCCCAGGGATGCAGCTTCACACATGCGCATGTACACACAAACATGCATGAGTATCATACATCATACATCTGCTTAAGCCGCACGTGCGCAGGGACGTGCACCTCCTAAAAAGCTCTCACTCACACACGCGTTCAAACAGACATTCAGCTGTTGTCACACGTATACAGGTACACACCCTCACACACGTGTGTGCACACAAACACACACCCATATGCACGCTCATACGCTCACAGCTGTCAGAGCTGCAGCAGCAGTGGGATACGCAGAAGGAGAGGCAGCCTTCACCACAAGTGACAAGGGTGCAGCAGCAGCAGCAACAGCAGCAGCAGCAGCAGTCGGTGCAAGCGCAGCTGCAGCACCCCCTTCCCTCTGCAGAGCCTAGCTCCCCTTCCTCCCCTGGCTTGAGTCCGCCTCAGGCAAGTTGGAATGTGATGCTAGTGCCGGACCTGTGTACTTGCAAAAGTCCAAAGGCTAGGATTGGCCAGAGCCAGCTACAAGCAGTTTGGTACACGCTTTGAAGAGGGGGCCCCAATCTACACGGTCAATACATGCATACAATTACAGCCAGCCCTACGAAGAGGCAGTGGGAAGGAAAAGAAGTACATAGCTAGCCATGTACCGGGTACTCTAAAAGAGTCCTGCTAGGATGCTGTTTGGTACTCAGCTTTCCTGACCCAGGCAACTTTTGTACAGGTCAGACGTAAGTACAATGCTGACTGTGCAAGTACAACAGATGCAGAAGACAACAGGGATTGTGGGCACACAGTTGATGCCTGTAGCTTTGAGCAGCATCTTGGGAAAGGTCATTATGTGTGGGAAGTGACGTCACGTGACTCACGTCACGTCAGGCCAGGGAAGAGAAGAGGGTCTGGTAAACTTAGCAGCCACCCTCCAACACCAGTGCCCAAACTTTTGTGCAGATAGGAAGCGCATCCTGACGCTTGTTAGTTTAATAATTGACCAATGTAAGTGCCCGCAAGACGTGGTCCCCTACGCCAACATCGTGCACGAGACTGATCATTCAAGATGCTCCCCTCGTTGGCCTTACACAGGCAGGTCCTGGGCTCCAAAGCAGCCTGGGCAAATCCAAAGGAGACCCAAGGCCAGTCTCACCTCTGGGCAAGCAAGGTAGGGAATGAGGGTTGTGCGCGTTCAGAACCAAAATATGCACAGTTCATTCACTCTCTCTTTCTCTCTCTCTCTCTCTCTCTCTTTCTCTGTCTCTCTCTCTCTCTCTCCCCCCCTCTCTCTCTCTCTCTCTCCCTCTCCCTCCCTCTCTCTCTCTCTCTCTCTCTCTCTCTCTCTCTCTCTC
>Ga0307942_1003470_pt1:0-10000 | contig 12753 bp, 14 predicted proteins | sample OrgLakmetagen175_FD_201846 | JGI IMG/M metagenome (GOLD analysis project Ga0307942, IMG submission 201846) | Saline water microbial communities from Organic Lake, Antarctica - #175 | ecosystem: Environmental > Aquatic > Non-marine Saline and Alkaline > Saline | place: Antarctica: Organic...
AACTCCGTCCTCGGAGTGGACTAGGCTCCCTGCTAGAGTTCCAGGTGGAGGATCAACTCGCCAGAGGTGCCATAGCGATTGACTAAACAAACACTTTTGCATCCCAACTTGTCGAAAATTACCGGGTCGGCAAGTTGCTTTTTTGCAACTACCAAGGTTCGAACCCAAGACCTAAAGGTCATCCGCGATTTTCCGCGGTGGGCCACTCCAAGGCTTCGATACCAATGAAACGTTGCTAATAAAGGTAATCCGACAGATGCCATTTCTGTGCTTCATATCCACGTAGCAGGCAGCCACATGTGTTGAGCTGTTAGGCATTGCTGGATCAGCCAGCGTAAAGTAAACGTAAGCCTGTATATAAGAACTGGTCTGGCCAGTGCCATATTGTTCTCTAAGGAAAGTTATAAGTGATGAATGAAAGGCAAAACCTGAGGCAATAAAAAGCCTGATGGAAAGCCACAACAAGCTGTTCAGGCATGTTAACTGAACACCAGAATGTACAATCCAAGGGAAGGAAGGGAGCGCCACATTAGAAACCCATCACTGTTCATGCAAACAAAATGGAAGCTGAGTTCAAATATAACATTTGACTTACAACAGTGCACCAGCATGTACGTTCTAAGAAAAGCACAAGAAAAGTGTTGGAAGGAAAAAAACCTTCGCCTCAAGTTGTTAGGTTGTTTGAGCCCCATCCTGGCCTAGCTGGATGCTGCACATACATAAAATCTCAACCATCTCAGTTCACACTCCCGTGATGTTCAAGCCACAGCAAGCTAGCCAACAAAACCTACAGCGTTTTTTCACCCTAGAGGTGCAACTTACAGCAAGCAAAGGCACCACGACACACCGTACAGCCAGCCCAGGCTATCTCTTAGAAAAGGGGCGTTCCTTCGTTAACGAAGGGGGGGGTTGGGGCCTGGCTCTGTCGTGCCGCCGAAATGCAATCAAGCAGGCTCAACCGTCTATTTACTCCGTCCACTGTGTACCGTCAGTAGGCACGCTGTTCCAGAGGGGCTTGGTCCTTGGGGTGTGGCAGGAGGAGCTGGCGAGCGACTGTCTCTTTTGTGCTTTTGTGTGTGCGCTGATGTGTGCCGCCCAGTCCTCCTTGGTCCTGAAAATCCAGCTTGGGTGGAACGGACCTCCGCTGGGACAAGGGCCTCCATCTCACGATTTTGGCTTGCCTTTACATTTTTGCTATTTCCTTTTTTTCTTACCTACGGCAGGCTGCCTACGGGCACTTTATTAAAAATCTTGATACATATTTATTAAGCCGAGCAAACTGCACCCCCCATTGATGAAGGACTTGACAACTTAGAGAGGCAAGGATCCTGCACATGAGCAAATCGTTTTCTCCAGCAATGCAAAGGTCTAGGACACGAAGAGACCAAAACTGAAAGTTTGTTGATGAGAAAGGAGCGTGTTAAAAAGGACGTCTAGAAAAGCCCACCATCCACCCGGGCAAGGTTATAAAAGAACGGTGCACCTGATCCGCCTGAAAGATGATATTGCACAAAATAAATTTCCACATTTTAACCCCGCACACAAGGCTTCCCGCCCTCCCGGAATTTTACGAAGCTAGAGCGGCCTGCAAGCCAGATGGCAAATGCATAGGCATGATGACTCCTGAACGCTCCCACCTTTTAAGAAAGCTCAAAAAAATGGATTACACAAATAATAAATGTCCTCTCCTATTTAATGCCTAGCCTCATAAATCACAGGTCTGCTTCATCAAGACAACCAAGCACGCCTCAAAACCCCTAAAGCAAGGCACATTATAATCTCACTCCCGTACCCCAACACATCAGTGCAGCACTACAACAGTGGGTATGGTTTCAAGAGAGAAAAGGGCATGTGCCCTGGACTTTAATACCTGGATACTCCTCATACTGGAGCGGACGGCACCGTGACATAGTCTTTGGTGCCAACTATAATGCATTTGACACCAAGTTTTCAGGTTTTTCGGCTTGTCACCCAGTAATTGATGACGCAAAACGCGCAAGTGCGTGCAACACTCCTTACGATCTGCAATGTGTACCGAGCTACAACCCGCCTCTTGGGTTCACATAATGGGATACATTTAAGCAAGGGTGGTATACACCTGATCCTGTGTCTTGCCCTTTCATCAGTGTAGGTCCCGTCCCGCCAATCTTGTACTTTACCGATCAGGTTTGGGCTGGAGCTGTGTTGGGTCGAAATAGTTCCGTAAGTTCAGAAGTAAATAGAAGAAGCTCTGCTGAGAATGGAATTTAGAAACAAGTTGGTTGTTGACTTGATGCAGCAAATAAGGTCGGGCTGTTGAGAAGTCCTCCTAAAACTTTTGCAAACAAAAAGGAGTGTAACTTCAGCTCGCTGACCTGATGATCGTGGCAAAATAAAAAAGCGTGCATTTCGATCTGCCTCTATCCAGTTCACTTGGGCATTGGTCACATACGCAAGAACTACCTTCAAGCCACACTGCTGCCACCACTTTCAGTGTCTTTGCACTAGTGTTGCCAATGTTCACAGTATAACTGTTTTCTTGGGTCTTTAAATTTTTGATTTTATACTTTGATGCTTTACGCAGAAAAAAGGAAAGAGGCGAGAAAGACAGAAAAAGCACAGGAGAAAAAGAGAAAGCAAGAGGGGCAACCAAAAAGTGTTGATCAGAGTTTTAATAACAAGAAAAAAGGGACAGCAAGAGGGCCGGTTAAAAGAAAGGAGACAAGGGGGGAGACCAACAGAAGTTAAGCTTTGTCTGGGCCGGAAACATCAGATCTGAAAGATGATGGAGGCCAATTGGCTGCTGAAGCAAAGTGCAGGGTGGGAGTGGGAGGCTGGAAGAAATTTGGGGATGGAGGGGAAGGAGAGTCCCTGGCCTTAATCATTGGTGCACCAAAACAGGCTCCAACACTACTCCCCCTAAAGGAACAGACACCTCTAAGGCCTAACTAAAAATAAAAAGCCTCGCAGAAAACCCTTGGAAGAAAAGTACAGAGGAGGAGCACAAAAGCCTGAGGATCCTGGGCATAGAACAGCCGCTCTATGATCTATGTTTCCCAGAGCTACAAAGAAAAGACCAACCCTTTACTGCAGACAGACGGGTGGGAAAACTAGGCAATTGGAAGAGGGGGGAGGCAGCAAAAAGACAATGTACAACAAAGAGCTTGGCTTACCATCCGCAAGCACGGAAGGCGCAGGTTAGAGTATGAAAAAGGGAGGGGGAGGGGTGGGGAGGGGGGGGAGGGGCTGGAAAAAAAGAGACCCTCTTCCTAGGGGAAGGGAATCGAAAGGAGAGTCCCTGGCCATAGGTCAATGCAGACTGGTCCTGTCTACCACGAGTGGCCACTTGTGCTCCTCCTCTGTACTTTCTCTTCCAAGGGTTTTCTGCGAGGCTTTTAGTTTTAGCTAGGCCTCAGAGGTGTCCGTTTCTTTAGGGGGAATAGTGCCGGAGCCTGTTTTGGGCGCACCAGCAATTAAGGCCAGGGACTCTCCTTTCCCTCCATACCCACTTTTCTTCCAGCCTCCCACTCCCACCCTGCACTTTGACTCCCACCCTGTCTACCACGAGTGGCGTAGACGTCATGTTTGCAAGTGTTAGGGATACAATGTGGGGGGGTGTCGCGGTGTAGCAGCAGTTCATGGGCGAGTGCTTCTGTTGTGGTTCACTCCTTTATTTTCTTGCTGGGCACGCTCGCATGCCTGCATGCACCCTGATTTGTCCACATCGGCACCTCCCACTAGTCTTTGAGAGCGTCAAGTTCAGCCATTGCAGTAGCAGGCTCCCAGAAGTTGTGATCACCAGTGTACCCTTGCCATTTGAAGTAGTACTCTCTTTGCACTTCGGTTTTCTCCGACTTGTGCTTTGTCGCACGGTGTACAGCAACTTCATGATCACAGTGGTTTAGAAATTGTTTCACGTCCAACCAGTCCTTGCCATCTACGTTAATAGTGGGGTGGTTGATCGTTTACCTCTCTTGGGTATGGCTTAAGTAAAGACACATGGAAGACATTATGTACGTGCATAATTTCCGGGAGGTCCAGCTTAAATGCCACCGGTGCGGAGTATAATGCTTCACTCGCGCTAGGCCTATGACGGTTAGCATGGTCTATGACAGTGAAAGGGCCGATCCACCAAGGTAAGAATTTGGTTGTGCCACCAGGTTTTAAATCCTAATGTTGAAGTTTTTTGAACTTAGAGGTACCTCGTCTTCGTTTTGAAGGTGACATGACGCCTAATTTGGCGTTTACTTCTTCTGTCGCTGTTGAGCTGCCTCTAAAGCCTTTTTACCATCTTAGAGAGCTTCTCGCGTTTTGTTAGCAAGGGCCTGTGCAGCGGGAACCTTACACCCTTGTTTTATGCTAAGAGCGTAGGTGGGTCCCTTATATTGTTGGGGCAGAAGGGTCTTGTATTAATAGACCCTCTATTGATGTGAATTATTCACAGCAAATTCTTGATGTGAGTAATTCATAGCAAACTCTTGATGTGAGTTATTCATAACAACTTCTTGATGTGAGTAATTCATAGCAAATTCTTGATGTGAGTTATTCATAGCAAACTCTGCCACAGCGATGTCCTCCCAACCAGTGTGGTGGGGAGCCATAAAGAGGTCTACTCATCCTATCAGTCCGGCCATCTGTTTGGGGGCGGTAGGCAGTTGAAAAGTGTTTTGCGTTCCCAAGACGTCAAGAAGAGCTGTCATGAAGTTCCCTTTAAAACAGGAACCTCTATCGCTCACAATGGCACTCACAATGGCTTTAGGAATTCCATGGTGTTTCACAACATGATTGATGTACAGACGGGCTGTTTCCTGGCACCGTGTGGGGATGAGATGTTATACAGCTTATCCACCACTACTAGATTGCAGTATCATATGATACGTATGTCCGCTGTTCATTTTAGGAAGCTGCATTATAAAGTCCATGGCGTCACTAATTCCCACGTTTGTTTGGGTATGGGTAGAGGGTGCAGCATTCCTGCAGGCTTTTGTGTAGAGCTTTTATTAGCCTGGCAAGAGTGGCAATGCTTCGCATGTTCTGTCACGTTTTAAGAAGATCCGGCCACCAAAAGAGTTTTTGAACGACCTTTTTTGTTATCGAGCTTCCACTGTGTGTCATACTCCTCAAGTTTGTGTCAGATTTAGTTTCAATTTTTGACACTGGTTGTCATCAATTGATTTTGTTTCACCAGCCAATTGCCAACAGCCAGAGTCTCGGGCTGTAGGCCATCCTTGTAACCCTTGTAACCCTTATCGAGCTTCCACTGTGTCTGTACATTTATAAGCATGCAAAGAAAAGAAAAGAAAACTATGCAGGCAGCAAAACTCTCCCTGCATTAATTAAGGAAAAGGAGACACATTGGCCCGAAGTGCCGTGAGTCTCCCAAACTAAAGGAAAAAAGTAAACTAGTGGGGATCTAGAGGGTGGCTGGCAGCCCCCTGCTCCAGACCGAGACCTTGAGAGAAGGTGGTTTATACTTAGTAGGTAAGGGAGCAACCAAAATAGCATCAGGGCAACTGGAAGTAAGCCTGTCTCTGACACATAAACAAGCATCAAAAAGCCAAATGGGTAAAGTCCTATGACTAGCGTGCTCAAAATTTTGAAGGTTTTATTGGGCAAAACGGTCAGTGCTGCCAGCATCCATATAAACTATACAACCTGCCAAGGAGCCTTTGCTGATGGCTTTCATGATGAGTCTGCAGTCAATATTATGGCGTTCAGTGATCATGCCAGACATGATATTGTGTTGACACCCTGAGAGAATAGTTGACAAAATGGATATTAAAGCTAGTAGACTTTTTGAAGCGGACAGCTTGTTTCTGATTGAAAAGGGTGCCTGTGAGGTAGTGAAAGACATTGCAATTCTTCCGTAAGGGAAAGGCATTGATTCCTTTTATGTTTGGCACAACAAGTTGCTTGGTTTGCTATTGTGTACTCAAAACCGTCTTTTGAATTATGGTGTGCAGTGATTCTTGTCTTGATACCACGGGTCGTTGATGTATTGATGTCCCCTGTAACTATCACCACCTGATATATATCCATGCCAGGGTACCTTTCGGCAACCCAGTATGAGTTGAATCTGGCTGTGGGGCTTCTGCAGAAGGATTTTTGTATTTTGGGTGTTTACATAGGTCAAGGGTAGATAGCAGACTTCCTACTACGAGGATGTAAATGAACTGAAAGTTACGAAATAAAAAGGAAGCAAGAGAGGCAGGCTGGAAGAAATATAAGAAATTAGGGGCGGTATCCAGGTTGATGGCGAGAAGGGCAAACGTGTACATGATGGTCAAGCACGGGAAAGAAAGAAAGCTTGTGTATCTAGGTGCCTACGTAGCAACAAAGTTTAGGGATACAGGGCTAGTAAGGAGTACAAAAGGCAACGGGCTGAGAACACGTCTAGCTGCACAACCTTGAGGCACTCAACATAAAACCTAGGGAAGCTAAGAGTTAGCCAGGATAATAGCAGCTAAGCCATTATTGCGATGACAGGTGCGCCAGTACCAACTTCAAACACAGCCCAAGAGGATATTAGAGGCCCCCTACGGTAGCGCAGCTGCGCCAGCATGTCACTCTCAACGTTTTGAGCCCAAGAGTAGGGAGGCGAAAAAGGAGGACAGTGAGCTAACGGCCTAGACAACAAGAAACGGGCTGTTTTACTAAGAGCCGAGAGCAGGGGGAAACTGAAGAAGGATGATCTCCCCCCTGAAATCCTGGACCCCCAGACAATACAGTAGATGAAGCAGCTTCACACAAGTTAGTACGCCGCGCCTTCGAAGGGTGATTTGAGGGGAGTTGTGTTTCCGTAATTTGTTTGGGTTTAGCGTTTAGCTAAGCCTCTTTTGTTTGTAAGTGTCATGCAAGGACAGGCAGCTTTTGTCTTCCCTGGTTTGGAAGACGAATTGTAAGAGGTAATGTACCCAACGCACTTGTCTTCTTGAGAGGTTAGCAGGTTGGGTCGGAAGATGTAAGCCTGCTTGTGCACCCAACCAGACCCGACTTCTCCTCTGAGTGGGTTTCAAGCTGAGCGGGATTCCGGAAACAATTTGAGACAAAATTTATGACCACTTTTATTAATAACTTTTCAACCCTTAGTCCATCTTTTTATTGAAAATTGCATTGGAAAGGTGTTCATTTGTCTACACCCATTAACAAAACAAACTTGGAATTTTTACGGGCAGATTTAAATTAGTTTTTGCTGGTATTGCTTAGAGCTGTGTAGCCTTCTTCTGTGGAGCACTGGCTCTGCTTCCTTCAGAACTCTATGTGCTCAGTCCAAACCTTTTTCTGCTAGTTCTTAAGCCATTCTTGACTCTCCTTTTCTTCTCCAGCCTAGACCTTTTTCCGTCTCTTTCTCTTTCTTATCATAGTCGTCCCCTTTGTTTACATAGGTTAGGTTGCAGGCTTTTTCCAAGCTTCCGCTGAGATGCCCTTTGAGGCATATATAGTGATGTAACCTTAACCTTAACCTTAGAGCTGTGTACCACAGTGCTCAGATGTAGCCTGGATCTGCATGACACGGCTTTCAATGTTAATCAAAATGCTCAACAAATTAGCTGTATAATCTGGAACACGCCATTCCTTGATATTTAAAAGTGATCTGCAGAGTTCCTTGCTTGCAGAAGAACTATAGTTCTTGCAGGCGAGTGACTTGTGTAATGCACTTTCGCTCGAAAGTGCATGCTTCCCTTTCTTGTCCATCTGTATTAGGTATATCTGGATATTTAGAGGCAAGTTTAGTTTTGCTTGCCTGCGCATTGCAGCTTTTTTGTGCTCTTGCCGTGTCAATGCTCTTCTCTTGTTTGTTTGTTCTTGCGGACAGTCCAGGGTGTCAACGACCCAGCTGTCTGCTTGATTTTATCCTTTCTGGTTTTCTCAGCCTCCTTTTAGTTATTTCCGGTGCCTTTTCTCAGTCTTTCGTTTTGTCCAGATGTAATTCCTTTGCCTTCAACGAGCCGTACAAGAACTGCGGGTAGAAAAAAATAGGCAATTAGACAAGCAGTTTTTGTTTGCCAGTTGTGTATGGTTGACTTCCAGCAAGAATGGGTCTAGGGCTTGCGTGGCGTATTTAGGGTGCGAGGCGTAAAATGGTATTTTCCCTTATCATATGGTATCATATGAAATATCACAAACCATAAATCATCTATTGTGATTATTCAGGAATTCAAGAATTTGCTTAAACCCAGACTTTCCTGTTGTTTGTTGGAACCCTAGGACACGAAGTGTCTAGGGCCTATGGTTTGCTAGAGAAACTGAGAGCCTTATAGCTTAGAAAAGATTACCCTTTCTCCAAAAACGTTAACAGCCAAATTGAGTAAGAAGCTCATGCTGAGAAGGATGGTGCTTTCCGATTGGCCTTCGACGCCCTGGTTGGCAACCATGACGCTTTTTTTTGAGCTCCTCGATATAAAATTGATACAGCTGGAAAGAAGACTTAATTTTAAGGAATACTGGACCCTGCCCAAAGCCATTGGCGATGCCGCGAAATACAATGGTTCCCGAGCGGAGTCATGTTTTTGCATGTTCGCAAAGAGTAGGAAGTTAAACTTAATATCGCTGCAGCACAATTGCATTTTGGCCACTTGTTGTTGTGGTGACGCGTCGCTTAGAGAGGGCACTACCCGGGATTGAGAATGGAGATTCAGAGTTGCAAAGTCTCAGCCCCATAGAGCCGTCCTCCACTACAGGCAAGGGCGATTGCAACAGGCCTGCACCAGCCATCTTACTTGCTTTGCACTTTCTTTGCATGACACTAGGCACACACATCAGGTCAAACACAGGATATTGAGGATCTTGAGGATGCAGGTATGCATTGAGCACCAGCATTGGGCAAACGCACAGCTCATGAGCTGTGCAATCCATGCATTTGCACACGCAAGGCTAGCTGGGATGAGCAGGGAACTGGTTCCAGGAGAGTGCACACAACTCTGCTTAGGGCAGAATTGCCAGGCGTAGCACAGGAGACCATGCCGTTTGGGAATTTGATGAAGGGCAAGAAAGCCCTTGCTCACCACCGAGCTTTGGCTGTCACGACGAGGTTATGGTACCAGCAGCTTAAGCATGGATTGCAAGTACGGGCTATGATGAATCCAAGGTCTCTGACCAGTTCCTAGAGACCTCTGGCACAGCGCCAGAGAAAGCTTTGTTAATTTGGACCTAGGGTTCCCCAAGCGCAGCGCCACTATTTAACTTATGTCGTCAATTGAAAAACCAGAAAATACCATATCATGCCCGCAATTACAACTGCTGGAATCTATCATAATAGCCTGCGGAATCTATTATGATAGCCTGCAAAATACCCTGCGGATGTTTCCGGGGAAAAGGACGAAATATTTATTCCCTTGTGCTTGTGAGCAAGTCCAGATCTGCCAGCAAAGCAGAAAGTATAAAATGCCTTTCTGCTTCTCTCTCTGCTTGCATCACACGCGCGCGGCTTTGACCTCCATGACTGAGCTGGGGTTTGGGGTGTTTGCTTTGTACTGGGTCAAGGACTCCCTTGATTTCTGATCCTTTATTTGATGAGCAGCAGCGGAGCGCTACGGGACGGGAGCAGGGTCTCAGATGAGCAGAGGACAGAGGGAGAATCGTTCCGATAGGCTGAGTGTTGAATGGTACTCAGAGCAGCTTGTTGTTGTTGCTGCTCCTGAGCATTTTGCTGCTGGTGCTGCTGCTGATCAGCGTCCCGATATCGGCCGAAACCGGTACCCTGGGCAAAGCATACTACTAATCCATATAAAGGATTATACTAACGAAAACGGAGTACCTCGCTGATAGGTTTTCATCGGTTTTAGGTCAGTTTAGGTCAGTAGGTCAGCAAATCACAAGCCTGAAAGAGGGCGCCATTGCAGTGGCGGCCAATCTCATTGCCTTCTATCATCACATCAACCCATCATCCCATCATGGATACTTTTGCTACAGACCCCCCCCTTCGGCCGCTCAAATATGTGGGCTAAATTGCCAACGCTTACAGCCAGGTTGAGGGGGGGCCAGTGCCCACTCATGCAGCAAACAAGATGAAAGAATCAGG
>Ga0307942_1003472_pt1 | contig 12747 bp, 9 predicted proteins | sample OrgLakmetagen175_FD_201846 | JGI IMG/M metagenome (GOLD analysis project Ga0307942, IMG submission 201846) | Saline water microbial communities from Organic Lake, Antarctica - #175 | ecosystem: Environmental > Aquatic > Non-marine Saline and Alkaline > Saline | place: Antarctica: Organic Lake...
GTCCCTGAAACACCTGCCCCTGTTGCTGCGGCTCCTGTTGTCCCTGAAACACCTGCCCCTGTTGCTGCGGCTCCTGTTGTCCCTGAAACACCTGCCCCTGTTGCTGCGGTCGTCCCTCAGCCTCCTGTCGAGCAAGGCACTGATCCAAACTATGTAACACCAATTGTTCGAAAGTTGGCCACTGAGCTGGGCATAGACCTAAGTACTATTCGAGGTTCTGGCGTGGGCGGTCGCATTCGCAAAGAGGACCTCACGGCGCAACCAGTAAGCGCAGTTTCAAGCACGGCAACTCACTCCCCCATCGAGCCTTCACCACTTCGTGGCACAACAGTACCGATGTCTAGACTGCGCAAGGTGTTGTCCGAAAGGGCAGTTGCTTCGATGCAGCAGAGCGCTCAGTTGACCTCGGTAGTTGAGGTGGACGTTACAAAGATCGCGGATATGAGACAACGCATTCAGGCTGAATTCAAGCAGAAAGCTGGGACAAAGCTGTCCTTCATGCCTTTCTTTACTCTTGCAGCTGCCGAAGCATTGGCTGCCAACCCTGTGATCAACGCAACCGTTGAGGACACCAACATCGTGTATCACGGTTCTGACAACATCTCGTTTGCAGTCGACACCGAGCGCGGGTTGCTGACACCTGTTATTAAAGATGCAGCCCACATGTCCATTGCAAACATGGCGCAAGTAATCGCAGACATGGCGGAGCGAACCAGAACCAACAAGCTAACACCGGACGAACTTTCGGGCGGTACTTTTACGCTGACAAACACCGGTAGTCGTGGCGCACTATTCGACACCCCAGTCGTATTTCTACCCCAGTCCGCAATTCTGGGAACTGGTGTTGTAACTAAACGAGCAGCGGTAGTTAAAGATGCAGACGGACAGGACGCTATTGCGATTCGCTCCATGGTGTACCTAGCACTGAGCTACGACCACCGAATCATTGATGGTGCAGACGCTTCTCGTTACTTGATGCAGGTCAAAACCAGGCTTGAGGCCGGGCAATTTGAAGCCAACCTCGGCATATAGTAAAAAGATAGGTCGCTACTTTAGCAATGCCTGAATTTGAGAGAGTCGGTCTAGATCCAAACTTCATCGACTACCGCTCTGGGGTGGAGATGCAGCTAAGGACCCATGCCGAAGTGGCAACAAACATAAGACCGAATACGGTTTTACTTCTCGAGCATAAGAGCGTCTACACGGCTGGCAAGCGAACTGAAGAGCATGAGCTCCCCGATGACGGCTCTGAGTTCATAGAGACCAACCGCGGTGGCAAAATCACTTGGCACGGGCCTGGTCAACTAATTGGCTACCCAATTATGCATTTGCCCCAGCCGATTGACGTTGTCGGGTATGTTCGATGGCTCGAGGGCATTCTTATTTCCGTCGCAGCCGAGTTCGGGGTCCTAGGGGAACGGGTTGAAGGGCGAACAGGCGTCTGGGTCAATACCCCAGGAGGCTTTCAAAAGCTTGCTGCAATAGGTATTCGTGTTAGTGAAAAAGTCACGATGCATGGCTTTGCGCTGAACTGCAATAACTCGTTAACGCCATTTGACCATATAGTTGCATGCGGCATAGACGACGCAAAGGCGACAACTTTGTCCAAACTAACCGGAATCGATATCTCGCCGGCTCAAGCAGCTACGCTTGTAGAGAAGCAGATGGGAGACATACCGAATGTCAGAAGCTAAACCAGAACGCAAACTCCTCCGCCTCGAGGTTCGTAACAGCGAAGTGCCTATCGAACGAAAACCAGAGTGGATTCGAACCACTGCCAAAATGGGGCCTGAATATCAGAAGCTTCAGGCGCTGGTTAAGGAAAAAGAGCTTCACACGGTCTGCCAAGAAGCCGGTTGTCCAAACATTTTCGAATGCTGGGAAGACCGTGAAGCCACTTTCTTGATTGGTGGCAGCCAGTGCACCAGGCGCTGTGATTTCTGTCAAATCGACACCGGTAAGCCGGCTGCATTTGACGCCGATGAACCCCGTCGCGTCGGCGACTCGGTCAAGCAGATGAACCTTAGGTACGCCACGGTTACCGGGGTAGCCAGAGACGATCTTCCAGACGAAGGAGCCTGGCTTTACGCGGAAACAATTCGCCAGATCCAAAAACAGTCTCCCGGAACTGGAGCAGAAATTCTTATTCCGGACTTCTCCGGAAGACCTGAGCTTCTTCAAAAAGTATTCGATACCAAGCCGCAGGTGTTTGCCCACAACGTGGAGACTGTGCCAAGAATCTTTAAGAGAATCAGGCCCGCTTTCACTTATGACCGCTCGCTTGATGTTCTAACTCAGGGAAGAAACGCTGGAATGGTCACCAAGTCAAACCTGATTCTAGGGATGGGCGAAGAGATCTCCGAGGTGCTTCAGGCTCTGCAGGATCTACACGACGCCGGTACCGACATCATCACTATTACTCAGTACCTAAGGCCTTCGCCGAGGCATCACCCTGTCGAGCGCTGGGTTAAGCCCCAGGAGTTTGTTGAGCTCACCCAGGCAGCCGAAGAAATTGGATACCTGGGGGTTTTAGCAGGCCCCTTGGTTAGGTCCAGCTATCGCGCTGGAAGACTTTGGGCTAAATCCATGATGGCTAAGGGACGAGAGATCCCAGAGGAACTTCAGCACCTCGCCGACAAAGTCGAGTTTGCGCAAGCAAGCGCAGTTGCCTGACTAAACTAGAGCCGTGGCTAAAGACAAGAAAACCCCAGGACGCTTCCGACAGCTTTGGCGCGTCTATAAGACAACCGCTAAATCCGACCCATCATCAGCGTGGCTATCCCTGCTGGTTCTACTGCTTTGCTCAGTAGCTGGGCTAGGTGTTGGCACCGTTACCGGAGATGGAAACGTGTTCACCTTGGTCCTATGGGGCTTATCTGGATTCATTACCGGGGTTCTCTTAGCGATGATTGTTATGAGCAAAAAGGCGGAGAAAAATGCCTACATGCAAATCGAAGGTCAGGCCGGAGCAGTTGGTGCGGTACTCGATTCGCAAATAAAGCGTGGCTGGAAAACTTCATCCATGCCAATTGCTGTGAACCCCAAATCAAGGGAAGCGGTCTACCGCATGATCGGGAAGGCCGGCGTAGTTTTGATATCGGAGGGCTCCTCGGCTCGTGTTCATCAAATGCTCGATGATGAAGCCAGAAAAGTACTTCGTTCAGCTCCAGGGGCTGCTGTTCACAAGGTGAAGGTTTCGGTTGATGATTCCGGGGTCAGGATATACCGCCTGCTAAAGCATGTCTACAAGCTCCCAAAATCGTTGAGCCGCGGAGAGGTGTCAGCGGTTTCGAATCGTCTAGATGCACTCGGGGCACACGCTTCAGTTCCAATTCCAAAGGGAATAGACCCCAATAAGATGCGATCACCAAAGCGCAAAGGTTAACATTTCTGAAACATAGCTTCGTTAGTTTGTTTCGTGAGTAAGTAGAAATACCCGTAATTACCTAGGAGAGGTACCTCAATGTTCAAAACAGCCTCAGATGCGCTGCAGTACATCAAGGACCACAACATTAGATTTGTGGACGTCCGCTTTACCGACATGCCAGGTGTGCAACAACACTTCAACCTGCCGGTGTCTCAGATCGACGAAGAGTTCTTCGCGGTTGGGCAGTTATTCGACGCCTCATCCATCCGAGGCTTTGCATCCATTCACGAAAGTGACATGCAGCTAATTCCGGATGTCTCTACAGCTTGGGAAGATCCATTCAGGGTTGAGAAGACTCTGATTATGAACTTCGATATATACAACCCAAGAAACGGTGAGCTTTATCACCGTGACCCCCGTCAGGTAGCCCACAAGGCCGAGCGCTACCTTCAGTCAACCGGCATCGCTGACACAGCGTTTTTTGCACCCGAGGCGGAGTTCTTTATCTTCGATGACGTGCGCTACGAAGTGAAGTCAAACACCGCTTTCCATATCGTTGATTCAATTGAAGGCGCTTGGAACACTGCCAGAAAAGAAGACGGCGGAAACCTTGGAAACAAGACACCCCACAAGGGCGGATATTTCCCAGTTTCTCCAGTAGACCACCTAGCGGACATTCGTGACGCAATTGTGTTGGAGCTAGAAGAAGCCGGACTAAGCGTCGAGCGTAGCCACCATGAGGTTGGTACAGCTGGCCAATGCGAGATCAACTACCGCTTCGACACTCTTGTGAAGTCTGCAGATGACCTTTTGAAGTTCAAGTACATCGTGAAGAACGTGGCCCACCAGTACGGGAAAAGCGCAACCTTCATGCCTAAGCCGCTCTACGATGACAATGGCTCGGGTATGCACGTTCACCAGTCGCTCTGGAAAGACGGCAAGCCGTTGTTCTACGACGAGGCTGGCTACGGTTCGCTCTCCGACTTGGCTCGCTGGTACATTGGCGGCCTTCTAAAGCATGCTCCGAGCTTGTTGGCGTTCACTAATCCGTCGATAAATTCCTACCATCGACTAGTGCCAGGTTTCGAAGCACCTGTGAACCTTGTCTACTCCGCCGGCAACAGGTCCGCTGCCATCAGAATACCGATGACAGGATCTAACCCAAAGGCTAAGCGAATTGAGTTCAGGGCTCCAGACAGCTCAGGTAACTCTTACTTGGCGTTCGCTGCAATGCTGATGGCGGGACTGGATGGAATCAAAAACCGTATTGAGCCTCACGAGCCAGTCGACAAGGACCTCTATGAGCTTCCTCCAGAGGAAGCCAAGATGATCCCTCAGGTCCCAGGCGACCTAGAGTCAGTACTAAAGGCCCTTGAGGCTGACCACGAATACCTCATGGAGGGAAATGTGTTCACCCAAGACCTCATTGATAACTGGATCGAATACAAGCGTGAGAATGAACTGAAGCCGATGGCTCAGCGACCACACCCTTACGAGTTCGAGCTTTACTACGGCGTATAAAACTTCCGTAAAGAAAAGCCGGGTGGATTTTTCCACTCGGCTTTTTCTATTCCACGAACAACTTTTGGAATATGGCTCTGGACTTTCTAGTTATAGACAGATAGCTCTCTTCAAGTTCAGTGGCTGAATCTGGTTCGAACTCCAAGATTCTTGCGATGGCCTCAAGCTTCCCGCGATGAACGGGTAGCTCGTCAGAAGACTTTCCTAGAGCTAGAACCTGAGCACTTCGAATCCTGCTAGCCAACACCCATGCGGCATCTAAAACTTCGGCATCCTCGGTGTCAATGTGTCCCAAGTGCACCAGAATCGGCAAAGTGGTGAGGGTGCCCAGATTTCTGAGAGCTTCCTGGTTACCTGCAAAACGTAGTTGCATCAACTGAACAAGCCATTCCACGTCACTGATCGCTCCGGGGCCCAATTTTAAATGCCGTATGGCCTCCATGCCCTTTGGTAATCGTTCATTCTCTACTCGGGCCTTTACAAGGCGCACAGCGACCAATTGCTTTTGGGTCAACTCTGTTGGGTAACGATATTGGTCAATCAAGGCCGTAAAGTCTTCTCGTAGTTCTACTGAGCCGCCCATGGGTCGAGCTCGAAGCAACGCCTGAAACTCCCATGTTTCCGCCCACTTTTCGTAGTAGCCCTTATATGCCTTGAAGGATTTAATGCGCGGGCCATTCTTTCCTTCTGGCCGAAGATCTAGATCCAGCTCAAACTCAAGAATCGGATCCCTCACCAGTGAGATAAAAGCGCCCGTTAACCGCTCAGCCTCGGCTTGGGCTGCGGGGCCTGCGTCCTGGTAAACAAGCATGACGTCTGCATCAGAACCGAAGCCAAGCTCCTGTCCTCCCAGCCGGCCCATTGCAACGATGGACAAATCAAGTTCAACACCCGTCTTGCGGGCAGCCAAAACTGCCATTGATTCCAGGTAAATGTCTGTTACGTCGCTAAGCGCAATCGCAATTTCAGGCATTTGAATGTTCCCAAGCGTCGCACCAATCGAGATCCTCAGCACCTCGCGACGCCGAACCAACTTCAGCCCCTCGGCGGCCTTCTCTGCTACAAGGTTACGTGCCAGTATTGAAAGTGCCTCGGTTTCCAAGGTAGACCTTTTTGTGGGCCGAAGTTTAGACTCGTCCGCGAACCAAGCAGTAGATTCCGGAGTGTATTCGAGCAGACGAGCGATGTAGACAGAATTTGACAACGCCTGCATTAACCGCTCCGCAGCCCCTGAAGAGTCGCGCAGCATCTTTAGGAACCAATGCTGATCCCCAAGCAGCTCACTAAGCCTTCTGAAGCTCAGTAGCGCCCCGTCTGGGTTCATACCATCGGCCATCCAGCGCAGCAGGACTGGCAGTAAAGATCGCTGAATGGTCGCACCACGTGACACGCCATGGCTAAGGGCCCTCAAGTGTCGCATCGCGCCCTTTGGGTCAGTGAAACCAAGAGAAAGCAATCTGTTCGCGGTTTCTGCCGCGGTCAGTGAGATTTCTCCCGGCGACAAGGCGGCGGTAGCCGCCAACAGTGGTCTGAAAAAGATCGTGTCATGGAGCTTGGCAACTTCCAACCGACTATTTGACCAGGCGTCGCGAAGCCCATCCGCTCCAAGCCTAGGATTGACTCCCCTAGCGATCCGCCTCATTTCCGATGGTTCGGTCGGAATCAAATCGGCTCTACGCAGCTTTACCAGCTGAAGGCGGTGCTCGATGACCCGAAGTAGCCGATAGTGCTTCTGAAGTTCATCCGCATCGTCCCTGCCCAGCAAGCCGGACTCGGTTAGGGCCGATATCGCCGGAAATGTCCCCGGATCCCTCAATGAATCGTCCGCGACTCCGTGAACAAGCTGGAGCAGCTGCACCGTGAATTCGACATCGCGCAGACCGCCACGCCCGAGCTTAAGGTTGAGTTCCTTGTGCTCTGCTGGAATTTGAACAATGACTCTATTGCGCATCTGTCTGGCATGCTGAACGAGGTTAGACCGCTCTCTGTCGCCCCAAATTTGGGGCTTGACCTCCGAAAGGTATTGGTTTCCCAGCTCCAGGTCCCCCGCCGAAAATCTGGCCTTCAACAGGGCCTGAAACTCCCAAGGCTCCGCCCACTTTCGATAATGAGCCGAATGGGCAGCAACGGTCCGAACCAAAGCACCCTGTTTTCCTTCCGGCCTTAGATTGGGGTCCACTTCCCACAGACCGGGCTCTATCTCTGACTCATTGACCACCAATGCGAGTCGCTGAGCGATCAGGGTTGCCGTGGCAACCGCATATTCCTCAGGACCTGCCGCAACATAGACAACATCAACGTCGCTGACATAGTTCAATTCATTCGCGCCAGTTTTACCCATAGCAATAACTGCCAATTTGGTGTTCTGGACTTTCTCGGGAGAGGTCCTGCCTTCCGCAACTAGTTCTGCCGACGCAACGGCTAAACCGGCCTCCAGAGTGAAGTCCGCAAGAGTGCTAAGTGCAGCTGTTATTTCAACTATCCCAGCCGATGGATCAGCCTGACTAAGGTCCCAATCAGCAATGGCCAGTAGGCAAGTTCGGTAGGAGACCCTCAGGCTCAGCCTGTCGCTGCGGTCCAGGTCAACGCGCCCTGGTATGACAGCCTTTCGGCCAAAAAGCGACAGGCGTTCGGGGTGGCGATAGAGAAACTCAGCCAGTCCATCAGATGCACCTAGCACCGCAATCAAACGCCTGGCCCCTGTTGCCGAGGACAGAGCCTTTTCAACGAGCTTCAAGTTATCTCGTGCGAGAACCAGAAGGTGTTTTAGGGCACGATCTGGTGACGCAGAAGTCTCGAACGAGGGTTCACAGAACTCATAACTCTCGCCAAGTAGATTATCTAGCTCCGCAAGATCTTCCTTGGCAACTGATAGTGACTCGAAGCCCAACCGGACTATGTCACTTAGTGATGTAGCTCTACCGGTTACCATTTAGAGAGTTTTGAGGTTTTGTTCAATCTCGTAAGGGGTGACCTGGGCCCGGTAATCTGACCATTCATTGCGCTTGTTTGCAAGAACGAAATTAAAAACAGACTCTCCAAGCACTTCGGCGGCCAGCTCTGAGTCCTCAAGCATTCTTATTGCGTGGTCTAATGACTGCGGAAGCGCCTCAATACCCATGGCTTTGCGTTCCATGTTTGAAAGAGTCCAGACGTCCTGCTCAGTCTCATCCTCAAGTTGGTATTCATTCTCGATCCCCTTGAGGCCGGCTGCCAAGAGCAATGAATATGCCAGATAGGGGTTGGCTGCCGAATCCATAGCGCGGTACTCGATTCGCGTGCTTTGGGCCTTTTCAGGCTTGTGCAGAGGAACTCGAACAAGGGCGCTTCTGTTGTTATGCCCCCAGCTGACATAGCTTGGAGCCTCTCCGCCGCCCCAAAGCCTCTTGTAGCTATTCACGTACTGATTGGTGACCAGTGTGATTTCCGGTGCATGACGAAGAATGCCGGCCATGAACTGCCTGGCAGTATTTGATAGGTGATACTTCGCTGCTGGGTCGAAGAATGCGTTCTTATCCCCTTCGAATAGGGAGAAGTGGGTATGCATGCCGGAGCCTGGCTGGTTCGTAAAGGGCTTTGGCATGAAAGTTGCGTAAACACCCTGCTCAATAGCAACCTCTTTGATTACGGTTCGGAACGTCATAATGTTGTCCGCCATGGTCAAAGCGTCCGCGAATCGCAAATCAATTTCGTTTTGCCCTGGACCACCCTCATGGTGTGAGAACTCAACAGAAATTCCAAGTTGCTCAAGCATTGTTACTGCGCGTCTTCTAAAGTCGTGCGCCGTACCGCCTGGCACATTGTCAAAGTAGCCTGCATTGTCAACCGGAACCGGCTCACCAGCTGCATCCACATTGCTGGACTTGAGTAGGTAAAACTCGATCTCGGGGTGAACGTAAAAACTGAAGCCCATAGATGCCGCTTTAGCAAGCGTTCTACGCAGTACATTCCTAGGATCAGCTGCTGCTGGTTGCCCATCTGGAGTGGCGATGTCGCAATACATACGGGCTGCCGGATCAACGGTTCCTCGCCACGGCAAGATCTGGAAGGTAGAAGGGTCTGGCAATGCCAACATATCGGCTTCTGAATTGCGTGACAGACCTTCGATCGAAGAGCCGTCGAAACCAATGCCCTCTGCGAATGCACCCTCAATTTCGGCTGGTGCTACAGCTACCGACTTGAGCGAACCTGCCACGTCGGTAAACCAGAGGCGGATGAACTTAACACCGCGTTCCTCGATGGTTCTTAACACAAACTCTTGCTGCTTGTCCATATTTCCTCCTGATACTGGTAATAGGCTATCGGTTGTGACGTCAATAAAAGTGGCATTTGCTCAGACAAACCCTGTAGTGGGCGAAGTGAGGCATAACCTTGAGCAGCTTCTGAACTATGCCGAACTGGCCGCAGGCAACGTAGACGTCCTGGTATCTGGAGAGTTAGCGATGTCAGGATACCCACTTGGAGACCTAAGCTACCGTGAGGACGTCATAGCGCTGTCCAAAACAGCCATCTCACAACTAGTGTCAGCTTCCGGATCCGCAAGCCTTAGGGACCTGTACTTCGTTGTTGGTCACGTGACCAAGGCAGACAAAAAACTGACCAATATCCAGTCCTCAAAGGCCATTGCTCACAACTCCGCGAGCGTCATCCACAACGGGAAACTGATTGGCACATATCACAAGCAGGTCCTGCCAAATTACGACGTGTTCGACGACTGGCGAAACTTTATACCCGGCGACCAGGAGCTGATCTTCGATCTGCGTGGAACATCCTGTGCAGTAGCCATTTGCGAAGACATTTGGGACCCGTCATCCACCAGACCAAGATCTCTTCAGTCGGCCGGGGTGGAGCTTTTGATTGTGCTGAATGGTTCCCCGTACACCAGAAATAAAGCAGTTGAGAGAAGATTGGCAGCTCAAGCATTCCAAGATGGCTTCGGTCTGGCGTATGCAAATCTGGCTGGCGGGCAAGATGAACTGGTCTTTGATGGCTGTAGCTTCTTACTCGATACTGATGGAACAGAAATCCAACGCGCACCCCAAGCCGAAGGCTGCTTCTGGGAGCCAAACGATCACCTACCAGCTATGGCAGCTGATGACACAGCGCTGCTCTGGTCAGCTTTGGTAACCGGTCTTCGCGACTACTGCAGAAAGTCCGGACAGACCAAGCTTTTGTTAGGCCTCAGTGGTGGCATCGATTCTGCTCTGTCGGCAGCGATTGCCGTCGAAGCGCTTGGTGCCCAGAATGTAATCGGGGTGGCGCTCCCATCTCGATACTCATCTCAGCATTCGATAGCTGATGCCAAGAAATTGGCCTCAAACCTCGGCCTACAGTTCCGAGAGATTTCCATCGACTCAGTTCATAAGGCGTTCGAGGGCGCTATGGAATTTAGTGACTTGGCCGGAGAAAACCTGCAGGCAAGGATTCGCGCCGTGCTGCTCATGGGCATTTCAAACACTGAAAATGCGCTACTGCTATCCACTGGTAATAAGTCTGAGATTGCCGTTGGCTACTCAACAATGTATGGCGATTCGGCCGGAGGCTTTGCCCCAATAAAAGATGTGTTCAAGACAGACGTGTGGCGAATCTCCAGGTGGCTAAATGACAGCGGCGGCGGCGAAGTAATACCGCCAAATTCAATCACCAAAGAGCCAAGCGCTGAACTGAGACCCGATCAGGTCGACACCGATTCGCTCCCTGAGTACCAACGGCTAGACGCAATACTCGCACTTCTGATTGAGAACTCTGCGACCATAGAAGAGGTCGTAGCTGCTGGCCACGACATCTTGCTGGTGGAAAAGATCGAATCAATGGTACGAGCATCTGAGTGGAAGCGATCTCAGGGCGCCATTGGCACTAAAACCACCTCGGTTGCATTCGGAACCGGGCGCCGGGTACCGCTCACAACGAGGTTCACAAGGCCATGAAAATACGGACAAGCTCTCTAGCGGAACTGAAGAAAAAGGGCATCCGATTTGCCGCGCTCACCAGCTATGACATGCACACAGCAGGCATTTTCGATGCTGCGGGCATAGAGGTGCTACTCGTGGGCGACTCTGCAAGCGACAACGTTTTGGCCAATCAAGGAACAGCTCCCATCACGCTGGACGAGATGATTCCTTTTGGAAGAGCCGTAGCTAGGAGCGCGAAGAACTCACTGGTTGTCATCGATTTACCATTTGGCAGCTACGAAATAGATGCGGAACAGGCTCTAGTCAGCTCAATACGGGCGATGAAGGAAACCGGGGCCGCTGCAGTGAAACTAGAGGGCGCAAAGATTGATCAAATTTCCAGGATTGTCGAGAGCGGCATCCCAGTCATGGGCCACGTCGGCTTCACTCCACAAACTGTCCACGCGTTGGCCGGATTCAAAGTCCAGGGGCGCGACAAAAAAAATGCAGAGCGAATCACGAATGAGTGCCTTGACATAGAAAAGGCTGGGGCGTTTGCAGTTGTGCTTGAGATGATTCCGGCTGCCCTGGCAAAAGAGATCTCCGAAAGGCTCCAAATACCGACCATCGGAATTGGAGCGGGATCAGACTGTGATGGCCAGATCCTGGTTTGGCAAGACTTCGCGGGTCTAAGTGAAAAGACTCCAGGTTTTGCAAAAAACTATCTGAGCCTGAGAGATGCTCTTCATTCTGCAGCAGCTACCTATCGGCTAGAAGTCCAGACCGGAAACTTCCCACCAGCAGACAAGCAGTTCTAGTCTTCCCAGTCTCTCTGGTCTTCTTCACGTAGTGCTTTTGCACGAGCGATTATCACATCTGGGCCAGCTTTTGCTGAATCGAAGTCGGCAAATGGACCGATGCGGTCTAACGACAGCGACTGGGGACCCTCTTCAACAAGCTGTGTTTTCAAATTAAACCAATATTCGGGCTTAGCGGACAATGTGCCTCCTGATGCTCGAATGAAAAATAGACTGATGCAATGCCAAAAGCTAATGACTCATCTCTAGTGCCTGGAAAACTATCTCCACTTAGATCGGTCCCTTCAACCATAGTCAGACCCGAGTACGTTGGAAAACCAGCTCCCACTACACACGTCGGTGGCGATAAGTATGACGCGAAAACAGTTCAGCGGATTCGAGTTGCTAGCAGAATTGCCGCCCAAGCCCTAGATGCGGTACTTTCGGCCGTTAAGCCGGGAGTCACGACCGATCAACTTGACCAAATTGGCCACGAGTTCCTAATAGCGAAGGGCGCCTACCCATCAACTCTTGGATACCGAGGGTTCCCAAAATCACTCTGTAGCTCACTCAACGAAGTGATTTGCCACGGTATTCCTGATGACACCGTTATCGCCGAAGGTGACATTGTGAACATAGACATAACTGCCTTTATTGATGGAGTACACGGAGATAACAATGGAACCGTGGTCGCAGGAGATGCTTCTGATGAAGTCCGATTACTAGTTGAACGAACACACGAGGCAATGATGCGGGGCATCAAGGCCGCCAAGCCGGGCCGAGAAGTTAACATAGTCGGTAGGGCTATCGAGAGCTATGCCAAGAGATTTGGCTATGGCGTAGTGCGCGATTTCACCGGACATGGGGTTGGTACTAGCTTCCATTCCGGCTTGATCATCCCCCACTACGACGAGCCTGCTTACAAAGAGGTTATAGAACCTGGAATGGTCTTTACCGTGGAACCGATGCTCACCCTCGGCTCTCAAGACTGGGACATGTGGGAAGACGGCTGGACAGTCACTACCAAGGATAAAAAGTTTTCCGCCCAATTTGAGCACACAATTTTGATAACTGAATCCGGCGCTGAGATATTGACGGAGCCATAAATGCAAAACATTGCAGTGGGTATCGATGTGGGTGGATCTGGCATTAAGGCGGCCCTTGTCGACAC
>Ga0307942_1003476_pt1 | contig 12741 bp, 16 predicted proteins | sample OrgLakmetagen175_FD_201846 | JGI IMG/M metagenome (GOLD analysis project Ga0307942, IMG submission 201846) | Saline water microbial communities from Organic Lake, Antarctica - #175 | ecosystem: Environmental > Aquatic > Non-marine Saline and Alkaline > Saline | place: Antarctica: Organic Lake...
GTCACAGTGTGCGCAACTTGACAGGGGTCAAAGCCCACCTTGACTGCCCAAACCCTAATTTGGTGCCTTTCTATGATAAAACAGCACATGTTGAGCCACATCACCACGCACTTCATCTTTTCACTTGATTTTTTGCATATTTGTTTATTACAACAACACCATACCACACAAAAGTATGCCATTTGGTGGATTGGGTGATCTGCTGTGAAGATTTTGTGGTGAAAAGTGGGGTCCACGCCACGGAGAATCAGACACAGGCCCCGTAAGTTGCTAGGTTCAAGCTCAGGTGCAAATAAAAATTCAGAGCACGGCCGGTCTCTGGGTGCCAATCATAAACCTAGCAAACTTTGGGGCCCATGCTCAATCCACATTTTAAAAACACCCTTTTTTTTGGCTCAGTCAGCCCCCTCTGATATTTTCCACCACAAAACAGAGCTAGTATATATGAGAGATTATAAGGCAGCACTGTAAGGCAGATCATGTTTGATCTTTGCTGTTGCAGGCAGGACAGCCCATTCCAGCAGGGCTCGGGGAAGCTGTGAGGAAGGCTGTGGAAAAGGAAGCAGTGGCTGGCGGGTAATGGCCCCTACATCATAGCTTGCACTAAGATTTCACAGGTTTAGAGGAAACGAGAGGAAAGGGAGTGAGGGATGGGAAGGCTCTGTGAACACGGTCTTGGCGTGTAACTCGGACTGTGCGTGGAGGGGCGGTAGCATGTCGATGACAGATGCAGGAGGTTGATTACTGGGACGGCAGTGTTTGTGCTGCGGTGTGCTCAGTTTGCATCAATGGACACAGAGTAGGAGCTATGATGTATGCATGAGCAAGCGCTGGAAGGTGGAATGAAGCGATGTCAATTTTAGGCAGGGGAGTGATTTGGGGTGTTATGTTCTTTGTTATTTGTGAAGACCACCGTTTATGTGAACCGTAGAAGTCGCAGCAGCAAGACAGGAGGCACAACGTTGGTAGCAACCCAAACCCAACTCAGTTCTGTCTCTAGTGTGTTAATATCCAGGATTCAACTAGCCCAGTGATCATCACAATGCTCAGCCAAATGGATGAGTACTAGACCTCCAAGCCCTGGGAAATAATGAGGTGCAGCGATCGATCAGTACAGTATAAGTGTGTAAACAACAAGGCACACATTGTAACAATGAAAACTAGAAGAATGTAGCAGGCCCTGCCACCCCCTGACTATGAGACCAAAAGACAAACAATGAAACAAACGCGATATACGTCTAATTGAAAGCAAGTACTGTGTATACATCCATTCATGATTGTACTACTAAACACATGTGTTTAGCAAACAAGATGCACCAAAATTATTTCAGTATTCATTTCCTACTTTGCTGTCAAATTAACCCTCTGACGCAACCAATGCAAGGCTCTGGACCCTCTCCAATCCCACAAGGTTGGACGATCAAGGAATAATTTACTCGTTTAGCCGTATTGATGACATACTTCTCTCCGACTTCGCGGAAACATGCAAACCTTGTTACACATGTGACCTGGGCTACTTAAGGGACCATATACCACTCATGGGCATCATACCTACGAACATGTTAACCTACAAGAAATGAAAAACACAGACCAGCAAAAACACAAAACAAGCTCCTCTGATACATCCTGTCACCGCCTCAGATCAGCAAATGTCACAAATGCCCTCTCTGATCCCTCGCATGGCATAGTGCAAAAGCTTGATGGTTCCCTGCAAGCTCTCGTGCCCGCTCACACGCAAGCCGTTGCTTTCCTTAACAACTTAGAAAGTACAAGTGCCGAAATCTCTGCCAGGCTGCAACACCTTAACGGTATACCTGCAGAAGAACAAGTTGAGCATTATGCTAAGAACTCAGTGACGCATCTTATTGAGTCATCACACAAGGTAGCCCTTGAAATCTGTCCTTCTACGTTAAAAAGCGTCGATAAGGACCAGCAAATTCTGTTTAAAGAATCCATTAATCACCACTACATCCCGCGGCCTGTAAAGAACAAGCGGTGTAGCTTGAGCAAACAACTCCATCAATATCGGATCAAAGTCATCCGGAATTTAGTGTTCTCCCCCTTCATTAATGCCCAAGGCACCACCACAGAAATTACCAACATAAGAATGCCTTCACTCCAAAAGGCAATCCAAGCAATAAAGCACAAATAACTCATCATCCCCTAAAAGAACATCTAGATGACATACACACGAAGATTAGGCAAGCCAGCCACTACCAGCAGCTATAAACAACTATAAAACCAACACAATAGCCTGTAAATTGCAACAGACATTGATCAATAAAGCACCCCAAAAAGTACACAAAAAATGTTTAAAGACCCAAATGCGCAACCACGGGCAAGTCTCCAAGCCATAAAAGATCCCGAGTCCGGCACGATTGAAACTGAGTCCAACAAGTAAGCACAAGTACTCTGTCTGAAAGTACTTCAAAATTCTTGGCAAGCCTTAAGATGCATATTAAACAGGGCACTTACCTCCCTGATGAGGCACCTATGTATTACCCTTGGAACATGCAGAGAACGAGCCTGTAATTCCACCTCCAGATCCCTTTAAATTACAATCAAAAATAACTTTAGCTGAATCGGAAGGCACTAAAAACAGGAACTGGCTGCACTCGTCAATACTAGACAAAAGTGCTTTCAACGAGTGCATCAAAAACCTGAGTGACAATAAACCTCCAGGACTAGTTGAAATTGTTAACGAGCTTCTGCGCAGCGGTGGTGAAGCTTCCTGCAGCAATCCAAAGCACCGTACACATGCTCCTCATTATTATGTGGGCTACCGGCTTCACACCAAAAGCCTGGAAAACTAGTAATACCATCCTTATTGAAAAAAACAAAGGAGGTGAAATTGAGGTGTCCCCGTATCATCCGATTGGCCTTACACATACTATTTTTACTTGTTGGCGTATTACATAGGTCAAGGGGAGATAGCAAAATCCCTACAACGAGGTTAAAACGAGATGAAAGTTGATAAATAAAAAGGGAGCAAGAGAGGCAGGCTGGAAGAGATAAAAGAAAGTAGGGAGGACAACCAGGTTGATGAGAAGAAGGGCAAAACGTATACGAGAAGGTCAAGCACGGGAAAGAAAGAAGGAAGGAAAGCCGGCGTACTTTGGTGCCTACATAAAAAGAACAAGGTTTAAGAAGACAGGGCTAGTAAAGAGTAAGAAGGCAACGGGCCGATCTAGCTACACCACCGCGAGGCACTCAACATAAATAACTAGGGAAGTTAAGAGTTAGCCAGGATAGAAGCAGCTAAGCCATTGCGATGACTGGTGCGCCAAAACCAACTCCAACACAACCCAAAGAGAAGAGAGAGATTTCCCCTCCAAAAAACGCAGCTGCACCAACACGGCACTCTCAGCATTGCGAGCCCATACTAGGGAGACAAGAAAGGAGTATAGTGAGCTAAAGGTCTAGTTAAAAAGAGTCGGGCTGTTCTACTGTGTTTACAAGCTTTGGACACCTCATCACCAGCACCTTGTACGAGTACGCAGAGACGCATTCCATACTCAGCACCACTCAAGCTGGATTTTGCAAACACAAACACTGACCATGACTGTATGCTTTGGAACATGTATGATCTTGGCTTTCCTACTGGTGCCATAGATGCTGTCGGAAATCTCTATGAACATGCCACCAATGTAAATCTGCCTTCCGGGGTTTGCACAAACAAAATACCCATAGAAAGGGGATACTATACGAGGTGACACCCTCTCCCCTTTTCTCTTACTACTCTATATGGAGCCCCACCTAAGATAGTTACACTTAAGAGAACGCGGTTACAAACATACCTGTGTCCCAAAAAAAAAGCACGCTTCAAACTCACCTAGCCGCCAACAATATCAGAGGTGCCGCTTTTGCAGATGACCTACTCTGCCCCACTGGCGTCCTGTGCAATCTCAAAGTACAAGCTAGTAGACTCACACTCTACTCTAACTGGGGGGGTTATCTCTGGAATTACAACCAAGGTCACAGGTAGCTTAAATGTGTCTCCTCCCAAAGATAACAACGGTTTAACACCTACCGAAGCCCTCGAACATCAGCTAAACAAAATAATGTTCCAAAACCAGTCACACAATATCATCCCTGGCATGATCACTGAACGCCATAATGTTGCCTGCAGACTCATCATGAAAGCCATCAGCAAAGGCTCCTTGGCAGGTTGTATAATCCATATGGATGCTGGCAGCAATGACCGTTTTGCCCAACAAAACCTTCAAATTCCCGAGCACGCTAGAAATACGGCTTCACCCATTTGGCTTTTTGATGCTCGTTTATCTGTCAAGACAGGCTTACTTCCAGTCGCCCTGATGCTATTTTGGTTACTCCCTTACCTACTGAATATAAACCACCTTCCACTCCCCACTTGCAACAGGTGCAGCATGCTAGATCTCATGGACAAGTGCGCAGAGCTCACAAGCTTAACGCTAATAAGAGGGAGATACACCTCATAGAAGTATTGTGAAGACACTAGGCCTGGACACCAGCTGGAGGCCTTTAACAAACAGCACGAGAGTTTATGCACACGCTTAGAAGCTATAATAGTTACACTTCACACCATCCTTCTTGGTGTGGGAGGATGGGAGGATCAATCCATACCTCTAACACTTTGCATCATCTAAAAGAGCTCGGCCTCAAATCACAGAGGGCCCACAAGACTGCCCTTCAATTGCATGCTCATCACTCTGTGCATTATGCGCACAAACTGACTACAACTAGTTTACAAGCCAGCGTTCTCGCGGTCTGGGTCTGGAGCAGGAGGCTGCCAGCCACCCTCCAGATCCCCACTAGTTTTCTTTTTCCTTTGGTGGGGGAGCTCACGGCATTTCGGGCCAATGTGTCTCCTTTTTCTTAATTTATGCAGGGAGTGTCTTGCTGCCTGCGTAGTTTTTCTTTTCTGTTATTTTCTGCTAATGCCTCACTTACTCGGACATGCAACCCTCCACAGTTAGGGCACCAATTATAGGGTATGGGGTTTAGGGTTTGGGGTTTAGGGTGAGGGTTACAAAACGGCACCATTTACAGCAGCCACACAAGAACCCACTCCACAGCATCAGAGTTACTGGTCAACATGCCACAGCACTCATAAAAGTTGAGCCTAGAGCCTACATGCAATCAGATCCGCAAAAAAATCATATGGATGAGATGAAACATTAACACAACCTCCACAAATATATCCGAGCACTGCTCCTGGTGGTATGCAGGCTTCTTCCTCCCAACCACCTGATCCCCACTAAAACTTCTCTCATCTTTATTATCCAGGTGGGATGTTGTGTGTCTCTGCATTGGGTGGTGCAGAACACAAAACAACATCCTTTCCTATTCCATACCGGTAGTGTTTACACTTTCTGCTTTTTTCCCTCTTGGTTAACGCCATAGTGAACAATTCCGGCATGGGTTAGAAAAGGACATTAATGGATTAGGAAAGGACAGTGACAACATTGTAATGGGTTAGGGAAGGACATCAACAATATTGTAATGGGTTAGGACATTAATGGGTTAGGAAAGGACATCAACAATATTGTTGTGAGTCGAGCCATACAGCATCCCACGGTGTAAAACAGCCAATGGAGAGACGAAACACAAACATAAAATATCAGGCCCAGCCAAGCAAAGTCAGCAAAAAACATTGAGACACCTTGCTGCACACTGCACACCACACTACTGTTGGATAATCTAACAGCAAAGTAAAGTCTCCCCACACAATTCCAAAGAGCCTAAGCAAGGAAACGAGTGACATTGCTGAGGGATACTACCAGTCTTGAACCAAGGGTCACACAGCCATGTATGCTGCTGATTTGGCATTCTTCCTAGCTAATGAGCCCCTTGCCATGCAAAGACCATTGTTGAATCAAGCCAGCACATAATAAACGTGTTAATAAAGAGGAAGCAGTAGTGCTTTCTTATTTTGTCATATTTAAAACGGTCATCTCGTAACGGATAAGAAGATTTTATATGCGAGAATTAAGCCACGTATTACTTGACAAACATAGAGGCGTTGGTCCCCCTCCCTCTACAAGCACACACAGCAATAATTGATATATCACATAGCACCAATTGAAAGGTCTTTCCTAAGAAAAGACAAGCTATAAGGCCACTCCCAAAAATCTGCTTTATGTAGGATCTAAGACCTAACGGGAGACACCTCATCTTCTTCCTCTTGGCTTGTTGTCATATGTGTAAGATCCCTTGTGCGCAAAAAGATAGAAGCATCCTCTGAGTCTGCAATCATTCCCACAAGTGCAGCTGTTAGCACAATTGGTTGTGATGGTTGGTTGTGCATTAAAGCGTGTTCCAGAACAGGGAAAAGCGTGTTCCAGAACAGGGAAGTGCAGGATGCAAGCCATATCCGTGTATAGTGCACGAATTTCCGTAGTTTCTATAACCCAAAAGGGGCGCTCACATGTAGAAAGTGCAAACCCGTAATACAAAATCGAGTGGACCTACCTGTGGGTGATGGCGTCTTCAAGGCGGTGAGAAGGTAGGCCATCCATGTCTGCTCGCCTACGAAGAGAGGAGGGCTGCTGCGATTGTTTGCATCCTCATCACCTCCTTTTCTTATACAATTGTCTGCCAAGTTGCTGCCTGCAACCCTGCTTGCTACTTTGCTTGAGATTGGAGGTGGTAGTGGGCTTTGAGCACGAGCATCTGTGGACGGGGAAGGATGTGGAGACAGTTTAAAACACCTTGACGTTGGTTGACCGGCTGGGTTGGTTTTACGCTTTATGTAAGAACTAAAAACAAAAGGAAAGTCTGATCATACTTGAGAGAGAGAGTGTGTGTGTGTGTGTGTGTGTGTGTGCGTGTGCGTGTGCGTGTGCGTGTGCGTGTGCGCGTGCGCGTGCGCGTGCGCGTGCGCGTGCGCGTGCGCGTGCGTGTGCGTGTGCGTGTGCGTGTGCGTGTGCGTGTGCGTGTGCGTGTGCGTGTGCGTGTGCGTGTGCGTGTGCGTGTGCGTGTGCGTGTGCGTGTGCGTGTGCGTGTGCGTGTGTGTGTGTGTGTGTGTGTGTGTGTACGTGTGTGTGTAAGTATGAGCGTGCGAGTGTGCGAGTGCATTTGCAAGACAGCATGTGAGCAAAATCGTGCTGGAGATTGGACTTGCTTGTGCACAACACCTGTTTGAATGTCTGATCATTACTAACTCCACCTTACCTCTACGCTCATCGTGTTCAGATCTTGCTTCCAGAAGCTGTTCAGAAATTGAAGAGGCTGTCTCCTGTTTTTTATTAGGGGCCATGTCGTCGCTTGAATTAGTCATGTTTATTTGCTCCTGCACTGAAGCAGAGCTGCACCAATCACAGTTAGCAATTCACACAAGAGGTGGATGGACAGCAAGTCGTGCGTTTCGTGACGTGTACAGCGGTAGTTCCTGATACAGGTAATTTAAGGCAGAAGGGTGCATGGAAGAAATGAGGCACCCACCTACAATCTTGGGTATTCGCAGCTGTTGCTGTGAGCAGTAGCAGAGGTGCTGCAAGCCTACATGTTTGTCGCAGGTGCCAAAAATAAGGAAGATAATCATTATAAAATAATATAGGTTCAGCTTGACTGCAGAAAGCGGAGGAACCCCTTTAAATTCCCATGCTTGCATGGCTCTCAAATCCGATTTCAGAGGCTACAGGAAATTCATTAAATACAAAACTGATTTTTGTAAGAGTAAACCAGGAACACTAATAACAGACCTGTCTCAAACCAAGCAAAGAGGTCTTACTATACTCTTAAGTATTGAGCAAGTCACAGCAAATCTAGCAGGCAAAGTAAAGTATGAGGAAGCGTCTTAAGGTGGACGTTGCGGGGACGGCTGCAGACAGTGCTGAGGCACCTGGTCTTGCATGCTACTTTCCTTCCGGGCAGCAGCAGCAGCAGCAGCAGCAGCAGCAACCTGCACAAAGGGCCACGAGCTACAGCATCTACGAAACCAAGGGCAAAACAAAGGCGTACACAATTATAGGGCAAAAGGTGAACAGGTTTGATTGTTGTTGTCGCATAAGAATACACTACTCTCCACATGCATTTGGTACTCTTTTAATTACACAGCACACACGCAGACTCTCACACACACATACACACATACATACACGCGCACACACATACATACACACACATACATACACACACACATACATACACACACACATACACACACACAACACACACACACACATACACACACACTCACACGCACACGCACACACACACACTCACCATCACACACATACTCACACGCACGTGTGCGCATGCACTCGCGACTGACGCACCCTCTCTTCATCCCCAGGACAACGTGGAATATGTTGGAGATACGAGGGGAGATGAATATGCTCCAGGCGCACAGCCATGCAAGTGAGTTTGAGTTAGGGTCGTCTTCCATATCTTTCATTCTTACTTGCTTTAACATGCATCCGAGCAGCCCTCCTTCAATACGATGCCCAGCGTTTCTTAAATGCAGCCACACTTGTAGTGTGGTGCAGCCGCCACTGGCACGCACGATTCTCTACTCGCCAAGGATGTCAAGCAATTCAGTTAAAACTCGTGATGCGCATTTATATGCACTCTTGCCTTCCCTAGCTGTACCAACAGCCCTCCCTCTCGCTCTCCCTAGCTCTCCTTAGTCAGGCTCTCCCTAGTATCTCCAGCTCTCCTATCTGTACCCACAGTTGCATGTGCTCGCAAGTGGCAGGTGACGTAACGCACATTCACATGTACACCACATGTACTTGCATGCACACGCACACACACACACACACACACACGCATGCACACATGCACGCATGAAGCACACACACTCTAACTCACACGCAGCTACGTTATGGGCGTGCTTGATAAGGAGAAGGGGTCGCTGCACTTGCTGCCTATGGCATCTGCGCGTGTGCTGCGCATGGAGCCACGCCTTCCTGGATTGCAGGTGTGCCATACGCATGCGCAATGTGCAGCCATGTGCATGATAAGTTATCATTGATAACACACGGTGGCATTGCCGTATGATTTTGTTAATACGCTCATGTATATATTTGTGTGTATGTGTTTGTGTGTGTGTGTGTGTGTGTGAGAAAGAGAGAGAGAGAGAGAGAGAGAGAGAGAGAGATGTACAATATGTACGTACGATGAGTGTATGGGTGTTTACTGTCAGTTACATGGGTATATGCTGAGCGCATGCTTGTGTGTGTGTGTGTGCCACACCTTGGTCTGCATGGTCTTTAAAAAGGACCACAGGTTCACTTATGCATGTTCTTTGGTACTCTCTGGGTTTCTAGCAGGCAGGAGCCCATCTATATCTAGGAGCACACATAATTATATTTTAAACGAAACTTGTGCTTTCAAATGGCAAGGAGAGACTGCCACGCATTCTGTAACAAGTCTCTAGGTACACGTCTTCCGCCTTAGTGCCGCCTTTCAACAGCACGGTTGGACTGCGCAGTACAGCGCTTGTTGTTGAATTGTAGAAAGTAAAGGCCAATTCTGATAAGGATCGGTGTGGACGGATGAACCTGCAGGCTCCACAGCATTGCTCACACAAGTCCACTAAATCTAAGCTTGGCTTTGGCCACTTTTTTCATTCCGCTGGAGACAGGCTATGTTTGGCAGGAAGAACTGTCAAACGTAAAATTGCATGTTATATATGTATAGGGTTGGCCAGAACCATATATATATGCGGTGTATTCACGGTATTTTTTGCAGAGATTTCACCAAATGTATGGTCAAATACGGTGTATAAATACGGTTCTGGCCAACCCTATGTATGTACGGTGTAATAACGATGTACAGTTTTAGCTCGTGTCCGATATTTGTTCACTCTTTTATTAAAAGCATGTGATCTCATGAGTGTGACCTTATAACGTATGACTGTGCCTTGCCTTGATCAGGATCACATGTCTGGGGAAGGCTCATCAAAGAGCCCTATTATCCTATTTGTGTATATTACACCTCAGCGCACTGATGACCCCTGGTTCCTTCCGTTTGCGGGTGCACAGACACGAACAAAATGACAACAAACAAAAACACAAAAATTTGCACAAAAACATGACACACATGGACACACACGACGTGAACAGTGACCACACATGATATCTTCATGTGCAGGGTGGTGCTGCTGCCCAAGTGGGAGGAGAGGCAACACTGAGATGTACCAGCACAAAATTATAATATGATGCCCTTATGTTTGTTTGCTGTATTGTGGTATGGTGCAGCTGCGTGGGCGGGTGGAGAGGCACATGGAATGACGTGTGCACAATATCTCTGCCTACACTCTATGTCTTTGTTTGTGGGCATGCAGTACGGTGCAGCTGCGCAAGTGGGCAGAGAGGAAGAGGATGCAGATGTAGAGGACACCCGGGAACAGCGGCTGGCCGAAAACAAAAAGTGGGTGGTGACTATGTCCGCTATCTGATCTGACTACCTATGACTTACTGTGTTTGGATTTTTTCTTACGTTATATTCAGGCTCAGAATTAAAATTAGGTCGGCATGCATTTTTTATTATGTCCCTGTTTGGTCAATTGTTAATCGAATGATTGAGGGATGAGGGGATGAGAGGGCGAGAAGCAAAAGACACTCCAGAACTTTGGCCAGATTTAGCTACTGGCGAAAAGTAAGTGGTTCCGTCTTTTCCCATGCGTCTCTGTCTGTGTGTGAAGAGGTGCTTGTGTGAGGGAAGAAAAAAGGGGCAGACAGGGGTACCAGAGCTTGGGAGTGGTTTTTGTATTTGGTCTGTTACATTCTGCTGCCTGCCTTACATGTGCCCATTCATTTGTACGCTATGCCAGACACACACTATAGTCACGTCTCACGTTGCTGCCTGCCTTACATGTGCCCATTCATTTGTACGCTATGCCAGACACACACTATAGTCACGTCTCACGTTGCTGTCTGCCTAACATGTGCCCATTCATTTGTACGCTATGCCAGACACACACTATAGTCACGTCTCACGTGGGGGTTTGTTTGTTGTTTTTACATTCGTACGATTGGACTGGAAACTGCAACTTCTGTGTGAACACATATAAGATGCTGTGTGACTAGAAATATATCTCCCGAGACGTGGTAGTCAGCGCGACGAAAGGTGTAACTCCTTATCTTTAATTTTTAGAGAATGCTGTTACTCGCGCTGCTACTTTGTCTTTGCCTTCGGAGCTGCTTTGTTCCTCTGGCTCACGCGATATCAATTGCCCAACAAGTTCCAGCGAAGAGTGCGTGAGACAATCGTACGATCCTTGCTACATTGTCTTTGGAGCTGCTTTGATCCTCCGGCTGATGGGATTCCAATTGCTCAACAAGTACCAGCAGAGAGTGCGTGAGGCAATTGTCTGATCCTTCCTAACAAACATGCACGCACATGTGCATATGAATCATGCTGAAAACAGTTGTATAACCCTCAACATACACGCATGCAAACATGCACGCACGCACACACGCACACACATACACACACGCACGCGCGTTCACACGTGCACACACGCATACCCACTCTCAGACATACACACGTGCACACACGCATACCCACTCTCACACATACACACACACAGATACACGCACACAGATACACACACAGATACACAACACATACACACACGCATACCCACTATCACACATACACACACGCTTACACAGAAACACAAACACACATTAACACACACACTCTCACAGGCTAGTAGAGGCTTTTGGAAGTACAAGGAGGCGGCGACAGCTAAATGCGCGCGAGGAGGGTACAGTGCGCGTGGAGAAGCTGGGAGACTCTGCGGATGCTTTACAAGCAATTATGGGCAACGTGGTGAAGGATGCTGAAGCGCAGGGGGTCACGAAGGACATCGTGAGTGACCCACTCAGAGTGGGGGGGACTTTGTTTGGGGTTTAGTTCAATCATGGCCAACTCTTGGGGGGCTTTGTCTGGGGTTTGGGTCTAACCATCGGTGCTTGTTTGTAGCTCAGCAGCTGTTGCTAAGAGTATGCGGTGAAGGATGCTGAAGCGCAGGGGGGGTCACCAAGGACATCGTGAGTGGGAGGGCTTTGTTTGGGGTTAATTTAAGTCATGGCCAGCGCTACCTGGCAAGGGTGTTTTGCGGCTTTGCAACATCGTGAATATCGTGATGCATGGGTGAAGTAGTGAAGCATGGTCTGACGTAACGTAGTGGAGCGGTCATGTGTATTGCTGTTACGCATGTGCAAAGTAGTGGAGTGTTCATGTGCGTTGCTGTTACGCATGTGCAAAGCAGTGGAGCGGTCATGTGCATTGCTGTTACGCATGTGCAAAGTAGTGGAGCGGTCATGTGCATTGCTGTATTGCTGTAACGCATGTGCAAAGTGGTGGAGAGGTCATGTGCATTGCTGTTACGCATGTGCAAAACAGTGGAGTGGTCATGTGCGTTGCTGTATTGCTGTTACGCATGTGCAAAGTAGTGGAGTGGTCATGTGCGTTGCTGTAGCGCATGTGCAAAGTAGTGGAGTGGTCATGTGCAAGGTAGTGGAGTGGTTACGTGCATCCTTATAGAGCATGGTACGACTAAGTGAGGTGTTTGTTGTGTGCATTGTGATATTGTGTGCACCGTAATGGAGCATGGTACGACTAAGTGAGGTGCTTGTTGTGTGCAATGCAATGTGTGTTCACCTGCAAAAGCAGCATGGTACGCCAAAGTGAGGTGTTTGTTGTGTGCATTGTGATATTATGTGCACCGTAATGGAGCATGGTACGACTAAGTGAGGTGCTTGTTGTGTGCAATGCAATGTGTGTTCACCTGCAAAAGGAGCA
>Ga0307942_1003478_pt1 | contig 12740 bp, 11 predicted proteins | sample OrgLakmetagen175_FD_201846 | JGI IMG/M metagenome (GOLD analysis project Ga0307942, IMG submission 201846) | Saline water microbial communities from Organic Lake, Antarctica - #175 | ecosystem: Environmental > Aquatic > Non-marine Saline and Alkaline > Saline | place: Antarctica: Organic Lake...
TGGGTGGGGGTGGGGGTGGGGGTGGGGGTGGGGATATGGGTGTGTGTGTTACGTGGATATATGTATCGCACGAAGCACAGAAATTGCATCTGTCGGATTACCCTTTTTCAACGTTTCAGTGTGGGTATGGGTGGGGGTACGGGTGCGTGTGGGTGTGTGTATACATGCATACACAAGTGTCTGTGTGCTTAACGTTTCCCGATTTGAACCACATGCTTCTTCAAAAAAGTACAGGCGCTTACATCATTAGCCATGGGTGAGAGCTGCGCATGAATTGTGCAGAGGCTGAAATAGTTTTCAACCTGCTGCCACCGCACGCACGTGCTGGTGTCGCGCATTGTGTCACTGTTACCGTCACGCTCACTTTCACACACTGTGTATCACTGGCACGCACATGCAGGTCTTGCGTAGTGCTGGTCCTATGGCGCAATCCATGCACCAGGCCTCGCCCAGTTCTTCAAATGCAGGCGAGCTGTATAGGTGCATTTCATTCCTGGCACACATTTTGATGCTGCTGTTTTATTGCTTGTTTCGCTGTGCACGCACGCTCCAAGCTGCACCATTTTTTGCCTTGTATTCATGCAACGTTTTTTGCGTGCAATTCATACGTGGTACACATGAATCCTGTCGGTAATGACGCGTCAGGCTGCGCACGTACGCACCAATTGCGTGCTTTACTTGAAAGCAAGGCTTGGGCTCGTTATTTACGTAGCACACATCTTGAAATTTGGTGTTACGCTTAAACATTATTACCAAGCCGCACCAATTGTTGGCCTCATTTAAAAGCAAGGCTTAGGCTCATTTTTTACGTAGCACACATCTTAAAATTTGGTGTTACGCTTAAACAAAATTACCAAGCTACACCAATTGTTGGCCTCATTCAAAAGCAAGGCTTAGGCTCATTTTTTACGTAGTACAACATCTTAAAATTTGGTGTTACGCTTAAACAAAATTACCAAGCTACACCAATTGTTGGCCTCATTCGAAAGCAAGGCTTAGGCTCATTTTTTACGTAGTACAACATTTAGTGTTACGCTTAAACAAATGCACCAATCTGCACCGTTTGTTTGCCTCACTCGAAAGGAAGGCTTGGGCTCATTTTGTACGTATCACGCATCTTAATATGACGATTCATGCTAAGCACGCATGCACCAAGCTGCACCAAATGTTTGCCTCACTGGAAAGGAAGGCTTGGGCTCATTTCGTACGTATCACACATCTTGATATGACGATTCATGCTAAGCACGCACACACCGACTGATGCACCAGGAACTCAAAGCAAGGCAATGTTTTTGCATGACGCATACAGCACGCATTACATTACCATGATGGTTTTTTGTGCCGTGCACACGTGCTCCAAGCCACACCAAACATGCATCACACACACACATACACTTCTACACACGCGCTTACACGCACACATACACACACACAAGCACACAAACACACACGCGCACACACATACACACACAAACGTACACACACAAACACACATATATACTCACACATATACACACAACACACACACGCACACACACGCACGCAAACACACATATACACAAGCATACACACAACAACAAAAAAACGCACACACACACGCACACACACGCACAAAAGCACACAAACACACACACATGCACACACACATACACATATACACGCAACACACACAACACACACAGGTGGTGCACTGCGTGCCTCACGCTCCCTGTTTTGGTGGGCTGGACAAGAAGCGTGGACAGTGGCACAGCTTGTGCGTGTGACTCTGTACCGATGCATGAAGAGCATGCAGGTACAGCATACAGCAGCTTCCTATTTGCGTTCAATTGGTGACGCCTTGGCGTGTAGTGGTATGGACAGTGGTACAGCTCGTGCGTGTGTAATCTGTACCGATGCATGAAGAGCATGCAGGTATGGCAGCTGCCTTTTTGCGTTCAATTGGTGACGCCTTGACGTTTGGTGGTTTGGACAGTGGCACAGCTCGTGTGTGTGTGTGTGTGTAATCTGTACCAATGCATGAAGAGCATGCAGGTACAGCAGCTGCCTTTTTGCGTTCAATTGGTGACGCCTTGACGTGTAGTGGAATGGACAGTGGCACAGCTCGTGTGTGTGTGTAATTCTGTACCGATGCATGAAGAGCATGCAGGTATGGCAGCTGCCTTTTTGCGTTCAATTGGTGACGCCTTGGCGTGCAGTGGAATGGACAGTGGCACAGCTCGTGCGTGTGTAATTCTGTACCGATGCATGAAGAGCATGCAGGTATGGCAGCTGCCTATTTGCGTTCAATTAGTGATGCATTGAGGTTTTGACGAGGTTCACTACAGTGGCACATCTTATTTGTGCATTTGATCTGTGATACAGCTGACAAGGCACGGACAGTGGCACAACGTGTGTGTGTGTGTGTGTGTGTATGTGTGTGTGTGCACGTGCATGTGTGCGTCTGTGTGTGTGCGTGTGTCCGCGTGTGTGTGTGTGTGTGTGTGTGTCTGTGTGTGTGCGTGTGTGTGCGTGTGTGCGTGTGTGTGCGTGCGTGTGTCCGCGTGTGTGTGTGTGCGTGCATGCGTGCGTGCATGCATGCATGTGTGTGTGTGCGCGTGTGTGTGCGTGTGTGTGTGTGTGTGCGTGCGTGACTGACGAATGAAAATCGTTGAATCTGGCATGCTGCAAATCAAACAAAGCAGATATCAACAGGAGCAATTCTGCGTTATAAGTGCCGTAGCCCTTTTGTTCCTGTGAGCAAGTGAGCCTGACACTTTTTACTTTTCCCAACCCAACCCAACACAGCTGTGTGATGCCTGTTTTCCGTGCACCTTCCGAACACACCCTTAGTCCTTGACCGATGCTTTATTTGTAAACACACGCTCACACGAGCCGTCATGAATTGCCTGGCTGCCATTGTGCCTTGCACCTACTCCCTTTAAAATCCTTGACCAATGCTTTATTTGTAAACACATGCTCACACGAGCCGTCATGAATTGCTTGGCTGCCATTGCACGTTTTCCCTTAATAATCCTTAACCAATGCATTATCTCATTGTTTGTGTATACACCCTCACACGAACCGTCATGAATTGCCTGGCTCCATTGTGCCTTGCACCTACTCCCTTAAAAATCCTTGACCGATGCTTTCTTTGTAAACACACGCTCACACGAGCTGTCATCAATAGCCTGGATACCATTGTTCCCTGCACCTTTTCCCTTGATAATCCTTAACCGATGCGTCATTTCATTGTTTGTGTATACACGCTCACAGGCTGTCATTAATTGCCTGGCTGCAATTGTGCCTTGCACCTACTCCCTTAATAATCCTTCACTGATGCGTCATTTCATTGTTTGTGTATACACGCTCACAGGCTGTCATGAATTGCCTGGCTGCCATTGTGCCTTGCACCTTTTCCCTTAATAATCCTTAACCAATGCGTCATTTCATTGTTTTTTTATACACGCTCACACGAACCGTCCCAAATTGCCTGGCTGCCATTGTGCCTTTTCCCTTAATAATCCTTAACCAATGCGTCATTTCATTGTTTGTGCATACACGCTCACAGGCTGTCATTAATTGTCTGGTAGCCATGTGCCTTGCGGTCAATAGGCATAGGGTTTCGCTCCTCCTACAGCTGCGCAGGTGTGTGTGTGCGTGCGTGCGTGCGTGCGTGCGTGTGTGCGTGCGTGTGTGTGTGTGTGTGTGTGTGTGTGTGTGTGTGTGTGAGTGCGTGCGTGCGTGTGTGTGTGTGTGTGCGCGCGCGTGTGTGCGTACGCGTGTGTGTGTGCGTGTGTGTGTATGTGTGTGTGTGTGATTGTGTGGGTGCCAACCGTTTTTGCCTGCTTGTATGGATCTCATGGTTGCAGCAGTGTGTGCATCATTGATCAAATGGCGCTGGTGTGAGAAATTCTATGTATCATTGACTTTTCAAGAAATGTGTATGGCAGACGAGTTAAGGTAGGCGTAAACAAAAACAACGCAAGCAGGCAAGCTATGGGAGGCGTAAACAAAAACAACGCAAGCAGGCGAGCTATGGGAGGCGTAAACATAAATTACGCAAGCAGGCAAGCTATGGTAGGCGTAAACAAAAACGACGCAAGCAAGCGAGCTATGGTAGGCCTTAACAAAAACAACGCAAGCAGGCGAGCTATGGTAGGCATTAACAAAAACAACGCAAGCAAGCAAGCTATGGTAGGCGTTAACAAAAACAACGCAAGCAGGCGAGCTATGGTAGGCCTTAACAAAAACAACGCAAGCAGGCGAGCTATGGTAGGCGTTAACAAAAACAACGCAAGCAGCGGAATCCACTCCCACATTAATCGAGGAAAAGGAGCCACTTTGGGTACAATTCATTGCGGTCTCTTAAATAAAAAAATGAAATGTCGATAAAAAAACAAATGAAGTTACATGCCTTGTTTAAAGGGGGCTGGTTGCTAGCTCACGATTTTTCAACTGGATACCATAAAACTCCTTTGCCACTACTTATATTGCAAACGTGAGCATTTCTTGTGGTAGGTGTGTAAGGTGTGGATACGATATTTGTGGCAGGGAACTCACCAAATATACGGCCATACGATGTAAGTATATGGTTCTAGCCGACCCTATATAGAGGTGTACGATGGATATGTGCTGGTTTTGAGGAGCGCACGTTCCCGTTCCCCTATCTTTACTAATCCCCGTGCTGTTGGATTGCTTCAGGGTGCTGCTGCTCCTGCTGCAGTTCATGCTTGAGTTTTTTGTTTTGTTGGGTATGTTTTGTGTGTGTGTGTGAATGCTGGTGCGTGTTTTTATGTCTGTCTACACCCATTGTGCACAGTAAAAGCGTGTGTGTGTGTGTGCGCGCATGGCTCTTGTCGCAGTGCTTTTTTATTTGTGAGACGCAAGGTGTGTCTCTGCTTCCCATCAGCAGAGGCTTCCTCCTTCCTCCCTGTGTGCAGCAAATGTGCAGCAAATGTGCAGCAAGTGTGCAGCGAGTGTTCAGTGAGTGTGCAGGGAGTGTGCAGGGAGTGTGCAGGGAGTGTGCAGTGAGTGTGCAGCAAGTGTGCAGTGATTGTGCAGCAAGTGCACGTGAGTGTGCAGCGAGTGTGCAGTGAGTGTGCAGTGAGTGTGCAGCAAGTGTGCAGGGAGTGCACGTGAGTGTGCAGCGAGTTTGCAGCAAGTGCACGTGAGTGTGCAGCAAGTGTGCAGTGAGTGTGCAGTGAGTGTGCAGTGAGTGTGCAGTGAATGTGCAGGGAGTGTGCAGGGAGTGTGCAGGGAGTGTGCAGGGAGTGTGCAGGGAGTGTGCAGGGAGTGTGCAGGGAGTGTGCAGCGAGTGTGCAGGGAGTGTGCAGTGAGTGTGCAGCAAGTGTGCAGGGAGTGTGCAGTGAGTGTGCAGCAAGTGTGCAGTGAGTGTGCAGCGAGCGTGCAGTGAGTGTGCAGTGAGTGTGCAGCGAGTGTGCAGCGAGTGTGCAGGGAGTGTGCAGGGAGTGTGCAGGGAGTGTGCAGGGAGTGTGCAGCAAGTGCACGTGAGTGTGCAGTGAGCGTGCAGTAAGTGTGCAGTGAGTGTGCAGCGAGTGTGCAGCGAGTGTGCAGCGAGTGTGCAGCGAGTGTGCAGGGAGTGTGCAGGGAGTGTGTAGCAAGTGAACGTGAGTGTGCAGTGAGCGTGCAGTGAGTGTGCAGCGAGCTTGCAGCGAGTGTGCAGCGAGTGTGCAGGGAGTGTGCAGTGAGTGTGCAGCGAGTGTGCAGGGAGTGTGCAGTGAGTGTGCAGCAAGTGTGCAGGGAGTGTGCAGTGAGTGTGCAGCAAGTGTGCAGTGAGTGTGCAGCAAATGTGCAGCGAGTGTGCAGTGAGTGTGCAGCGAGTGTGCAGCGAGTGTGCAGGGAGTGTGCAGGGAGTGTGCAGAGAGTGTGCAGTAAGTGTGCAGTAAGTGTGCAGTGAGTGTGCAGTGAGTGTGCAGCAAGTGTGCAGCGAGTGTGCAGCGAGTGTGTAGTGAGTGTGCAGTGTGTGTGCAGCGAATGTGCAGCGAGTGTGCAGTGAGTGTGCAGCGAGTGTGCAGTGAGTTTGCATTGAGTGTGCAGCGAGTGTGCAGTGAGTGTGCAGTGTGTTGTTACATTTTGTAGTTGGCGTAGATGTGTGCTGTAATCATGCGACCTGCGCTACCATTGCTACCAACACGGCAAAGCTATCGTGCTACCGTAGGGACATGTACTCGTTCCGCACCCCTCAAAAAAAGAGATATTTTTACCCTGTCCGCACCAATCCGCACCCCTCTCAATATATAGTTTAGTGCTTGCCGCACCAATCCGCAGGGGCAAAATGCCCTCAGAACCGCACCAAGGGACTCAGAGGTGCATTCCATAACACATTAACATAGTTTTTGTCCAAGTGCACTGAGAAACATCATACTGAGTCTGGTTCTGCTGAACTCTGTCATCCATTGTACATTGTACATCAACTGGCACTGGTTTTCTAGTCGTCAAGTATATCATCACCATCATCTTCCCCATCCCTCTCCTCATTGCCCCCCTCTTCACTCTCGGGGGCTGATAGGGCTTTCGGGGCATGGGGGCATCGGAGCATGGGGCGGGGCTGATAGGGCTCTCGGGGGCTCTTATTTCCCACTCATGACCCGTCAAAAACTCAATTATTTAAATTCAATCCGCACCAAACCGCACCCCCTCAACTATTTATATATTTCAGGGGGTGTGAGCTCGCCGCACCCCCCAAAAACAATATTTTTGCGGCGTGATATATTGTTCGTACGGTATTTGCTTTTTACAGACGGTAGGAACAGGTGCAGTGATGGTGCAGTGAGTGTGCAGCGAGTGTGCAGCGAGTGTGCAGTGAGTGTGCAGTGCGTTGTTACATTTGTAGTTGGCGTAAACGTGTGCTGTAATCATGCAAGCTGTGCTGCCACCGCTATCATAAGCATAGCGTCCCTTTTCCCCCCTTGCGCATTGCTGACATTAAATCAGGATCGTAAATTTTACTGAAGTGTGCTACGGCTGGCAAGCTCAGGCATGCATACTATCCTTTTGCATGCTACGGCCGGAGTTGAGGCATGCATGAGTCTTCTTCTGTATAAGTCTGTATAAGAATGGAATCCGCAGGCAGTGACGGCTGCTGTCACAGAAAAAAAAGGGAAAACTCTGCAGGCAGCGACGGCTGCTGTCACAGAAAAAAAGAGGATCACTCTGCAGGCAGTGACGGCTGCTGCCACACAAAAAAAGGGATCACTCTGCAGGCAGTGACGGATGCTGTCACAAAAAAAGAGGGAAAACTCTGCAGGCAGTAACGGCTGCTGTCACAGAAAAAGAGGGATCACTCTGCAGGCAGTGACGGATGCTGTCACAAAAAAAAAGGGATCACTCTGCAGGCAGTGACGGCTGCTGTCACAGAAAAAGAGGGATCACTCTGCAGGCAGTGACAGCTGCTGTCACAAAAAAAGAGGGATCACTCTGCAGGCAGTGACGGATGCTGCCACACAAAAAAAGAGGGATCACTCTGCAGGCAGTGACGGCTGCTGCCACACAAAAAAAGAGGGATTGCTCTGCAGGCAGTGACGGCTGCTGCCACACAAAAAAAGAGGGATCACTCTGCAGGCAGTGACGGATGCTGCCACACAAAAAAAGAGGGATCACTCTGCAGGCAGTGACGGATGCTGCCACACAAAAAAAGAGGGATCACTCTGCAGGCAGTGACAGCTGCTGTCACAAAAAACGAGGGAAAACTCTGCAGACAGTAACGGCTGCTGTCACAGAAAAAGAGGGATCACTCTGCAGGCAGTGACAGCTGCTGTCACAAAAAAAGAGGGATCACTCTGCAGGCAGTGACGGATGCTGCCACACAAAAAAAGGGATCACTCTGCAGGCAGTGACGGCTGCTGTCACAAAAAAAGAGGGATCACTCTGCAGGCAGTGACAGCTGCTGTCGCAGAAAAAAAGAGGGAAACCTCTGCAGGCAGTGACGGCTGCTGTCACAAAAAAAGAGGGATCACTCTGCAGGCAGTGACGGCTGCTGCCACACAAAAAAAGAGGGAAAACTCTGCAGGCAGTAACGGCTGCTGTCACAGAAAAAGAGGGATCACTCTGCAGGCAGTGACGGCTGCTGCCACACAAAAAAAGAGGGAAAACTCTGCAGGCAGTGACAACCACTCCCCACATTACCTAAAGAAAAGGAGCCGCCCTGGCTGCGACACTCAGGAAAAGCTACACGCTAGTGGCACACAGTATGGTTGTTTTTTGCTACTTTGCGTGCGTGGGGAGGGTTGCCACTGCCTGTGTCGTTTTGTGGCACATTTGTATGCAGTCATTCTGATGTTGCCTCTTCTTACAGGCTGGTCCTAATCATTATTAATGTGGGGAGTGCAATTTTCCACTGCGTGGTTCTTTCTTTTTTCAGCTAAAAAGACGAGCCTAGCTCACTCTCGTCATCACGCTTAAGCACACAAATAGGGATATGTCAACACACACACACACACACACAAAAGGTGTGAGCATTAGTTGCTCTCTAGCATGACAGCGCACTTGCAGGCCTTGTGCACGCGCGCGCACACACACACACACACACACACACACTCACTCACACACACTCACACACACACAAACCCTCACACACGATTGTTTTTGGAATGCTTTCAGGGCCCTGCTTGTGCGTGCGCGTCACATGCAAACGTTCCTGAAATGCTTGCAGGGCCCTTCTCGTCCGTGCGCACTTGCTACCCCCACGCTTAGCAGCCCACTGTTTAGCAGAGAAGCAGGCCTCCGGTACACACCCCCTCATGTCCTTGCTTCCCCCTGACCAGGTGTGACCCTGTGTGTGTGTGGGTGTGTGGGTGTGGGTGGGTGGGTGTGGGTGGGTGGGTGTTTGGGTGAGGGTGCGGGGATGGGGGTGGGGGTGGGTGTCTGTGTGTGAAAATGCGTGTGTTGTGTAAATGTACGAGTGTGTGCGTGCTCATGCATGTGTGTGCGTGCTGGGTGTGTGTGTTTGTGTGTGTGTGTGTGTGTGTGTGTAGGTGTGTGTGTGGGTGGGTGTGGGTGGGTGTGTGGGTGGGTGTTTGGGTGGGTGGGTGGGTGTGTATGTGTGTGTATGTGTGTGTGTGTGTGCGTGTGTGAGTGTGTGTGTGTGTGAGAGAGATTGTGTGTGCGTGTGCGTGTGTGTGTGTGGGTGTGGGTGTGTGCTGGGTGTGTGTGTGTGTGTGTGTGGTCTAAATAGGTTGACTGTTATGCAGTGACGTTGCACCTGAGGTAAGTGTGCCTTGTTGCTATACAGGTACTGAATTAGTGCTGATTTAGTGCTGAATTAGTGCTGATTTAGTGCTGATTTAGTGCTGAGATAGCGCTGATTTAGTGCTGATTTAGATATACCTATTATTTCATGGGGGGACCTTCAGCCAGACTGTTCGGCTGATCAGCCGTGAATTTTCCTGTCAAAAATACCGTATATGTATACACCATATATATGGTGTACGGTAAAATGGTGATGTAAGTATTTGGTTCTGGCCAACTCATATATATCTATAGTACACAATCAACGGATGTGGCCAACCTAAGAGATGCCTTATCATTATGATTGATGCTAAATGTTTGGGGATCCCTCATAGGAGCAGCCTCGCCAGGCTGGAAGCCTTTCAACCCAACTCAAACTTAGAGGCCTTTCAATGAGCAAGGAATTCCAATGGCTGCAATTTTTGCATAAACACATTCAGCCCTGATCAGGCATTAGTGTGTGTGTATGTGTTGGGGACTCCATTGAATTTTCGTTCGGCTGAGAGGCTTTAAATTTAGAGTCAGGAATCCCTTCTGGCTGACACAAGTAACTTGTGTAGTGTTCTGCGTGCTTGTGCTTATAATTTCATACACACAAACACACATACGCACGCACGCACACACACATACACTTGCGCGCACACACACACACACACACACACACACACACACACACACACGCACACACGCACACCTGCACATCACCTGCACACACACACACATACACACACAGCTTGCTGCGGCAGCTGCTGCTGGCATGCTTGACGAAGACGAGCGCATTCAGCTGAGAAATTCGCTGTCTCTACCAGAGGAGCCCACACGTGAGGACCTTGGCAGCCACGGCAACCAAGCCCACACACACGACAGCAGCCATGACGTGCATGCCTACACACTCGATAGCCACAGCCACAGCACCCACACCCACGACAAGCACGACAGCCATGACATGCATGCCTACACACACAACAGCCGCGGCACCCACGCCCATGACGAGCATGACAGCCAACTTCTCCTAGACGCAGAGGAGCCAAACCACAGCAACAACCACGGCCACCGTCGTTCACACTCTCCTTTTGATCTACCAAATCACCCCGAACACGACCACCGCCACCACCACCATGGCCTTCACCGTCGCTCACACTCTCCCTTTCATGCTCCACCTCAACACGAGCAACACGACCACCACCATGGCCTTCACCGTCGCTCACACTCTCCTTTAAATCTACCAAATCACCCCTTACACCACCACCACCACCATAGCCTCCACCGTCGCTCACACTCTCCTTTAAATCTACCACCTCAAAAAGGACACCACCACCGGACACACCCCTCAGGCTTCACCAGTGGAGGAAGCAGCGCCAACAGTGATGAACGTGATCCTCATCCCGTTGTTTCTCGACCTCCCTTCCCAGATCTCCCTATTTCTCAACACCGACCTGCACTCCCAGATCACCCTCCGACAAACCACCACCAGCAGCAACAACCGCCGCCACAGCTGCCAACGCAGCGCCTCTTACTTCACCCTCACCCACACTTCCCCACATCTCACCCCCACTGCATCAACAGCAGCCCTCCTAGGGTATCCGCATCTGCTCGTCGGCCCCACACACACCGAGATGTCGCACATCCACACAGCACCAGCAGCGGTCCACGCAGGAGCTCGACTCCAAACCCCACCCATCTTCTCCTCCACAGCCAATCTGCCGCCGCACATACACACAGCACCAGCAGCAGTCCGCGCAGGAGCTCAACTCCAAATCCCACCCATGAATACCCACGCAATCACTGTTCAGCCTTTCCTGGTGACAGCAATCGGCGTAAGGCCTCCCTGTTTCCAGTCAGCGGGCCATGATCATTATGGGGAGCATTTGTCAGGTGGGAGCCGAGCTGATGCGCGTAATGCGCTCATTTTTAGCTTTGTGTGCGCTCGTGTTTGTGCGTGTGCATACACACACACACACACACACACACACACACACACACACACACACACACACACACACACACACACATACACACACACACACACACACACACACACGCGTGCGCACGCACGCAAACACACACCTCCAATGTGTGAGTGTTGTAAAGGGTGCCACTAACTCCCAATAGGATGGTGAAGAGAGTAGTAGAAGTTCCGTGTAACATATATAAGGAATACAATTTCTTATCCTTACATCTCGAGTATGCCTTTACAACAAGCTGTTCTTGCAAGCGATCATGTAAAAACCCTCGGGTTTCATGGCTTGTGTTTAGCTTTCGAGGATTCACACACATCATTATAAACTTCAACTGTACAAGAGCACGCAGGGTGCAGACTGCATGGAGTAGGCTGGCGTTGCACTCTTGTTTTGATGCTAATGCACATACAAGCACGTGCAACTCTTTGTGCAGGGGAAGACGTACGGGATGCTGATAGGGCACACAGGCAGGATGGTATGAAGAGGAGAGAGGTCGCGGCAATAGAAAGGAGGAGATGGACGGAAGGAAGGGCAGAAATAGGACGATGAGTGTCAAAGCAGAGGCAGAGGCAGAGGCAGATACTTGGGTCCTTTTCTTTTTCCTGGTTTCCTTTCCCTGGTTCTGGGTCTCCTTGAGCAGCTTCCTCTTGCTTTCTCCTCTGCTTGAGCCCTCCCTCCTCTTTTTTTTTGTTGTCCGTCAGGTCCCTGCTGGGGGCCGTAGCTGTAACACCACCAAGAAAAAAAGATGCAGGGGAATGTGTGATGAACAACGTTAAGTGTTAAATGTTCCGTGCGCGACACGCCCTTTTGTAAATATATGTTGTGGTTCTCACGCACTCAATATCCAAAGACACGGTTATTGACATTAAGGCTTCTTGATGTAAGATGCAGCGAAAAAGTTGCTGATTGTGTATGTAAAGCAGTACAGAACAAAAGACAGAATAACGCAGGCCGTGAAACCACTCCCGCACTAAGGAAAAGGATAGCCAATTTGGTACCGAGTACCATAAAACTCTTGTGCAAGCATGCATGACTTTATCCAGACTGCAGCAGTTACTTTTGCCAATAACGGACACGCTTTTGTAGTTTGCTTTAATGTTTAGGCTCAAGCCTTCCTGCCGCACCCTGCCCACATAGGTCCAACTTTGACATTGTTAAGGAGGAATGGTGTTGTGGTCGATACAACCTGTCATGATATCCACAACTAACAGCACATGCTTTAAAAGCCTCTTCTCGTCCTGTTGCCATCCTATTTCTACCTAGCACTGTGTGCTCCTCTCGCGTAACAACCCGCAACCCAAACTTTCAACAGCTTGCTAAAGACGAGAAATTGATTCCAAACGAATGGGAGGTTCACCTGATTGAGTTTCAATTCTGTGAAGACACTAGGCCTGATCCCCAACTCCAAAAAGCAAAAGCACAGCACAGCATGCTTATGGCCAACCTAAACAGACAAGAATGATTGGATGCCTGCTCCTGACACTATTGATCCCCCTAGTAGCGATACCATGCTTGCCTTGGTGGCTGAGCAAATAGGAAAGATGAACGGACGTG
>Ga0307942_1003479_pt1 | contig 12739 bp, 19 predicted proteins | sample OrgLakmetagen175_FD_201846 | JGI IMG/M metagenome (GOLD analysis project Ga0307942, IMG submission 201846) | Saline water microbial communities from Organic Lake, Antarctica - #175 | ecosystem: Environmental > Aquatic > Non-marine Saline and Alkaline > Saline | place: Antarctica: Organic Lake...
ATGAACTCTTGCATGGGAACCTGTGTGGCTCTCAGCATTTTCTGTTTGAACATTGCACTACCTTGCAGTCCATTGAACGCATTCGAGACTTGAGCAGACCAGCAAGAACTATCAAAAGAAGCAAGATGCAAATCTGCCTTCAGCACACGACGTAGAGTCTCACTGTTGGAATCAAGCATTCTATTAAAAAACCTGATGGAAGCACGGAACCAGAAAAATTGCAAGGGCTCTTGACCGCACTAAGCACCGCCCAATTTGTTGTGCTGTTCTTCACTCCAAGAATGCGCCTCAAGGAACACAGATACCTCTTCTGTAACCGGCTACCAAATTCACTGTCCTCACTCAGATACACTGTGCCCCACTCGCATACATCCCAGCAGGAATACCATACACCTTAGACAACCAGAGCATAGCATGAGGCCTGCTTTTTAATTTGTGACTCTTGGCAAACTCAGAAATCCTGCTCTGTGCAGCCATGTAAGGCCGCACCGCATGTTCCTCAGCTATCTTTGGCTTCATCCTTCTATTAAGCAGCATGCCCAAATATTTGAACCTGTCTTTCTCTGGAAGCACCACACCATCGTACGTGAACGGATTCTGCAACGGAGAGGCAGACTTGCTATTAAAACGAACCACCTCCGACTGTTCACGGTCAATCCTTTCTTCTCAGCGTACGTACGAAGCTTGTTCAGCATCGTCTGCATTTCACCAGGGTCATTAGTAGTTAATCCAAGGTCATCAGCATACAGCATGTGGGACACACAATTTACTCGATCACCAGTCAGTTGCTCCCTACGTAAAATATAAAAAGGGGCCACTTGGGTACCGGGTATCACAAAATTACTCCTAGAGGAGATGAGATAAAGATCAATCACGGGAATTAAGAGGGTTGCAGGCTTCACCTGATAATGGCTCCTGGTGAGAAAGAAGAAAAGAACGCAGGTACTACCGATCCGTTGCGGTATCCTAGTGCAAACACATCAGCATGATTTGGACAAAATATTGTGTGATCTGCGCCGCTGATGAGAGTTCATACTAGCTGTCACGCCCAATTGTTGGCAGTGACAAATCGTGTGACAGAGCGATTAGTTGGTTGACAGTTGAGAGTTTCTGTATGTCTTGCTCAATAAGCTGGATGTGGCAGTCTTATTGATAACCTTTATCTTCTGGTTTTGATCTGACATAGCGCTGGAAAGAGAGCAATTGGTACCACAAATAAGTTTGGCAGCGTAGTTGACAGAATGCATATGGAAGTAAGTTAATAAGCTCTTCAACAGTTAAGGTGAGTAAGGTTAGAGGCTCCTAATATAATGTTTCAGAGATCTTTGTGCTTTGCGGCTTTCAGCAAATTATAGGGGCTAGCGTCCTCAAAGCACTTGACCTCAGTAAGGTGGATGTCCCTTAATCATGCTGGCTGTGTCATCACTGCCAGCGGAGTCTTTTCTTTCTTTTCTAAGGTGGATGTCACGTTGAAGTATGCCGATGCCATAAACTTAGTGGCGTCGGAGGATAGAAAATGCTCTGGTGGCCAGCGGTGCTGCTGAAAGAAAGAAAGAAGAAACGCAAAGATAGAATGAAAAGAAAAACTACGCAGGCAGTAAAACACTCCCTGCATCGATTCACTCCCTGCATCGATTAAGGAAAAGGAGACACATTGGCCTGAAGTGCCGTGAGTCTCCCCCACCAAAACGCAGAAAGTATAAACACTACCGTGTCAGATCAAATTACGGTCATTGCAAAGTATAAGACTCAGCACATCTACTGATGACAGCATGTGAACTCGAAGAGGTACCATTAGAGGGGATCCTCAAGAGACCCTGTGCCGTGTAAGGTCTTCGATTCTATTTGTTCGTTCGGTATATATTATCAAGGTGTAACAATGAGGCTGAGAGGTCTGTCTGAGTCATGGTTCCCAGCTCGGGGAAGGAGCAGCAGTGTGGCAGCGACGCAAAGCTGAGTAGACCCAGAGTAGTAGACACACATACATGTGTGCAGAGAGCGCACAAGGGCATGAGCCAGAGAACTGGTAGAAGCATAAGGGACCAGCGATGCAAAGAACTCACTCCTCTGCTGGATGGTTTTTCCACCATGGAGGCCTTTCTTGGTCCGAAGGCGCAACTATTATCAATAAGACTGGCCATCCAGCTTATTGAACAAGACATAAAGAAACTGTCAACTGCCAATCAATTTAACTGCTCCGTCACACGATTCGTCGCTGCTAACGATAGGGCGTGACAACCGGCATGGATTAGTTAAGGATGTTGTTTTGTGTTCTGCACCACCCAATGGATGCAGAGACACACAACATCCCACCTGGAGAGTACAAACAAGAGATGTTTTTCACAAATAAGAGAAGTTTTTCAGTGGGGATCGGTGGTTGGAAGGCGGAAGCCTGCCACCACCAGGAGTATTGCTCATATATTATTTGTGGGGATTGTATTTAATGTCTCTTCTCATCTGTATGATGTATGATGTTTGTTGCGGATCTGATCGCATGTAAGCTTAATTTTGTCATGAGTGATGTGGCATGTTTTTAGACCAGTAACTCCGAGGCTGTGGAGTGGGTTCCTTGTGTGGCTGCTGTAAATGGTGCCTGTTGCTCCTAGCAGGATGGTGTGGAGGGTTTTACGATGTCCAAGTAAGTGAGGCATTAGCAGCTATGCTGTTCTCGTGCCTTTTCTGCTTGTTGAGGAGGAGAGGTGTCTACACAGTACTAAATTTCGATTAAACGTATATCTCGTTTGTTTGATTGTACGTCTCTTGGTTTCATAGCCAGGGGACGGAGGGGGTATGTATTGGCAGCGCCATCTTCCTGCTAGGTTATCACAGGAATTTATTTTTTGGTACAGCTACGGCCTCCAGCAAGGACCTGACAGACAACAGAAAAAAAGAGGAGGGAGGGCTCAAGCAGAGGAGAAAGCAAAAGGAAGCTGCTCAAGGAGACCCAGAACCAAAGAAAGGAAACCAGGAAAAAGAAAAAAACCCAAGTAGAGGATTCTTCTTGCATTATTGGCAGACCTAGTTTGATACGTGTTTGTTGGTTTTTTTTGGGGCGTCTGAAGGGCGTATACAACTTCACGACTGCCTACATCTGCTTGTGCTAGCAGGCATACACCCTGTGTGCCTTGTTGGATCGCTTTTATAATCATTTGTCATTTGTCTAATATTGTGCCTGTTAATAATCGATTTATTGACAATGGGATGACTGCAGCCAGGCAGCACGTGGTAGGTGCCGTCTAGCTTCTGGCAGATGGGGCAAATTGGTGGGCTTCTCTATGGTTGCACTGAGCGACACGCTTTTGGTTGTACATCGAATCAGTGTGGCAGAGCATGACATCCTTCTTTTCTCCAGAGGTGACACTTGCATTTGTCCAAGATGAGTTACTCTTTCTCGACAATGCCTTCCTTGATCAGTTCTTGGTCTTTTGTGTAGTACTTTGCTGCTGAGCTGCTCTCCCCTGTGCTGCCCCCCTCGCTCTGCTGTTCCAAAAGAAGCAACCCTCTCCCCTCCATCAGTTGGTATTTGTAAGGCAACGCGCTTGAATGCCTCTCTGTGCCCATTGTGTGGTGCAGGTCAACACAACGTCCACCCTCATGCATGCCGCCAGTATATTTGCATTGATAATGTTTCTTTTGCTAGTCTTGCTACATGCGATGATGACCAGATCCCACTGCCTCCTCCGTGTGGCTAGCTACAGTACCACAAGCAAAGCAAAGCAAAGCAAGGAACGTGTAAGGAGAGCGACATTGTCAAGAAATAATACAAAATAATGCTGGAGGTATCCAAGGATAAAAGGGTCATCCAAGTATAGAAAGCCATCGAACACGAGTAACGTCTTGTAAAGATGAATATTCGTACAAAAAAGGAAAAAAAATGCTGGCTGGTAGTGCTAACAAACTTAGTTAGATGACAGAAAGGAGCCCTTTGATGGCAGCACAACACTTGCCTCATCGCCCTTATTAATTAATGAATAGGATAAATATGCATGGAAAAGGATGCTTCTGTCTGTAACACATCAGTCTTGCCTTCAGCAAACACACCCCATATCTTTTTTTCCATTGACTCCACCAAACAATAATTTTAGCAGGCATAGGCCGTGCACGCCTGACCAAGCATCGCATAGTCCTCACCAAGCATCGCATAGTGCCTACTTCAGTACTCAGCAAATACGCACAAATCACATCCTCTCTTCTTTCATTTGGCAGTTTCCCATTGGCATGCAGTACAAAGTCAAGTGCCAGCCCCGCACGTCAAACAGAGAGGAGCGGGGCTACAAACGAGCAGAGGGGCGCCACCACGCAAGGCAACACACCACGCAATGCAACACACCACACAAGGCAACACACCACGCAAGGCAACACACCACGCAAGGCAACACACCACGCAATGCAACACACCACACCTGGTTCCACACCACGCAATGCAACACAGCTGGCTCTACCTACATCCTCCACCCTGGCCTTTTACTGATATCAAGCATCTTCCAGCCTTTGAACTGTTCAGAAGACCGGTTCCTTGAGCGCCGAGGGCCTGTGGCAGCAGCAGCAGCAGCAGCAGCAACAGCAGTGTGTTTGCATGTGTGTACAGTATCTTGTGCCCATATGTGCATTCATGTGTGTTTGTGATTGTGCATAGCAGATGTGTGTGTGCATGTACATGTGTGTGACATCTACGCACCTCATATCAGTAGGGTTGGCCAGAACCATACATATACGGTGTAAATACGGTATTTCAGGCAGAGAAATCACCAAATACATGGCGTACATATACAATTCTGGCCAACCTTACGTACTAGCCATCACAAGGCGTCGTTTGGACACATTGCAGACAAAACAAATCTTGACTGCACTCTGTGTGTGTGTGCGCGCGTGTGTGTGTGTGTGTGTGTGTGTGTGTGTGTGTGTGTGTGTGTGTGTGTGTGTGTGTGTGTGTGTGCACGATTGAAAATACCCTTTCCTCCTTTTAGCTCAAGCGATGCTGAAAAGCAAGTGCTGCAAAATCTGCTTAAAGGTGCTGCAGCTGTTTCAATTGATGACGAGATGTCAAGGCTTCAATACTTGAGAGATGAAGGAAGGGGGGCACAGGAAATCCTCACACGGGACCAGGAAAGAGAGCAAGATGGAAATAGGGCAAAAGAGAAAAGAGTCAGCACACCGTCCAAATGAGTGGCTATCATATGCAGGGGGGCACCACCAGCACACAGAGGGTCCTCACGCCTTTTGGTGGGTGGGGCTCTAGCTCTGGTGCAATCAAGGGTCGAGAGTCTGACGGTCCAAATGACATGCAGGCTGAGATGAGTAAAGCTCTTCATCACACCGAACATGTCATGGTCATACTTCACACCCAGCTCACCCACATACAATAGGTCACAAGCGACACCAGGCGTTCAACCACCCAACAGCCCCGCATCCACTCACCCCGTCCCCTAGAGCCCTGTGTGACTCACCCCATCCCCACTCACTCCATCCCCACTCACCCCATCCCCTGTGGCACACCCCTCTGTGTATTCACCAAGAATTCCAAAAACCCTTAGATCCCTGTGACCCACCCTGTCCCCTAGAGTCCTACGTGACACCCCATCCCCTGTGACACACCCCTCTGTGTATTCACCCAAGAGATCCATAACCCCCTAGAGCCCTGTGACTCACCCCATCCCCTGGAGCCCTGTGTCTCTTGTGGTGCAGCAGGCTGTGCAACGAGCGTGACACGGCGCTTTCGCGGGCGTGTGGGCTGAGGTACCAATCCGGCTTCTATGTCTGGTTGATGTGGACGCTCCTGCGGTCTTTCAGGCTCCAGCTGATGCCTGTCATCAAATGCTTGCTGCCAATGTTGCCGTGCTGCTGTAGGCTGCTGCACTTCAGGGGGGGAGGCGGGCTGTGGGTCGGGCTCAGGAGGGGCAGCCTGCATGGTGAAGGAGGTGTGTGTGTGTGTGTCTTTGTGTGTGTGTCTTTGTGTGTGTGTGTGTGTGTCTTTGTGCGTGTCTTTGTGCGTGTGTGTGTGTGTGTCTTTGTGCGTGTGTCTTTGTGCGTGTGTGTGTGCCTTTGTGTGTGTGTCTTTGTGTGTGTGTGTGTGTGTGTGTGTGTGTGCAGCCTGCGTGGCAAAGGAGTGTGTGTGTTTGTATGTGCAAATCATGTGTGAGAGTAATGCATGTGAGGCAATCCACTCCAGGAGGACAATTGTGCACATACGTGCGTGCTTACGCACCATCGCCCACCAACAGCTCCTGAGGAATACACACTTCCACGCATATACACACACACTCCTGAGGAACATCTCGTGAGGAATGCACACTTCCACGCATATACACACACACACTCCCAATCATACATGCAAACACACTTTTACTAATCTCACAAATGCGTACACGTTTGCTCACCGCAGCTGCCCTGCGCCTCCAACCAACCGCGGCTGTTACAAGACTGAACGGCCTCCATGCACGCTTGGCAGCAGCTTCGCGCTCAGCAGCTTCGCGTGCTGCCGTAGCTGCGTGTGTGTGTGCGTGCGTGTGTGTGTGCGTGCACTAATGTGTTTGTATTTCTAGTGCGTTTGTACCTGTGCGATTGTGTGTATATATGTGAGCGTGTGTGTGTGCATGCATGTGTGTGTACACTGTACCTGCAGCTGCTGCTGCTGCATCCTGATCTGCACCTTCCCGGGCCGCCCTCGCCGCTGCTTCCCTTGCTGCTCTGTCAGCTGCATCCCTTGCAGCAGCATCCCTGGCTTGTGCTTCTCTCTCTGCAGCCTCCCTTGCTGCTCTATCAGCCGCCTCCATTGCAGCTGCTGCCTGCGCTGCTTGCTCGCGCGCATGCGCGGCGGAGGTGCCGCCCAGCCGCATGCGCACAGCCCCAACCACACCGTTGGCTGCGTGCTTCCACCCGCGAAACGCTGCTGCCTTGGCTGCTGCTTCTGCGGCGGCTTTGGCAGCTGCGTGTGTGCGAGTGTGCGTGTTAGTGTGTGTGTGTGTGTGAGTGTGTGTGTGTGTGTGTGAGTGAGAGTGTGAGTGAGAGTGCGTGTGAGTGCGTGTGTATATATGAGCATGCAGGTGTGTGAGAGTGGAAGTATGTGTGTGCGTGCGTATGTGAGTGCAAGTGTGTGAGAGTGTGCGTATGTGAGTGCAAGAGTGTGAGAGTGTGGAAGTACGTGTGTGTATATGAGCATGCAGGTGTGTGAAAATGGAAGTACGTGTGTACATGCGTATGTGAGTGCAAGTGTGATTGTGTGCTTCAGCGAATGTGCGTGCTTGGGCGTGTCTGTGACATATTTTGCGTGCGTCACACTTTGTCTGGTTACTAAGCCCATGGCTTCAGCGCGCCTAATTTGGTGGCAGGACAAATTGGTATACTACATGCTTGTGTGAGTGAGAGTGTGTGTGCGCAAGTTTGCATGCGTGTACGCTTGCATGCAAAGGTATGTGTGCGTGTACGCTTGCATGCAAAGGTATGTGTTTGCATGCAAATGTATGTGTGTGTGTACGCTTGCATGCAAAGGTATGTGTTTGCATGCAAAGGTATGTGTGCGTGTACGCTTGCATGCAAAGGTATGTGTGTGTGTACGCTTGCATGCAAAGGTATGTGTGCGTGTACGCTTGCATGCAAAGGTATGTGTGCGTGTACGCTTGCATGCAAAGGTATGTGTTTGCATGCAAAGGTATGTGTGCGTGTACGCTTGCATGCAATGTGTTTGTGTGCAAGCCTGCTTCCACTCCCTCCTCCCTTCGGCCTCAGCACGAGTGACCGCTTTGGCAGCGTGGAGTTTGTGCGTTTGCTTAAGTTTGTGAATGTGTCTGTGTGAGAGAAACTATGCGGGCACATGCACACAGCTTCAACAACCATGATTCTTACCTGCTTCTGCTTCTGCGGCTGCTCTGGCAGCAGCCTCTGCCTCAGCATCCCTCTTGGCAGCTTGCAGGCGATCCAGCTCGGCTTGAGTCGAATCGATGGCGTTTCGAATCTCCAAGTTAGAGGCCTGTGTGGTACAGACAAAGTGGAGGCAGATGCTAACTCGTTCCGAGCGATACACAGGGGCGCACTTGCTCGGAAGAGCGAAACATTTAACATGTAACCCCCCTGCAGGGAGTGACGTCCAGGGTCCAGGGAGCCACTGTCTACTTGAACTCAGGAGAAAGGCTGCGCTTGGTGCCAGGTCCTCTAGATTTGTCTGCCATCAGGAGAAAGGCTGCGCTTGGTGCCAGGTCCTCTAGATTTGAATGCCATATGACGTGACTGTCATGACGTGACTGCCATGACGTGACTGCCATAACGTGCCCAAGCAAGGAAGGAGCACGCTATCATGCTGATTTGGTCTTCAGACATTGAAGCCTGCTTACCCCCCAAAGTAAGTCCTCACTTGCCACATCACCAACAGACCTATCCTCCCCTCAATCCGACTTCACTCTTTTCCAACACTGAACGGGCTTCATTCGTGCCCACCACTGAAGCCAGAGGATGGCCGATTGGGGGCCTTAGGTGCAATGGAAGCCTCACTATAGAACGCTGACTGAACGAGAGGTCAGGCGCTTCTGATGTTCATTGTCACAGAACTTCCACCCAAGTATTCATCCCAAGGAGCATCACAGCCCAAGGTTGATGTATTCATACACAGCCCAAGGTTGATCAATTCATACACAGCCCAAGGTTGATCTATTCATACACAGCCCAAGGTTTATCTGTTCATAAACAGCCCAAGGTTGATCTATACACAGCCCAAGGTTTATCTATTGTTGCTGTAGGACCAGGAAGAGCAACCAATGACACGTTGACGCTTCTTACCCGGAGCTGGTCCATCAGCTCGATGCAATTTTCCGTCAGAGCAACGACACCGGCAGCAATGGGAGACAAGGGCCTCAGCGGAGCCCGGAGGGCGGCAAGCCGCGCTTCCTCTTTGCGTTGCTGAAACGCGCGGTGGATGGAGAGAGTTCGGAGGTCATGCCGGGCCTGGGGGAAAAAAGGGCAGGGGGCAAGTGGCGGGATTAGTGTGTGTGTGTGTGTTTGTGTGTGTGTGTGTGTGCGTGAAGGAGTACTTTAGTGAGGTAGGAAGTGATAGGATTAAAAAGCGAGGAAGTGAGGAAGTTGGTGATGGGATGGGAACGAGTGCATGTGTGAGGGATTTGGTGGCTAGGATTGTGAGATTGCATGTGTGAGCAGTAGGGACGTTACTTGATTTGTGAGTGTGTTGGGTGCGTGAGTATTCTGTGTGTGTATGTGTGATAGAGGGATTTGGTCGAGGGTGCCTGGGCGAGCGTTGAGTGAGAAAGGGGGGGAGAGTGGAGACAGAGATCTGTATGCGTCCAGACTGCATGGGCGTGGAGTGAGGAATGGGCGTGAATGGTGAGGAAGGGTGGACAGCTAGGGCAGCTCTACATCGCTTAATCCTAGCTGTCCATCCATCGCTATATCCTAGCTGTCCTTCCATCGCTATATCCTAGCTGTCCATTTAACGCTGTATCCTAGCTGTCCATCCATCGCTGTATCCTAGCTGCATTTCCATTCTGCTCTGTGGTGAAGAAGCCGGGGGTGTAGGAAACCTAGCACTAGCAGTTTTTTTTATTTTTTTGGAACCTAGAGATGAACTCCGGAAAGCAACAGACCCACTCCAGGGAAGTAATAACAGACTTTTATGCCAGGATCTTTATGGTAATATGTGCAAGAAATGCTGCCAAACAAGCACAGCGACAAATTACGGGATGGTCAAAAAGTTCAACAATCTGGATGGTGATGCTTGGTTCAGATGGTATTTTAATCTGACTCCATGGACACTGCTGTACCTGATCTCGCACTGTAGCATCTTCTTCAATTTGCCCCAAGGGCTGGGCTGGAAAGTTGTCTGCTACGGGAGGTATGGCGATCGTGCGAGGGATGCTCACAAGTTGCTTCTTAATCTATGTGTGGGCAGGTGGGAGAAAAAAAGTTACGTGTTTTGAGGAATGCTTGCCAGGTAAAAAAGATTGCCTGTAGTTTGGTAGAGACCTTGTACCAAGCCTTTTAAAATCAGACCACCACTATTACCAGATAGTATAGTTAACCGTATTGTTTTCATGGCCTGGGGTTTGCACTGTCAAAGCATGAGGAATCACTAGTACGCCACTCACTCATCAAAGGAGCATGTTGAGGGTTGTATTCCTGGAAAGAGAACGACGCACGGTCTCATGATCTCTCACCTGGTGCAATCCTCTGCATAGATGCTTGTAGAGCTGGGACGTATGTTCTCTTGGTCGTCCATGCTCACTCTCATGGCCCTGATAAGGAAGTGGTTTGATCTGAAATGCAAACATCTTCTTGAAACATCTCAGGCCCCTGACAGACCACATTGTGCATCAATTCATAAGGAGAAGCTGTGACGTTACATCCATAATACACTTCTCTACTTGAACTAGCAATGTTTTATCTGAGTGAGGTAAGCACAGATGCACAACAATATATCAATAACACACACACCAAGGCCTCAGCAGCCTGAAGTGTTGCTGCTTGATAATCAGGTCTTTGCACCAACTCAGGCCTCTCCTGCAATTCACCAGGGGGGAACTCAGCCACTACTACGTTGCCATTTCGCTGCTGCTGCTGCTGCTGCTGCTGCTGCTGCTGCTGCTGAAGATGATCACTTTGCCGCTCTTGCTGCTGCTGCCTCCTGCCTCGGCCAGCACACACAGAGAAGAAGTCTCGAAGAGCATTCAGCAACGTATTACCACCAGGGGAAGGAGATGAAGTAGGTTCAAAAGGTTTGCTGGATGGTGCTGGCAGCTCAGCAGAGGGCAAGCTGTTTGGAACGGAGTCGGCCGCTCGGTTTGCAGAAGCAAGGCGTGAGGATGTGCCCAGCTGCCGTTTAAAGGAGAGATGCGGGAGGTTGTGTAATTAAAGTTACCACCTTTAGTACCCTTTTTGCTGCACTTGCGTGACCCACCTCTGTGGCTGTTGACCAACCAACAAAAGGCGGGGGAGAAGGGGTGCAAACAGGTGGCACGGCAGATTCTGTCATCCCTGCTGGCGGCATATTTTCAGGTGCTGCTGATTCTGGCGTCGTCTGCTCCCTGCTCAGCTCTACTGAGACACCTTCATCCGCAGCCGAGTCGCTGCACAGGTTGAGGGCGTTGTCGATGGCGGCCTGAGGTGATAAAAAGGACTGGATTGTCGGAGCATAAGAGCATATTCAAATTAGAGAAAGTATGAAGCATGGTTGATGCTTGCCATTGCCGCCTTCCACTTTTGCCTGGTAATGGCGTTGTCCAGAGTGCCAGCTATTTGCTGCTCAAGTATCTGCTGCAGCGCTGAGCGAATCTCATGGCTGCGTGCTATCGCGGTGGACACTTCATGCTGTAGTTCTTGGTCCATTATAATAACACGTGTTATCACTTACTAATATTTCACTTGGAAATGCTGTGCTTATTCTATTTAGCCTTTATTTGGCTCAAATGATGCTGGAGACAGCAAATCTTTTGCGAGAGGCTTGGTTGTTATGGCGGTACGGAACTACTCGGACACTTTTTGGTCGGGAAAAAACGAACCCGAATGATCTTAAATGATCGGAAATGACTGAAAATGTTTTTTAAGGTCTATAAACGTCACTGAAGCGCTAGTAGATCATTTGTTGGAAGAATTGGGGTCATACGCTGATTTCCATTTGTTCTAGTGCAATTTAATTATATATTTATTATTTACTCTGTGTTGAAAACCACATAGAGGAATTGACAGCGATATTTAGAAAAGTAGGAAAAAAGGTGCAATCAAATTGCAATACTAAAGATAAAATGCAAGGGTTTCTAAATTTGTCAAGGTTACAGCATGCAAATATTCTTAAAAGCTACGATAACTAACATCTGAAGTCTGACTCCGAAGTAGGAGCTCAACACATTAGGGCTCACGCGTTGGCTTTGCTTGAAACATAATTGCTCGTCAGCTGTTCCTGCAAAGAAATGAATAGGGAGGCAAAGGGTTGGCAAAGGCAAGCCTGTAATTTCTCACTGCTTTTTGGGTTGGCCAAATGCGCGCACATGTTGGTTTTTCACCATAAGTTAACCAGGGGCCAACCAGGGGCCAACCCTATAAATGTAATAATGGACCAACCCTATAGGTGCTTGCACATGCAAATTGCTTGCAGCCTGAAATGAGCAAACATGATGAATAGCTCAGACCTCGTACCTGCAGATCACGTGTAACTTGAGCATGGTGGCTGTACTCCATGCTAAATTCTCCCTTGCCCTGCAATCAAAATCCCGCTCACAAATGCAATTTTAGTAGGTTGCAAAATGTTCAAGCGCTTTGCAATAATCCAGCAGGGAGCACACCCTGGTAACCTTGAATCTTAAACGTTTATTTACGTCTTTGGGGCACAACATTAATGAGACGGTGTAAGGTGGCGTACCTGTGTGTTGGAGCGCAGCACTGTTGAGTAGCCAAACATGCTGTTCAGGGGCACCTGGACAATGAGGGAGGCAAGCAAATTATTAACAATGCAGTGTAGGTGGCAGCACATTTTGAAATTGCATCAGCGGGCGCTATAATGCTGAGGAAAGGAAGCTTTAATGGAAAATAATTACACATCTCCTAGAAAAGCAGTATACTGTCCGTTTACGATCACTTCGGAAATTAAATAATTATTTGGCCAGAAAACGAAAATTCTTATTAATTCTTGGAGGCCTCTCCGAACTGACTTCCGAAGTGATAAATTAATTATTTATAGTGGTTTTGAGGGTGAAAATCGAAATGAGCTCCAAGCGCGCCAGTGTGAACCCCCTGGCCGGGTTCT
>Ga0307942_1003484_pt1 | contig 12729 bp, 10 predicted proteins | sample OrgLakmetagen175_FD_201846 | JGI IMG/M metagenome (GOLD analysis project Ga0307942, IMG submission 201846) | Saline water microbial communities from Organic Lake, Antarctica - #175 | ecosystem: Environmental > Aquatic > Non-marine Saline and Alkaline > Saline | place: Antarctica: Organic Lake...
ACACACACACACACACACACACACTCACACACACACACACACACACACACACACACACACACACACACACACACACACACACACACGCACGCACGCACGCACGCATGCACGCACGCACGCACACAACACACACGCACGCACACACAACACACACGCACGCACGCACACACACACACACGCACGCACGCAAGCACGCACGCACACAACACACACGCACGCACGCACGCACACAACACACACGCACGCACGCACGCACACAACACACACACACACACACACATTTAATTTTGTCAGATTAGTTCTCTTGTCCAAATGTTTCGTTGCGTCCATTATCTGCACTGGCTTAATTCTGTTCACGTGCTTTTGAAACAGGAAAACATGGATATTGTGCACAAAATTGGCTTGACTGGTCTGCACGAAGGACTTTAATACATAAAGAGCTGCGAGGCTGGGATATTGTCTGCCTTCAGGAGGTGTGTTTGTGTGTCTTGTAGTATTGGTTATGCTCTTAAGGAGAGCTTCATTTCAATGTAAGGAAGTGTAAGTGCCCAAACAGAGTGGCTCACGTCTAAGCGTGAGACCCTCAATGCTTGCAGGTTGAGACCCAAGCTTATTATCAAGATTTTGCGCCATACCTAAGGAAGCAAGGGCTGCAGGTAGAAAAAAAGTAATGAGGCCAATGTTCTAAGCTATGTTTTAGGAACCCTCGACCCGCTTTTTTAGTGCACTTGCAAGCTTCTTCATAGTTTCTCAGATACGTGGCTCAGCCTTTCATGTTTACCCAGCAGCTGGTACTTCTCCCATTTGAAATGGGGTTGGGGTCTTTCGAGGCGATTGTCAGTACCTAGTTATGTGCCATTCTCCTGGCACAAAAACGTGGCATGGGTCGGGAATGCAACTTAGGGATTGAACCTCACCCACTACAGGGATCTCATTACACCGAGCAAGAGGGAGACGAGGGGGAGGGGCTTGCCCTATTTTACAGCACAAAGGTCTTCAAGTGTATTGAAGAAAGGCACGTTTTGATTGCGGACAGTTTCAGGGATGGCTCAGGGAATGCCAAGCGTGCCCTACTTCGCAATGGCTTTGAACCAGGTGAATGTTGCATCTCACGTACCAGGCATGGCGCCAATGTTGTGGCCGTGACCATTACAGTACAGGGTGCACTGGTAAGGCATGGATAAGGATGAGCAGCCACTCCCCGTAGCTTTCACTGAATGTCTCAGGAAAGGCAATGCTGCGTGACGCAGGTGGAGAAGCGTGGAGCATGTGTGAAACGCAGAGGACTGGTGCAATCTTGGTGCTGTTGGAACACATCCAAGTAAGTTGCTGGGCCACCACACACGTTCAATCAGGCACGCAAGTACATACTTTGGGCCACACAATTCAGTGATAAACTCCGTCTTTCCTTCCATCCACCAGACTGGCCAGCTGCTTGTTGCTGCATGCACGCACCTCTTTTGGTAAGTTTGATGTGCGGCAAGGGGTATCAAACGAATGGTCAAAAGCAAAATGTTGGCTCACAATTTTGTCCGTACACGCCGGTGGTCTTTACACCGATTCCCCGTTTGCTTATTCCCAGCATTGTATATTGTATGTCCTCAAATTTGGAGGCTTTGTAAAGCAAAGATGTGTAACTAGCAAGGACATACACTGGCAACTCTTCTTTGCAGGGACCCCAAATTTCCAGATGTCAAGGCAATGCAAGCAGCAATACTCTGCCAACAGCTGGCAGATTTCTCTCAAAGGCCCTCGTCTTCTTCCTTCCTTCCTGTTGTGTGCGGGGGAGACTTCAACAGTTTATGGCGGAAGTATAGTGCAGATAACTTTGATAGGGTGAGCTACCCTTGTGGGCCTGCTTTAACGGTCGCTTGTGTAACAGCGCATTGTAAAAGGCATACTTAAGATGTAAGATTAGGAATTGTATTCCTATATGTATCGTTACAGCTTGCCTCCGAGCAGCAGAGGCTTGCAAAGAGAGGCTTGTAAAGACTGGGAGTGCCGTCCGTTTTTTGAAAGCAGATATTGCCTCCCTCTTCTCTTTTACATCAATGCTTGAATCAAATCGTGCACAATCAAAATTTTGTGCTGTACAGTGGTCGAAAAAATAAAACAAGTATGTGCCTGCTTTCTCTGTGTGTCCCTTGACTGTTGCCTATACCAAATGATGCCTGTGTTATCAAGCTCTCGGTGGTTCCCTGTGTGCGTGCTTTCCTCCTACCCAGGAGCATAGCCTGCAAGGTTAAGAACTGAGAATTCGTATACCCTTTCTGCAGCACATCCCTCCAAGCTCCTTCCTCACGTCAGGCGTGTATCAGCTTATGAGTGAAGGCAGGCTGCCCTCCAATCACCATGACAACCCCTGTTCTAGGCGATGCTCCCCCGAGTACTCTGATTTCACAAGCGCAGGCTTGCAACTTCTAAGCGTCAACATGGCCATTTCTGGAAGGTGGGTGGTCTGGCTGCTACATCCTCAAACATGCTTGTGGACATTCTAATTTGTGCATCAGCATTACACCAGTTATGCACTCAGGAAAAAAATGTGGTCTGTTGTCTGCATTAAAAGGCCACTCACTGCCTAAATGGAAACTGGTACCATATTAAGCGGTTGGAGCAGATTTGCACAGATTTCACCCTTCTTGCTTTGGCTGCTGTCAGTGCTCTTTTCCTGAGCGTGCTTATTACAAAAGCATGCTGTAATAATCGGAAGCTTTGTTCTGGATTGAAGTGGCTTATTAAGTCCTAGGCTTGGAGGGGCTTCGTGTTATCTATCTTTATAAAACCGTGCCTGTCCCTAGTAGGGACTCCCTTCCCACACCCATACTGCACCACTTGAAGTTCCACTTGTATTGTAGCATTGCCTTTCAAGGCTGGCATGGGATTTCTGTAGTTTTCTTGCCGGTTGAGGCTTATACTTGCAGTGCATTTGTCATTGGGGTTGTTTCATACCCGTCTGTGGCTCACGAACAAACGTTGCAATGAAAACCATGTATGCCAGGCGGAAACACAACTGGCGTCCTGCTACATCTTTTGCTGCAAACTTTTTCACGCTGCCCAAATCTGAATGATAAGAAAAAATGAGAAGGGAATACTAGTGGAGTTATCACACCCAGCATATTCAAGGAAAGTAGCACTAAAGTGCCAGCACTTTAACGACACTGGATGAGGAACAGGAGGGTTGTGTGCAGCAGCAGCCATACCCATATCTTGGCTGTAATCATTGTTGCTGTGTGAAGTGTGTCTTTTTCATTAACAATGAGAAATGACTTACTGATAAGCTCAGATGGAATTATTACTTTCATGAAGCTCGACCTTCATATTGACCTTTATTGCAGCTACATTCTGTCCTTCATTGCATGCAAAGAGCATGTAGTTGGAGCTGTAGTAACGCAAAATGCATGGCGTTTAAAGTTGTTGCAAATATATGGTTACTGTTTTTCAAGCGTAGGTGGCGGCTGATGTATGGAGCAATGTGGGTCACCCTTTTTTGTTGTTCCTAACTTGTTGCTTTGTGCCGTGATGTCGCAACTAACAAGTCACTCATTTTGCCTTTAAATGCAGGGAGCCGAGCGCAACAACCATGACCGATACCTTCGCTGGTTGCCTTGACTACGTATGGTTCACGCCCCAGCACTTAACTGTCGTGAGTGTCCTTCCAATGCAAGAATTGCACAGTCCAATCCCGTCAGAGCACTTTCCTTCAGACCATTTACCCATTGGATGCACTCTTTCATTTAATGCTACATGATTGGTATTTCTCTAGCGCCAACTTGTTGCGTCAGCCTGCTTTTCTGACCGCCACTGCACTTGTCTGAATCCTTGAAGGCATTGGCACCCGATCTGGCCTTTAAAGCCTAGCCTGTCCAAAAGCTTCACCTCACCGACACCCCCTCCTTATCCCTGATCCCAATGCATTTTATAACCTGCGTTAAATATTTTGTAAGAAATAGATCACGCAGGCGTTGAGAACCACTTCCCACACAATTTAGGAAAAGGAGCGATTTAGGAAAGAAAAAAAGTGCGCTGAAATCATTACCGGCATGGATTCGGAAAGATGCTGTCTTGTCTTGCACCGCCCTGGATACAAAGCCACAATAAACGAAAAAAGATCGCAGGTAGCGTAAACACAACCAGCACTACATCCCACTGGAGAACAAAAAAAGGAATGGGTTTTCAATAGGGATCAGGTGGTTGGGAGGCAGAGGCCAGCACACCACCAGGAATATTGCTTGCTAAGATAATTTTGAGGTTGTGTTCGATGTCTCGTCTGGTTTGTATGATTTTTGTTGCAATCTGACGGCATTTATGGCGTTTGGAGGAAGAAGAAGAGTCTTTGGGTTTTGGCTAGCGTAGGGTAGCAAACTAGCGTCACGGTAGCGTAGCGTGTAGCAAACTACCATGAATACTACCAGACCCTTTTCAACAATGTCACTGCCAATGGAGCCGCCAGCAACGCTTACCTAACAGCATCCTGTGTCCCTGTTAAAATCAAGTGCATCGTTATGAATTAAAGAACAGGAACCCTGTACAACCAAAAGCATGCAGTATGGTTTAAACTGTTTAAACACTCAATAGGCCAACTTGCCCCCTCTGCCCTCAACTAGACAGTGCCCTGCATATCCTTTCTGAATGTCAACACACGCAAATAAGAAATGTGATCACAAAGAGACACAACCTAGCATGCAGCATGATCTTCAAAGCCATCAGCAAAAAAGGCTCTCTAGGATCCTGCTTTGTCTGCATGGATATAGGTAGCAGCAAATGGCTGGCTATGCAAAATCTTCAGATTCCCAATACAGCTGAAACTAGGATTACACCAAAGTGGCTCTTTCCACCCTGCCTCTCAGACAAAAATAGGTTTACCTCCAGCCGTCCGGATGCTGTTTTGGTTGCTCCCATCTCCGCGAAGTCAAAAAAGTAACAGACTAGCAATGCAGGGGGGCGGGTTCTTAAGAGTGGGCGAAGGTATTGCTTGTCGGTAATGAACATGCCGACATCCTTGCTAAAAAGTTAGCCACCACCTACTCCGACATTGCTGACACCTCCATCAGAACAGCAGCAGGCCTTGAGGGAAATCCCTTCTACAACATTCACTGGCTTGCAAAAGAAGACATAGAAAACCAAACACAAACCCATAATTATACCCATACAACAAACATGGCCCATTTGCCTCCCCCAAAAATTTGGTACCTACCAAACCACCGTGACGCCCTTCAAGCACATATGCATCTTCTCCATAAACTGGGAAATGCCAAAACTGAAGCGAACTACCATGCGTACTACCAGACCCTCATCAAGGACGGCACTGCCAATGGAGCCACTAGCAATGCTTACCTAACATCATCCAATGTCCCCTTTAAGACCAAATGTATCAATATGAAATACAGAACAGGCACCCTATATAATCAAAAACATGTGGTATTGTTCAAACTCTCGACAAGTCAAACTTGCCCCCTCTGCCCATAAGTAGCTAGACAGTGCCCTGCACATCCTTTCTGGGTGCCAACACACGCAAATAAGGAACATGATCACCAAAAGACACAACTTAGCATGCCGCATGATTTTTAAGGCTATCAGCAAAACAGGCTCATTAGGATCATGCATTGTCTCCAAAGATATAGGCAGCAACGAGCGGTTGACCATGCAAAATCTCCAGATTTCTGAAACAGCTGAAAGTAGATTTGTTCCCAAATGGCTCTTCCCACCCCGCTTCCCAGGTAAAGACAGATTTACCTCCAGCCGCCCAGAGTTTGTGCTGGTCACTCCCATCGTTGCATAGAGCGACACAAAAACAACAAACTAATGTAGGGGGTGGGTCCTTCGAAGTGGCAGGGGGCAATTGAGGGAGACTGGGAGCATCCCAGCAGCACCACCAGCCACCAGTACCGCCATCAACCCCAGACAGCATCGACCTAAAGACCTCAGCAAACCTCGGCGTGACAACCACCTCGTCGAGATCAAGTACTGTGAGGACACCAGACCTCAGAACCAGCTAAACGTTGCAAAGGAACAGCACAAATAAAGACCTCTGCAACATTCTCCAAGGAGCCTCCGTTACTCTCCACATCACCCTTTTGGGTGTGGGTGGCACCATCTACAACACTCACACTCTTAATCCTTTAAGGAACTGGGTCTTGATTCTCAAAGAGTAAAGAAGCTTGCCTCCAAGCTCCATGTGCACTCTGTGAACTTTGCTGCTAAACTTGTCCATTCTAGACGTGACCTTTCTAGTACTGTTATCAACTCTCATCTGGAGACGGTTTCAGGCCAAGCCTGCACCCTCCTGATCCCCATTGATCCTTTTCTTTTTCTTTTCGTGGAGGAGTCTATCTATGGTAGTACCCGTTACCAAAGTGGCTTTTTCCCTTAATTAATGTGGGGAGTGGTTTTTCACTGCCTGCGTAGCTTTTTTTTGACAAGTATAGACTTTCAATTCCTTTTACTAACTAACGTGACGCACTTCCGCTGCAAGAAAATATGAAGGATTGGGGGCTGGGCCAAAACTGGATCTTGATGAGGGTGCCGTTGGAACATTATTACAGAGGGGGTTGACTGGCCAAATTGCAGGAAATGTTCCTTCCTGATTTTATTTCCCACTTGCAACCATGTCAACCTAAATTTTGTCAGTAAAGATCACGTTCACCAAAAAATGGTGAAAATCGGATGGCCCCATCCAGATCACACTTCTGGCCTCAGATCACCTCAAATGGGCCCACAGCTCCGCCCTGGGACCATTCTTCATTCCCAAAACTAGGTATCTATGACTTCCTTATACCATGCAACCATCCTGCATGTTCCAAAATAGGATACAAGGAGGTCAAAAATGACCTTTTTGGCACCTTCTTGGCTGATTTTCTCATGATTTTCTTTAAGGGAAATGGCTGGAATTCTGTATCTCACCAACCGCCACTGTATCTTTTCCCCTCATTTCTCTTGCGATGTTATTATTTATAGAATAATATCAAATGCAATTTTAATCACATGATTTGGTGCAGCGGTTGGTCAGATCCAGCACACGGGTGCCTGAAAAGTAGGGTTCACGCCGCGGCCGATTAGGCATAAGTGCCCTCATTGGCTACAATGATACTCAACTGCTATGGAGCCCAATTGATACCAAGTCTAGTTGTAGCCAATGGGGGCACGCACACTATTTGAAAAACACCCCCATTTTGGGGGTCAGATAGCCCCCTGTGGGAACATTATTGGAAAGAGAGCATATCTGGCACAGACAAGAGTACCAGCCAGTGTAATGAGGCATATTATTATAGTATTGTCACGCCCAATCTTTGGCAGCAGCAACAAAATGTGTGACAAGCAGTTCGTTGGTTGACAGTTGAGAGTTCCTTTATTTTTTGTTCAATAAGCTGAATATGCCATTCTTATTGATAACCTTTATCATCTCTATTTGATAGTTTGCTTTGGTAGTTAATTGACTATAATATATAAGCATTCAATGGCACCATCTACAACACTCACACTATGAAGAAAGAAAAATAAAAATAAAAATAAAAACTACGCAGGCAGTGAAAACCACTCCCCACATGAAGTTAAGGAAAAGTCATAAGCCACTTTGGTACAGAGTACTTATGAGTTCAGTGTGAAACACCTGAAATCAGGTTCTTGTAGTGTAGCATAAAGTGAGATGTCTTCACTTTCTGGTTTTCTCCGGTTTCTGCTTCTCTTCTCCATTCTTTTTATTCTTTAAAGAACACAACTCTCTCTTTAGCGTACTTCTATTCTAGCACACTTCTATTATAGGTCGCTTCGTTCCTGCAAGGCACTATGCGCCCCAATTCTCGACCCACGGCCCAGTGGGCCCTTGTCTCATGTTACGAGAGAAAAAAACCTGAGATACTTAACTGGCTAAAACTGAAGCCCTCCTAGATGAGTAACAAGAAAGTTAGCATCTGGGCCGTTGGCACCCATACCTGCCAACAACGAGGGAAAACTAAACCTAAACGTGACTAAAGGCCAGGTGTATAAAGGATGCATGGTTCCCACAGCGCAAGCTGTGGCAAGACAATTCCAACCAACATTTGATTGCACTCGCCTCCAATAACTCAACTACTTCTGCATGCTGCAGAGTACTCTGCAGTTACTTTTTCAACTTTTATTTTTGGCTTGACCCTTTGCAAGCTGACCGAGACCAATTTCTAATTTTGAATTTGACTGTGATAATAAGTTTTGTGCTGGCCGAGACCAGCTGCCCCCTCTTGCCAGGAAATGTATGATTACTTTGTTGCTCCATAGATTGGGTGTTGCAGAACACAAATCAACATCCATGTCGATAGTGTTTACTGCTTTTTTTTGCCTGAGGTCAACAAAAAAGCCCTGCCTCAGCAAAACGATTATGGCTGCCGATAACATCCTTTGTAAAGCCTCAGCCCTTGATCAAATTTTTTGTTGCGGATCTGATTGCATGTAGGCTTGATTTTTTTCATGAGTGCTGCGTAGACCAGTATTTCCGAGGCTGTGGAGAGGGTTCCTTGTGTGGCTGCTGTAAATGGTGCCTGTTGCTCCTAGCAGGATGGTGTGAAGGGAATCACGGTGTTCGAGTAAGCGAGGCATAAGTAGCTTATGCGGTTCTTGTGCCTTTTCTGTTTGTTGGTAGGTGAAGTGTCTCACAGTACTTAATTTCGATCAAGTGTATATCACGTCTGCTTAGTTATATGTCTTTTGTCTTTTGGTTTCATAGCGAGGGAATATGGATTAGCAGGTCCACCTGGAATGGGCAGCTTTTTCTGCAATATTGGCAGATCTCGTTTGGTACTTGTTAAATAGGTTTCTATTGAGGTGCGGTAGTGTTGCTGGGTAGGAGGAACTATGGTTACATTTGGCTTCAGGTTGTATATTTTGCCGTTGTTGCACGTTAAAATCATTGGAAGGTAAGAGCCAAGTTGAGGTCCTTCAAGGTGCTGACAGCTAAATACTCCCTCCTTAATGCTGAGTGTGTGTGTGTGTGATATAAAGTAACCGGTGTTGCCTTGCTTCATTTTTCCATTTCAGCAGAACATTGAACACCAAAAAAACAGGACATTCAAGTTGTTTCAGGACCTATTACAGAAATCAGAGCGCAAGACATTCTCTTGATGTGGGGAGTGGTTTCCACTGCCTGCATAGTTCTTTCTTCATTTTCTTTAGTGGAGTATTGGAGTGAACGGCCTTAAACAGGAAATTCTTCAAACAAATAAACCATGGTTTTAAAATCGCCAGCATTTTCTCATGATGTTGGACTCTACAGAGCCAAATTAAATGACCTCTAAAAACAGTAGGGTGGGGGAAATGCGTATTATGGTCGTCATATGCCCAGAATGAAAAGGGTGAGCCCGTTGTGCTGAATTTGTGGGGAAGTGACTCCGAGAAGGCGTGGGTCTTGCAGAATTTCCAACACAAGTACGACCACTTACAAGTGAGTAGCAAACGTGTTGCACCAGAACCCAACACTAGGTATTGGTTCCCATGTATGCAGCATTTCTGACTTTCCATACATTGCACGTATGAAGCGGTGTTCATGTTTTTGATCATGAGTCATGAAGTTAGGCTGTCTGACTGCACTGTAGTTGGCAGTCCAAAGTGAAATGTTGGACAAGAGTGACGGTCGTATCACTCTGACTAAGGATAAGGATGAGCATGTCTATGATCATTAAGTCAAGGATAACTTAGAAAGTACACACAACTCCAAGTTGCAAACAGCCCAGGGAACGCATTATCTGTCCATCTTGTGCAGCGCTATAAGTTTCCTGCTCCCCAATGTAATTAAAGCCTGCATTGTTCTTCTGCGCATAAAAAGTTGAGTAAAAGTCTCTGCTGAAAACTCCCGCGTGCATTGGATCTTACTAGCCCCTGCTCACACTGGCCATAGCTCCACCAAAAAACGAAAAAGAGAAAATAACAGAGACTAAGGAGCATCCGACGGGTTGTCAGCCATGCAATCCGGCCTGTGCAAAGCCCTCCTGAAGCCAGCCGCTCTACCAGTAACCCCCCATCAGATCCCCCATTATCACTGTTGTTGTTGTTGAAGTGTATTTTTTGTCTTGTTTTTGTGATCTTGTTTAAGCTTTTTATTGCATGGCAGTGTGGTGCAGTAGCTGGTTGTACTTTGTGCAGAGAAATGCCCAGGTTTAGTAGAGGAATTATAGTGTACTGATTGTAGATTGTGCCCCTGACTCCAAGGAGTATAATATGAAATATGAAGTGTGACTTTGTTGTCTTGAGATATGCCTCGGAGGATCCTTGTTCGTAGACGCTGGATAAGAGGTAGATGTTGGTTGTGTGCTTTACCTAATGTCTGTTGCAAATTCATGTCTGAGCAGACTACTAGATGTATGTCTCTGTCCCTTGGGGGAATCTGTTTGGGGTCCAAATACCTGCCTCTTCCTTCAATGGGCATGGACTAACACGCCATCTGGACGGCTTTGATGTTTAGTTTGTGGTGTTGGAAAAACCCAGCTTGCCTTTGCTGATCTCATCCCCACAACGACTAACTGCATGGTGGTGTCGGTCGTGAAAGATTTGTGTAATGCAGCAGTATAGAACAAAAGTGTTTGCCAATCTTTATTATATCCGTATTCCTTCGCCTTCTGAACAAGCTGTAAAAGAACCATCTTATAGCACTTTCATGCTAAGAACATGGTCAAGTCTTTATAGAAGGCAGGTACTTTGTAGCGCACAACTATTTAACCGCTTGTCCTGAGCACTGCCCACATTATACATCATCCCTGTGCTTAAGCATAAGCAACATCAAATCCCACCGGATTCTGCACTTATTGCATTATAATTTTTGTTTTCTACAACTTTGGTCATGCATGTTTCATGATCGCATGCGCTTAAGTATGTTGGAGGCCAATAGGAAGCATTTAGTAGGCTTAGAAGATGTATTTGTTGCAGAGCACCCGAGTGTTCCTGTCGAGCACATTCCAGCCCCAAAGACCGCAAAAGGCGTACCATTGTTTGATTTGCATGACCAGAATTTGTCACCAAATTGTTCTTTTGTAAACTTAAATTCATGGCTTTTGCTTCTTTTTTTTGTATGAGGTTTGTGATAGTGGTTGAGAGTTCCAGTTTGAGTTGTTGAAAAACCGAGCCTTGTTAGGCCCGCAAAAGATATGAATGGCAGGCTACGCCACTAAACAAAACACTAAGCAAAAGGCTTCTGATTAATCCCTTAACTTGTCTAAACCCTGGCACCTCTGACAACTGCTCTACTTTGCAGCCCCGTCACACCAAAGGTTCAAGCTGCAATTATTTGTGTTCAGGTATTGAATGTCGTTGAAGCAAATAAACTGAGGCTGGCCAATTAAAGACGAGGGCAGGCCTGAGGAGGCCTCCCTTGTGTGCCCAAAGTCTTTGCGCTTAGGTGGGTGGGGGTTATGTCAAGAGGCTGGGCTGGCTGGATCTTCAGTACACAAGAAGCAGGAAAGTGCAGCAACTTGCGCACATAAAGAGGTGCTGTTGAGCATGGATGCATTGCGTCATAATACTAATAGCGCATCCCAGACGTGACGCAGTTGGGTCAAATACTCCTCCCCTCTACGAGTTGCGCACTATCACCTTTCGGAACCGAACATGTATTTTTTCCTTTCTTTCTTTCTTAAGAAAAGAAAAGAAAAGACTCCGCTGGAAGTACCTTCTTCCTAAAAAAGGGATGAATTTTTCAAGGCATTACTTTATGACCGGCGCATGAGTGCAAAAAGCTATTATTATACAGATGCTTAGGAATTGATAGGGAATAGATTGAGACTTCTTAATTTTGGGAGACAGTTGAGTAGTGCATGGAATTATATTGCAAAGTCCTGGATAGGAGGGCCTTTTCATGACCCAACCTTGTTTGCATGCTACAAAATCCCTGTTCTAGTAATACGATGAACTTTTTTCCTTTCATCTTTCATCTTACCTTTTGAGTTTAATTAGGGTTGGTAAAGATCAGCCAGCACTTGATCAGCCAAAGAACTGGCTTGAGGTGAAATTGGATGCGCAATTTGTGCTGCATAAGGTACAAAAGTTGAGCCTTGGCTATTGAGGTGCCAAACTCACTCAATTAGCTTTAATGTGCGCTTTATCTAAGAACCTGGTTACCACCTGCATAAGTCCACACGTTAGTGGCTATCGTTTTTTCTTTTAACATTTTTGGGCTAATGAACAGGCATACTTGCAGAATGTTTCTTTTGGCTTCAGGGTCACAAATCAAAGTAGTGAAATGCAATTATTTAGAGAGAATCTTATGTATTATCTTGGATATGGTGCTCAAAACTCCGATCCTGACCATTCAGAGCTTCACCCATTTGTAGCTCTGTTCTTTAAGGTTATTGTGAGTTTGGATTCCTCTTCTGCCTTGTCTAGTTGCCGTTGCGGCTTTGTTCTTTGCAGCACTTGAATTCTAGTTTTAAGTCGACGCCAGTGCCTTAGATTGAACATTCTACACTGAGCCAGCTGTTCATTCCTGTACTTATCTTAACTACTCCGCACAACTCGTAGCTGACTTGAATGCGAAAGCAAAGTTCTATTCCGGCTCGTATCCACCGAACTGCTGGAGGGGGATTTTTACACTTGTGCCGATACCAAGGGAGACACTGAACTGGCTAAAAGAGCCCTCCTAGATTAGGAACAAGAAAAGCATCTGGGCCGTTGACACCCATACCTGCCAACAAAAACTGAGCTTGCCACACAAAAAGGGGCAGGAGAAACAGACACACTGGAACCACACAAAACAGGAAGGAACAGGCCAAGGGC
>Ga0307942_1003485_pt1:0-7500 | contig 12729 bp, 14 predicted proteins | sample OrgLakmetagen175_FD_201846 | JGI IMG/M metagenome (GOLD analysis project Ga0307942, IMG submission 201846) | Saline water microbial communities from Organic Lake, Antarctica - #175 | ecosystem: Environmental > Aquatic > Non-marine Saline and Alkaline > Saline | place: Antarctica: Organic...
GGGGAGAGAGGGTTTGACATCTGGGGGGGGTCGATGCATCTGTTGGCAGACCTTACAACTGCTGTCGTTATAAAACTGACTCTCACAAAGATGTACTTACCTAATCTGAAGCCGACCTACCGGAAGGCACAGTTGCTGACCATTGTGGATGTAATATTAAAGAGGATGATGTGTTAAGGAATGTCCCGCAGGCCATAGCTAGGATTGGGTTTGTAAGTGTGTGAGTCTACTGGCCGGAATCAAGCCTTTAACACCAATTAATGTTATGAATGAACGGACAGCCCCTCCATCCATGGACCTCTAAATTTTCTATTTTTTCATGGATCATGGCCTTTTTGTCGAGAACCCTGCCGATGCTAAGAAGCTTGTGTCTTCTGATCAGCCTTGCAAACGTCGTAAAAGTTCAATTTTTGTCCTGCCCCCGACACACATTTCTTCACTCTCCCACAAACAATGACAAAACTGAAGCATTTGCCTCCCAGGTGTGGGACCCTGACAACGTCAACATTCTCCCCACCCCCATAGACAGCATCGAGAACACCAAGCCCCTTGTGTAAGAGTTTGTATGTGGGTTTGGATGTGGGTGTGGGTGGTTTGGGGGGGGAGGGGAGTGTATGCACCAATGTGCTGGAAAGCTAGGTGTATATGGGTTTGCGAGGTTTACATGTGGTGCTGCTCGAGTCGATTGAGCACATACACACAAGCACCTCCTTTTTTGTCAGAATTGTCCTTGATATTAAGCCTTTGCACAATTCAGTTCATAAAAAGCAGCTGTTACAAGGCGGTCTTGAAGGCCATACTGTCAAGGTTTTCCTGGTATCTAACCCTCTAGCTTCCAGCAATGCAATGTATTTCTGTAATGCTTCCTCTGATGGTGTTGCTAACCTGCTATAGCTGCATCAGTGCAGGGAAGGCTTTAAGCCTAACTTTTAGATTGCAAGCTTTTACGCTTCACCTGCAATCTGCCACAGCCACAGCGCTACATCTGCGTGTGTGTGGATTTTTTGTGTGTATGTTTGTGTGTGTATGTGCAGGGGGCCATTGCATTCAACTGAGCAGCTCCTTACTTGTCGCACACTAAACTCTGGTGTTTTGCTTGGCAACCTGCAATGCCATGTCACCTGCGCACCTGCAGAGACTACCAGCCTCTGCGTAGGTCTTACAAGGCCAAAGAAAAGAAGAAAAGCAAGGAAGTGGCGCAGTCATCAACAGCTAGTGCCAACAACCTCAAGGCAGCCACTGGTGAGCTACATGTAATAGGAAGGAAGGAGTTCAATGGGAGGAGAAGAAGGAAGAGGGCTTGATCAAGAAGGTGGAAAGCACATCTAATTTTTTATGTAGAGGGAAGGGAAAAGAGGGGTGCTAGGCAATCCACACGTCGCTATCAGCTTTGTTTCCAGCTGCACATCAAAAATTTGAACAAAACTTCGTACAGAAACAGAACTGCCTAGCCGAGAGCAAATGGGAAGAGTAATATGAAGGTGTCGAATTGCTAGCTTTGACCAGAACTGTGTACGCACATCGTATATGACTGTATGTGTGATAGTTTCCCTGCTATAAAGTAGAATATATGTATGGTCTTGGCCTACGCACCTTTGGTGCGCACTGCCTGAGAGAATGACTCCACGACGTTTTGTGTTTTGGAATTTGGTTAGTTTTACAGGTCATATGTTCATGTAAGAGCCTCTTGTTTTGTTTCTTTCACCCTCCGCCCCCCCCCCAACCCATGCTGTTCCACTCCAAACTTGTCATGTACAATGCAAGGAACAAGTCTCCCCCCCCCATATAATATTAAATAGCAATGAGCTAATGTTGTATGTAATGTATGCAGGCCGATGCAGCTTTTCCCTGCAGGGCTATGACGCTGCACAGTGGAGGGGGCTTGATATGAGCTTGCGTCTACGTGTGTGACTGTAGTGCATGATCATATGATCGTGCAGCCGTACACAGTCCACTTTGTTTGCAGGCCCACACAGCTCTCACTCAGACCCTCAACGCTGCACAATGCAGGCTGCCCAACGCTTGCTCCTGTGCCTGTCTATGTGCCTGTCTGCGTGCATGTTCTTACGTCATCAAACTTTGTTGGCAGGCTCAGGCAGCGTTCCCTTGAGGCCACGGCGCCATGCAGTGGAGTTGGCCAAGCTCGGGAAGGGTGACATTGTGAATGGTCTTGTGCTCCTGGGCCAAAAGCCCCAATTCAGTGTGGTAGCCCACACAAAGGTGAGGAGGACCCCATTGTGCATATGCTGTCCAGCCAAACCCCTGTCAAAGCAATACAAGTATGTTCACAAGGCAGGGCAATTGGTATCGTATTCTGGGCCTATTTCATATATCTAGTCACGCTTCTGGTCATCAATGCTACTTACGTGGCAAGGTGGGGCGTGAGATGTATTTTGCTTTGCCTGCACCAGTCTATGTCCCCTTTTGAGTGATGCGGTCGTCAAGCAAATGCTTCCGACTGAACTTGTTGTAATTCTCTGATCTTTTTGGCTGTAGCGCTATTTTACCATGTCAGCCATGCCTGAATGAGTGTGGGAAAGGGCCGCTTGTCCCAGACAAAACTTCTGTCATAGAATACTGACTCTGCACACTGTCACTATGTAGTTTGATTTGAGGGCTTTGTGCGCTGCCTTTTTAATGGGTATTATATAAGGGTTAAAAAGGCATTAGAAAGCAATTGTTCACGGGCACTAAAGGGTTGTAATGTAAGGGTTTTAATGTAAGAGTTATAAAAATGCAACACCCTTTGCTGCCTTTTTTGTAACAGATACATTAAAAAAAACGTATTGTTGGAGCAGTGCAGCCAAAACGCTGTGCTAAAAAACAAGAAAAAGGGAGCCTTGCAAATAACTTGCTCCTACATCCAGCAGCATTCATGCAATGTCCAACCGAAGAGCTCTGCACACAGGTCAAGGACCTTGTACACACCACGTACGCCACTTATAGCGCAGACACATACAAGTACACACACACATGTACTGCACGCACTACACACAGGTCAAGGTTCTGTCCTTTGGCACCGATTCTTGTGAGGCTGCCTTTGGATCTTTCTTTCCTAGGATCTGCAAGCTCGTGCAGGCAAAGCATAACTGGTGCCGGGAACAGTTGCTACTCAATCTTGCTATTCGGAAGGTGAGAGAGGGTTTAAGAGAGGAACCCTTGTTGATTGGACAGATGTAGTGGAACAATGTGGAAAGCAGGAACAATGTGGAAAGCAGGAACAATGTGGAAAGCAGGATAGAGGTGGATAGCAGGATAGAGGTGGATAGCAGGAACAATGTAGAAAGCAGGAACAATGTGGAAAGCAGGAACAATGTGGAAATCAGGATCTACAAACTTATGGAGGCTACAATAGGTGTCTGGAGCAGCTGCTCCTCAATTTAGCCGTCCAGGAAATCTTGAAAGACATGTATGCTAGTGGGAATTACAGCTCACGATGCTTTAGAGCTTGTGACAGCTGGTAGGAATTATTTCACTGCTTATCCTTGATTTAGCAAAGTTGTATTTTTAGTTTGTCAGACTATGCAAAAGAGTGCACAGCTGATAACTGTAGTATAGGCCTGGGGTAGAGGAATTTTTACAGTATTTTGTACCAAATGGCTCCTTTCCTTTCATTAACAGATGAATTTGTTTCCATAAAACACGTGTGAGCTCATGCAGGATGGCACGACTAGGAGTAGGATGGTCGCTACTGATCAGTGCATGTTGAGATTGCATAATATGAGGGTCTGTTCTGGCTGTGATCTGATTAGAGGAATCCCTATCTTGCCCAAGCTCTAAGTGAACTGTAGGTGGCTGTCTGGCTGGGTTTTTCTATTGTTGAGGTGCCGTAAAGGGAGGGGAAATGCCTCGCTTTCGGCCTGCTTAGCCCATTTCACATATGTTGTCTAAAGGTTGAGGCACAACGTGACCCCCACACACCATTAGGTGCACCTTTCCATATTCACTCGTCAATCAGGATGAATGGGGCAATGCAATGTGTGAGCACCATGAATTGGAATTGACGCTGCTCGTTCCAAAAGTTGCAGTGCTAGATAAAAGAATGGTTGAGTAGCACGGCTTGTTGAGACGAGGCTCCCTCCAACTGGTGCTGGCCACCTGCCTTGTGCGTCTCCTAAACACACAACAAAGCCGTGTATGTGTGTTATAATTCATTCATGCTTGTTATTACGCATTCATACTTCTTTGGCATCACACAGTCTGTGGGCGCCACCAGCATTATTCCTAAATCATAATTCATAATGTTACTTATTCATATGTCGTGTTTTTACTAGAAATTATACCTTGCCGGCATTACACAGTCTGTGGGCACCACCAGCATTTTGAGGGAGATGGCTGACCCTGGAATGCGAGCCTCCACAATGGCTCACTTTTTGGATCACTACATTCCTGAGGTAGGGTCGCAATTAAGCAGACAAGCAACACGCGAGCAACACACGCACACAACTCACACAAATGCGCAAGGCATACACACACATACACACACAAATACACCTGAATGACTTGCACATACACACCTGAGTGACACACAAGTACACCTGAGTGGCACACATATACACACACATACACACACACATACACATACACACACATACACCTGAGTGACTTGCGCATACACACCTGAGTGACACACAAGTACACCTGAGTGACACACATATACACACACATACACACACATACACATACACACACATACACCTGAGTGACTTGCACATACACACCTGTGTGACACGCAAGTACACCTGAGTGACACACACATACACACACATACACACACACACATACACACACACATACACCTGAGTGACTTGCACATACACACCTGAGTGACACACAAATACACCTGAGTGACACACATACACACATATACACACACAGTACACACACACACCTGAGTGACTTGCACATACACACCTGAGTGACACACAAATACACTCACATACACACACACACATACACACACATACACCTGAGTGACTTGCACATACACACCTGAGTGACACACAAATACACCTGAGTGACACACAAATACACACACATACACACACATACACACACATACACACATACACCTGAGTGGCTTGCACATACACACCTGAGTGACACACAAGTACACCTGAGTGACACACATATACACACACATACACACACACATACACACACACACATACACCTGAGTGACTTGCACATACACACCTGAGTGACACACAAGTACACCTGAGTGACACACATATACACATACACACATACATACACATACACACACACATACACCTGAGTGACTTGCACATACACACCTGAGTGACACACAAATACACCTGAGTGACACACATATACACACACATACACACACACATTCACACACACATACACCTGAGTGACACACAAGTACACCTGAGTGACACACATACACACACATACACACACACACATACACACACATACACCTGAGTGACTTGCACATACACACCTGAGTGACACACATATACACACACATATACACCTGAGTGACTTGCTGTTTATGATGCTAGCAATGGAGGTGGGGAGAATGTTGATGTTGACAGAGTCCCACACTTCATGGGACAATCAGTGTCGTTTTTGCATCACTGTTTGTGCAAGCGTGGCTTCAGTGCAGTCAATGGAGGCGGTAGGCCAAAGAAAAAATCACTTATATCTGACATGCAAAGCAGAGTTAACAGGGATTCAGCAGGGCTGCTTGGAAGACGAAAGCGTGTCTGCACCTCCAGCAACAACTTGCCCCCTCAGCAGCTCACCTCTTTCCTACTTCAATGCAACCAGGACATACAATTCCAGCACCAAGATGCAACAGGGGCTCCTCCAGACACGCACCCAATACCCGGCAAGGGAGTAACACCACCAAACCTTGCCAGTGAAGTGTCTACAGACCCACACACAGCGGTGCCCCCACCTGACATCTCCAGCATACGCTCCACTGTAGTGCGGGTGTGTATGCTCGATTGTGTAATGTAGTTCACAGTGATGCTTACTATCGATACAACATGTGTACCTCCAAATCACTGGCAGCAACATCTGGTCGACAATCTCAGCCACGCTGTAGCTTCAATCGGGTGTGTGCCTGTGTGTATGTGTAGGATTGGCCAGAACCATACATTTGAACGTATTCGCGGTGAATGTACAGTAGCTCTAGCAGGGGAATACTTGTTGGTATATACATACAGACCTGTATGTATATACCAACAAGTACAGGGTACACAGGTATGCTGTTCTGGCTGGCTCAATGTATGTGCACACGTGTGTGTGTGTGTGTGTGTGTGTTTGACAGAAGCTGACTCACGAGTATCTACAGAAGTAGTCTGACTGGATTGAGAGACCCTCTTGTGAAGAAATAGGCAAGAATGGCCTTCCAGCTTAGCCTGACGTGCAAATCAACAGCCCCTGGATTCACTGAGGCCCTCAATGTGCCCGACGTGCCACATTGCAGGTGGCGTAGAATCAGTCAGGCTGGCCAAGCTCATGTATATCTGTATATAATACATGAAAATGTATCCCTCTCTCTCTCTCTCTTTCTCTCTCTCTCCCTCTCTCTCTCTCTCTCTCTCTGTCTCTCTCTCTCTCTCTCTCTCTCTCTCTCTCTCTTTCACATACATGCACACACAATAAACTCATGCACACCCTTTCTCCCCCCTTGCCAAATATGCACAGGGCAAGGACCCTCCCCCTCCCCGTCCCTCCATGTCCTGGTACAATGCCTGTTGCCCACCCCACCTCGCTAACTTCCGGGAGACTGTTGCTGCTGCGGCAGCTGAAGCTGCTGCAGCATCCAAGGCAGCCATGCACTCTGCAACAGCTGCTGCTGGCGGCCTGCCTCCTTCATTTGTGATGGTACGCGTGCTTTATGTGTCCTGTGCGTAATTGCATCGTTGTGTGAATGTGTATGTGTGTGCACACGTGTGTGTAACGAAAGGTTTTGTGCGTGTGCCTGCGTTTTCTAATGTTAGTAATTGCGAGAGTGTGGGTCTTGTTCTGGGTCATAGTGCTTGTCTTTTGCTTTTTGTCATCTCTGTTTTTGCAAACACAGTTATAAAATAACAGTTTCATCAAACTGTTTATGTATGCAGTAAATGCTGCTGCTCAATAAACGTACTGTTTGAAGGATGTTCCGCTCCCCTCGCATACTGACTTTTAACGCACGCGTATATAATGTAATAGATAGCAATCAACAACTTGCTGCTTTTGACATAGGAGCTTATGGCCTCAAGAGAGAGTGGCATCCCAAATGGAAGACCAGAAGGTAAGGAAGCTCGCCGACTTGTCACCGCAGTTGTGTTTCCTTTTTTTTGGCTGTACTTATGCACATTTACTCCTCTCTGATCAGCAGCTATTCATGCACATTTAACCTCTTACTTATGCACATTTAACCTCGTACTTGTGCACATTTAACCTCGTACTTATGCACATTTAACCTCGTACTTATGCACATTTAACCTCGCACTTATGCACATTTAAACTCGTACTTAT
>Ga0307942_1003486_pt1:0-2500 | contig 12727 bp, 12 predicted proteins | sample OrgLakmetagen175_FD_201846 | JGI IMG/M metagenome (GOLD analysis project Ga0307942, IMG submission 201846) | Saline water microbial communities from Organic Lake, Antarctica - #175 | ecosystem: Environmental > Aquatic > Non-marine Saline and Alkaline > Saline | place: Antarctica: Organic...
AAGGAGGGGGCGGCCTGAGGTGTGCGAGAGGCAGGAAAACGGGTGTGTACATACATGTGTGTGTCCGAACATGTGAGGGAACGTGTCAGGGAAGGAGGGGGCGGCCTGAGGTGTGCGTGAGGCAGGAAAATGGGTGTGTACAATAAATGTGTGTGTGCATACGTGAGTGTGGGAGCGTGTGCCTCCAGGACACGTGGCAGTGATGGTGATGAGGGGAAAGCAGGGGGCAGCTTGGTGTGTGTGTGTGTGTGTGTTTGTTTGTGTGTGTGTGTGTGTGTGTGTGTGTGTGTGTGTGTGTGTGTGTGTGAGAGAGAGAGAGAGAGAGAGAGAGAGAGAGAGAGAGAGAGAGAGAGAGAGGGAGAGAGAGAGAGAGAGAGCAAGAGCAGCTGTGGCTGTACCTCAGACAGAGCCCTGGCAATGACTTGTGAAGGGTGGCATCAAGCGTGTAGATATTTGTATCAAAATAACTTGGGCACGTGAAATGTGTTGCAGTGAGAAGGGGCGTCTGGGGGTACACAATACACAACTACACACACGTATGATGCACACACACGCTCTCTCTCTCTCACACACACACACACACACACACACACACAAGGGCACACACACGCACACACACGCACACACACAGACGGATACAAGTTTCAGCAAAACCGGTGCATAACTAGGGTGCATGAAAAGACGGCCACCCAGAGATACGTCAGCATCTGAGAGGCATAAGTGTGTGCATGTGTGTTCACTCAGATTAAAATCCACAATTCATGATTGTTGTTTTATTTTGGGGGGGGGGCGTGTCCGCAGAAAAGGTAAACAGCAGCACCTGGCGTGCTGACATGTTCAGCGGGTTTGCAAATACACATGCAGAACAATGCCACGCAGCAAAACACGAGTGGCACAGAAACACGTTCAAATTACGAACAACAATGTATCAGCAACACACATTAACAATGTATTAGCACCACACATTAGTGCTGCCCTCCTTACCTGCACAGCTGGAAAGGCAATCTTCCCAATATAATCCTCCATGCCCAGACCAAAGATGCCCTTTACTTGATTCATGGTCACACACCTGCGGTGTGTGTGTGTGGTTTATGTGTGTGCATGTAAGTGTGTGTGCGCGTGTGTGCGCGTGCGTTTTGTGTGTTGTGTGTGTGTGTGTGTATGTGTGTGTGTGTGTGTGTTTGCGTGTGTGTGTTTGTGTGTGTGAGCCATTGTTGTTTAAGGTTTTGGGGTGTGTAGCGTTGTAAATCAATTTTGCTACGCATGGTGCTCAAGCCAAAGGCGAGTAGCACTGAAGCCCTTCCCAAAAGTTGCCAACATACTGGCAGCGCCAAAATCTTGACTTTTGTTGTACCAAGTGACTCCCATTTAGGGGAAAAGGGGATTTGCAACTAGCAGGTACTGGAGTGATTTGCAAAGGGGGGAAAAAGCAAAAAGGCAAAGAGCTTGCTGGGACTCAAACCCTGGTCCCTGGTTGACCAGCCAAGTCAGCTACACGGCCTTGACTCAGGGTACCCCCCGACGCCCTGAAGGGCATCGCTGTATCGTCACCAAAGCAACACGAAGTGCTTGAAGAGCGACGCGTCGCCGCTAAAACAATTACCCGTGTGATCGTGCATGTATATGTGTATGAATGCTAGTATGTGTGTTTACAATCACTCGTGTGATCGTGCATGTATATGTGTGATCGTGCATGTATATATGTGATCGTGCATGTATATGTGTGATCGTGCATGTATTTGTGTATGAATGCTAGTATGTGTGTTTACTTGTTTGTGCTTACTAGAAAGGCAACAATTTTCTGCGCTGCTGTCGCAACTTACAGTTATGACACAGGTTCTGGGTAAGGACATTCAGTACTAGCACAAAAGTGTAACAAAGCAAGCAGCCAGCACTCCAGCGCCAAGTTGGATGAAGGCCTCCAATGCAAACCTTTAGGTCCCCGTGTCTGTTCATTCAGCCCCTGTAGGTATGTGCTAACCCACCTTTGAATTGCAACAATGTTTCGGTAAAAGGCCCCTCCCACGTACTCAAAGTCCGAGAAAATGAAGGTCTTGGACACGTCAAAGCCGCAAGCAATGATGTCTTTTGCGTTCTGCAGGTTTGAGCAAAGAAACATGCCATTGAATGAGGTGAGTCTGAGTGACACATTAGAGCAGGGATTTGTGACCGCTGGTCTTAGAGATGGCTGTTTGTTTCAGAGATGCCAGAGCCAAGCACAACATGATATCCTGCACGCTCTGCATTTCAGTAAGGGCGTACAAAATGATGCTCTTTTACACTCTGGTTTTAGCGAGGAAGCAACGGATCGGTTTTTTACGTAAGATACACAGAGAAAGCACGAGGCAGCGCAACTCATGCCTTTATGGCATTGGATCAACCTACTATACCTTGTGTACACCCTGTAGAATTGAGTAAGGAAGTTTAACGAAGGAGGCGGTGTGAACTGAGGTTCGGTGGCATGCGCAAGCCTTTCTGAAACCCCATGTCAAGCTGCCAG
>Ga0307942_1003486_pt1:7500-12727 | contig 12727 bp, 12 predicted proteins | sample OrgLakmetagen175_FD_201846 | JGI IMG/M metagenome (GOLD analysis project Ga0307942, IMG submission 201846) | Saline water microbial communities from Organic Lake, Antarctica - #175 | ecosystem: Environmental > Aquatic > Non-marine Saline and Alkaline > Saline | place: Antarctica...
AAATCGTGAAAATTTCCACAATAGAAATTGAAATTAACTAAGAGGTAAGGCAAGAGGGTTGCGGGCTAAACTTGAAGGCAAATCCTTGAGTGAAGCTTCTAAAAATGTAAAAGGCGCGTCCAGTATGGACGAAGTTAGCAAACGTATTATTTCATCAGGTAAGGCCGACTTCTTGATTGGGTCTGCAAATATCAAGGCCCAGCTCCTTGAAAGGCTCCAGAGTACGCTGCATCTACTGGTGCCACCACCTCATGAAAGGATGGTGTGGAAATAATGTGGGGGAGGCATCGCATTAATAATGACACAGCTCCATGCTGGTTCCTTTATGGCGTTCAACTCTAGTATCCTCGCGTTACTTAAAGGCCATCGCGTTGGAGTTTGCCGACATCTTTTAAGGTTCATGCTATTTACCCATACCAGACCAAGATTTTAAGTTTAGAAGTTTGGTGCACATATTCCACTTGCTACCTACATTATGGCATCCTCCTTGATAAATAAGCTAGCAAAAAGATGCAGGAAACCAAGTTTAAAAACAGATGATTTAATCCTGCTGCCCCTGAAATCTACTCAAACGTTTGTATTGCACCGACACCAGAGCTGGTGCACCTGGTAGTTGGCTGATTTTGTTGTGTCTGTTAGGTTACTGGAACGAGGGGGTGCAGCTTATAGTTTCAGCTTACGTGCCTTCCGGGTGTCATCAAGCATTTTGCATGCGCGTGTGTGCGTGCGTGCTGAGCCCTTGTACGCAGTTGAACGCTCAGCAAACACACCTCGCGTGAGTACACGCACAAAGCAAGAATGAAGCAGTGTGTAGGCACGTCTGTATTCGTCTACATGGTAAGCTGTAGATGTGTGATGTTTGCACAGCACCACTCCTGGTTTATTAGCAGAACATGTTCTGCTGAGGTTCACCCAACACGGGCGGGCCGAAATGCTCAAGTCGTCGTCTCAATGACACCTGTTGAGCAGCTGACGTCAAATATGTTGAGGGACCATTGCAAGCACTAAACAATCCACCAAAACCTCGAAATCTGCGCCTCACTGAACTGTTCAGGATTTGCATGTTTGTACATAAAAAATAAGATTAGCAACAATGTCACAAATATTATTGCCTGGCCTACGGCGCAACCGTGCCCGAGTGGTTAAGGGGCCTCCCTGCTAATCTATCAGCACACGTCAGGAGGTGGTTTCGGCCGCGCGCGTTCGAATCGCGTCGGTTGCGGTTTTGTTTTGCTGCTGTTCCACTTTTTGCTTTGTTCTTATTGAAACTTTCAAGACTGTTGAACACATGAACGGCACTTGGCATCAGTCCTCGAAAATTGAGTCAGGACAAGTGACCATCTACGTGATTATTCCCTGATTGGTGGCAACTTAGGTGGCTGTTAGGACTCGCTTGAGAAGGGCTTGTTCATATGCTTGGCCGCTGCAAGCAGTTTTGGGTCGCTGGTCTGCTGGGGTTTCTTTTGGATGGCGACTCTGTGCTCAGACATTTGTACCTTCACTTTTTGCTGTAGCCCGCTGCGACGGCCAGGCTGCCTGATTTCTGACCTAGTAGTACGTGGCTGAGAGATCACAAAAGCGTGCATCTGAATTCATTATCATACGTTTCATCCAATCTTTTTTACCTTATCCATCAGCTGTGCACATATGGCTACTCTAAGAAAAGGGTGTGCAGGAGGGCAAGGCAAAGATTGTGTTGAGCCGAAGCAATATGACGAATACCTGGCAATTATTTGAGAGGCCAACAAAATTCATTCGAAACAACATTGAGGATACCTAGCTAATGTCCTAGCATTACCCGGATATACTAGGGGGTCAGGCAAGCAAGCTTCCATTTCTCCTCCTTCGTCCTTTGGACCTCATAAACCCTACCCTCTTAACACTCTAGTACCCGACCTTAATATCTCAGCATACCTAATTTCAACGTGACATCCACCTCATCGATATCATGTACTGTGAGGACACTAGACCTCAGAACCGGCTGAGCGCGGCGCAGGAACAGCACGAAGGCCTCTGCACCAAAAAGAAGAGAAAACACGCAGACAGTGTTAACACTGCCGGCATGGATTAGGAAAAGATGTTTTGTGTTTTGCACCACCCAAGGGATGCAGAGAACATCCCATTTGGAGAACATAAGAGGAAAGAATTTTCAGTAAGGATCAGGTGGTTGGGAGGCAGAAGCCTGCACACCACTAGGAGTATTGCTCGCATATTTGTGGGGGTTGTATTCAATGCCTCGTCTCATCCGTATGATGCTTATGGCGAAGGCTCACTCTCTTTCCAACTTAAGGCCTTGAGCTCCAGCAAGCGCTTTTGTTGCACATGATGAAAGGGGACCTGTGTATATGTATCGGTGTTGCCACCAATCTTTGCAATAATGCAGAGGCAGACAAAACAATTGGAGAATAGAAATAGGAGAGGATTTTCAGTGGGAATCAGTTGGTTGGGCACCTTATGCTTCCAAGCTACATTTTGTCAACTAACACTGCCAAACTAGAAGCAAAAAGCTTCACCTGAAAACATCAGCGTGCAATAAGGAAAGGCTCTCGACTATTGCTCACACTAGCCCAAAAAACCCACCGAACATCGAAAAAGAGAAACAACAGGCTTGTACTCACAAGATCCAGCGGGTCAGCCATGCAATCTGGCCTGCGCCTAGCCCTCCTGAAGCCAGCCGCTCTACTAGTAACCCCCCTTCCCGATCCCCCGTTATCACTGTTGTTCTTAAGGTGTAAAGAACAGAGAAAAGAAAAATACGCAGGCAGTGAAAACCACTCCCCACATGAAATTAAGGAAAAGTAAGCCACTTTGGTACCGAGTACCGTATAACTCCTTTACCGGCAGACAAAAAAGGCCCAGTCAGAGAGGTCCAACGGAGTACTAGAAGGAGGAAAGAAGTCACAAAGAGACTGGAGTACCAGCCTCAAACAAGCAAGAGCACCAGGCACAGACATGGTGCATTTTGTGTCTTGTTTTTGTGATCTTATTTAAGCGTTTTATTGCGTGGCAGTGTAGTTTAGTAGCTAGTTGGTGCACTTTGTGCGTGGGGATGCCCAAGTTAAGTAAAGAAGTTATGGTGTAAAGAAGTTATGGTGTAAAGAAGTTATGGTGTAAAGAAGTTATGGTGTAGATTGCTCCCCCCGACTCCAAGGAGTATAACATGAAGTACCTCAGCAGCACCGCCAGCCACCAGTTGAGCCACCAACCCCAGACAGCATCGACCTAAAGACCTCAGCAAACCTCGGCGTGACATCCACCTCGTCGAGATCAAGTACTGTGAGGACACCAGACCTCAGAACCAGCTGAACGCCGCAAAGGAACAGCACAAAGATCTCTGCAACATTTCTCCATGGAGACTCCGTTACTCTCCACATCATCCATTTGGGTGTGGGTGGCACCATCTACAACACTCACACTCTGAAGCCTTTCAAGGAACTGGGTCTTGATTCTCAAAGAGTAAAGAAGCTTGCCTCCAAGCTCCAAGTGCACTCTGTGAACTTTGCTGCTAAACTTGTCCATACCAGACGTGCCCTTTCCGTTACTGTTATCAACTCTCATCAGGAGCCGGTTTCAGGCCAAGCCTGCAACCCTCTTGATCCCCATTGATTTTTCCTTTCCTTTTTGCGGTGGAGGAGCTTAACGGTACTTGGTACCAGAGTGGCTCCTTTCCCTTAATTAATGTGGGGAGTGGTTTTCACTGCCTGCGTATTTTTTTCTTTTTCTTTTCATGAAGTGTGACTTTGTTGTTTCAAAAGATGCCTCGCAGGCTTGGAGGCCTTGTTCATAGACACTGGATATGAGGTACAAGTTGGTTGTGCGCTTCATCTAATGTCTATTGCGGGTTTATGTCTGAGCTTTTATTATTTCTACAAAATGTATGTCTCTGTCCCTTGGGGAATCTGTTTGGGGTCCAAATACCTGCCTCTTCCTTCGATGGGCATAACTAACACACCACTGGACGGCTTTGATGTCTAGTTGCAAGGTTTTGTTGTGTTGGAACCCCCCCAAACTTGTCCTAGTCCAACTTGTCCATACCAGGCTTGCACTTTCCAGTACTCCTTCCAACCCTTCAAAACCTGTTTCAGGCCAAGCCTCAGCACTTTTAATCCCCATTGTCACGACAAAGCGTGTTACTAGCGGCTTGAGTATATTAAAAAGTCGTTTGACGTCTACTCCCCCCTCTCTGAGAAGAGTTCAATGTGAGGAGGCGACAGGAGACCACTTAGTAGCTTCATATTCTTAAGTGCTAGGAAAGGTATATACCGTCTGCATTTTTGGCATTTCACGTTGCATCTGATGGCATGTCTTGTTTAATTTCTCTGACCAGGTTGAGCAGCGTATACTAAATTGCTCTTATATCTTTGTTCCAGCGCACTAGAAATGTCACTGGCAGCACTTTTGGCACGTCTCATGTTGCTTTTGGCAAGCTGGCATTCTGCTTTGTTGGGTGGTAGAAGAGGGGCTTGTAGCCAGTGCAACCATTTGTATGGAGTATCACCTCCCAACCACCCCCAATCCCTCTTTTTCTATTCTCAAGTGGATATTCTTGTGTGGCTCTTCACCCAATTTATTCCTGACTAATGTAGCCACCTTAAGATTCACACGCAGAATCCTTCAAAGCTGCACAGTTTTTTACTTGCGCACGACTTGTTTTATGATCATGGTTGAAAGGTATTTACAATTTACAACGCTATGTAGCAGAATGAACATTAATTTCTTGTACAAGAAACAAGTCAGGCGAGCACATATCAAGCCTTGTAAACCAATCCAGAAAACATGAATACTGTACAAAAAGGGTTCATACTTTGCAACATCAACTATGCTTACATGCCATGGTACATGAGAACATGGCATGATCATAACTTGCCAAGAATGATTCCTCTGCAAACACCAATCGCTGAGATTTTTATTCGCAGTACATCCAACAACACTCGTAGCGTCACATCGTGCACATCACAGGGGCAAAACTGGAAACATTTGTCCTCAAACGTATAAAATCTTCACCACCTAGCATCAGCCTTTGACTTCTCACCGCTACCACCGATCTGGTTTGGAGAGTTGGGTGCCTGCACCCCTGTTACGCCCTCCTGGCCCAATGGACGTCCAGTCACTGTGAATTGAAACAAGTGTGTACACGTGTGTGTATCTATGCGTGTGTGTGTGTGCACGCGTGTGCGAGTATGTGGGTCATAAGAGAGAGAGAGAGAGAGAGAGGGGGGAGGGGGGA
>Ga0307942_1003487_pt1 | contig 12725 bp, 18 predicted proteins | sample OrgLakmetagen175_FD_201846 | JGI IMG/M metagenome (GOLD analysis project Ga0307942, IMG submission 201846) | Saline water microbial communities from Organic Lake, Antarctica - #175 | ecosystem: Environmental > Aquatic > Non-marine Saline and Alkaline > Saline | place: Antarctica: Organic Lake...
CCTTATTACTTATAAATCACCTGATACATCACCTGACACATCACTTTATTATTCACTTTACTATTCACCTGATACATCACTTTATTAATCACTTTACTATTCACCTTATTAGTCACCTTATTATTCACTTTATTAATCACCTGATACATCACTTTATTATTCACTTTACTACTCACCTTATTAGTCACCTTATTAATCACTTTATATTAATCACCTGATACATCACTTTATTATTCACTTTACTATTCACCTTATTAGTCACCTTATAAATCACTTTATTAATCACCTGATACATCACTTTATTATTCACTTTACTATTAACCTTATTAGTCACCTTATAATTCACTTTATTAATCACCTAATACATCACCTGATACATCAAGGGAATACAACGGCTCACAGGAGCAGAGCTGATGGCATAATCCAGAAGGAGAAAAGACAAAGAATCAGTAGCCAAGTGCGTGATCAGAGCTCCAAAGGAAACAAGCAAGCTTGCAAGGCAGACTTGGCATGCCTGCCTGTATTCTGCAACAACTTGTCAACCGGGGTGCCTTACACTTGCATATCTTGCGTACCAAATTACACAGACCTGGGTACCAAAGCACACAAAAAGATCACCTGGGCGCCGAAGTAAGCCAGCTCAGTGGCTTCCTCAAACGTCAGCTCATCCACGGTTTGTGTGCATTTCACGATGCGAGGGTCTGAGGTGAGCACGCCATCTACATCCTATGAGCGGATAACAAAAAATCAAACACATGTATGCTGGTGAGTCTAATACATGTATGCTGGTAAGTTCAACACATGTATGCTGGTGAGGATTGAGGATAGGTTGGTATGAAATGCTTTTGCGTGGACCTCGCTTTCAACAAGTCTGCAAAGCCAGCTACTTTCTGTCTGTGGTGTTCGGAGGATAAATGCAGAGATCGTGTTGTGATGGGAGGTTGGTTGGCAGCTTTCTTTGCAGTTGTCCGCAGTCGCACTTTGCCAGCAGCACTCCAGCAACAGACGCATGGATCTCAACCTCAATTCTTGCACAGTCTTCTTTTGCATCAGCAAAGACCTGGTGCGGGCAACGCATTGAAAACACACAGGGCTGGCAGAACTACATACTCACAGTGTTTGTGCGGATCTGTTGGCAGGGAAATCTCCACATGTGCAGTTGCACATGGCGTTGCATACGGGTTTGGCAATCCCCAGAAATGCACACAACATCCAGGTGTAGGGCTCAAATGCATGGGCAGATACAGAGTTTCGACGTGGTTTTCAAAAGTAGACAGATGGGGCTGCACTTCCATACCTTCCAGACTTGCACTTCATCCAACTCAAGGGCAGCCCCCATCACTGTGGCACTCAAATCGCTGCCACCACGACCAAGCGTGGTGATGGCGCCGGTGTTCTGGCCCCGACCAAGGAACCCTGTGGTTGAGGAGTGTGAGAATGCAGTTGTTGGGGAGTATGGGATCGCAGTTGTTGGGGAGTGTGGGATTGCAGTTGTTGGGGAGTGTGGGAATGCAGTTGTTGAGGAGTGTGGGAGTGCAGTTGTTGGGGAGTGTGGGAATGCAGTTGTTGGGGAGTGTGGGAATGCAGTTGTTGGGGAGTGTGGGAGTGCAGTTGTTGGGGAGTGTGGGAGTGCAGTTGTCGGGGAGTGTGGGATTGCAGTTGTTGGGGAGTGCGGGAATGCAGTTTGATAGCAGGTTGAGGATTTCAGGTGTTTCTTTACGGTTATAGGTCAGTCGAGATCGTGACCCTGCCAAGCACTGGACTCTCAACAGAGATACCCAGGTGTGTCAGACATTGTAAACGGAGCGAGCGTGCGTCCACGTAAAAAACATGAACATAGGAGTCAAAGCTGCTTTGCACTCTCCTCCTCTTAGACATGCACAAAAACCAGCTCGGTAGATTGCCTGGCACAATGCCCTTCCAACTACCTCTCCTCGCACGTACTGAGCAACCGTGTATGCAAGAAGTGTATGTTTTAGGGCATGGGCTTGCATGGCTTCTGGGCATACGTCATTGACCGTGCTTCAGAACGCAGAACAGAGAGCTAGCTTCCAACCTCCCTCAAATTGCACCAGTGCCTGTTTTATGATATATGGCACGCTTCCAAAGCATTAAGCGCTTCTGAGGCATTCTGAGCAGAGTATTATGTAAATGCACAGGACAGATGATGTGCAGGGTTGGCCAAAACCAAATTTATATAGTGCATACTGTCGCAAAATCCAAAAACATATGGCCACACATGGTGCAATTATATAAATCTTAGCCAAGGGTAACGGTGTAAGTTACGCAAACTACCAACGCAATCAGAACAATGGAAAAGCAATCACCTGCACACAGGGAGCCTGGAGACTAACACATACGTATAGGGCACACACAAACATACACACACATACACACACATACACACACGCACACACAAGCACAGCGCAATCCACCTGTGACGATAGGGACTTCACGCAAGTCCTTGCGCGCCATAAATGTGGCCTTGATCTGAGGTAGGGCTTCTTGGTATATGATGTCCGCGTTCGTAAAATCGTCGGTGGTGACCATGCCGATCTGAAAGGAGTCATACTGCTGGGCGGGTACACCCTACACAAGCAGAAGATAGTTAAACACAGTACTTTGTGTAAGAAATTAGGTCGGCGATTTGTTATGCAAGTAACGCAGGTTTGACTTGCCAGCTTGAAAGGATAGATACTGTTGGGTGGACACACCCTGCAATGGATGGAAGCCAAGCACAGCACTTCAAAAATACCAACAGCACTTCAAGAATAGGCATGCAGGCCAACCGCCAAATGCATCACTTCTTTACGTAAACCGCTCATTTCACTTTCACGCAGCGGGTGCCCCTGTAAGCCCTTTTTTGTCCTTGATCAGCAAGCTACAAATTTGGACATCAAGCACACGCATTTAATTTAAAACACCAGTCACGATTCCAGACCTTCTCATACACGCACACGCACGCACACAATCAAACACACACGCACATACACACCCACCATCGTTCGCAAGTAGGAGGCAAATATCCGAGTGCTCATGCGCTCTCCAAAGCTGACAAGGTTGTCTTTGGCACGAGGCGTCAGGTCCTGGAGGTGAGGCCGTACAACAAAAAAGCTTCTGCAATGTGTTTCCGACAACCAATGCTGCTGCACAAACCTGCCTTGGCCTGTTGTCGTGCAACGCTTGTGCGCATGCCCATTGTCACCTGCCCGACATTCCAAGTGCTCGCAGCTTTTTTAAGCATAACCTGGAGCCTCCATTACGACAACTCAAATTGATGACACAGTGCTGTAAGCTCATGAGCCGTATAATAACCGTAATGGCCCATTACTAATGGTTAAAAAGTGCACTTGGGGATGTCCACAGTAACCTACCTGGATTAAGCAGATGCCGACCAGCAGCTGCTGCAATTGGTCCAAAAGCTTCACCACCTCCACCCTCACGGTGGCCTCCACTTTCAGCTCCTCACAGGTGCTCATATGCAGCTGCCGAAGCTCCCTGGGGTATGTGTGTGTGTATGTGAGTGAATGAGAAGGTGAGGCATGTTAGTATGCGTTATGCGTGTGTGGTATGTGTGTGCAAGTAAATGCGTTAAAGAGTTCATGCAAAACTTAATTTAGCGTATCCTGATCCTGATGGGAGCAGATGGCGAATATAGGGCTGGTCAACACAGCTAAGCGTGCTCATAAAAAACCTTGCGACCATTGCTGCTTTCTATGCAACATACCGCACGCAGCCATTTGCATTGCCCTGTGATACGCGCATTTGCCTTCCGACCGCCTTACTGTAAAGGTTGCAAATCTTGCACTCTGTCAGCCTCGATGTTCAAGGCCAACGCTCCACACTCCAGGAGCAAGTTGGTGGTCTGCAGAAGCATAGCGATCGCATTACCTTTGTCTTGGTGTGAGTCGAAAGTGAGGATACAGCATAGCGTATTTAAAATTGGTTGTTAATCACAGGAGGCATCACGTTTGCACATGACATGCAATTAAGGTAATGCATTATTTAAGCGGGTGCGTACCTTGCCCATTGCAGACAATATAACAACCGGTAAGAGGTGTGGAAAGCTGCAGATTATGTCCGCCACTTCCCGCATGCGCTCAGCATCCCTCACACTGCTGCCCCCGAACTTGTAAGCAACATTCAGCTGTGTGAGTGTGCAGTGTGATTGTGTCTTTACAAGTAAGTTTTTACGCACGCACATATGTGTGTGTGTCTGTGTGTGTGTGTGTGTGCTTGTGTGTGTGTGTGTGTTTGTGTGTTTGTGTGTGTGTGTGTGAGTGTGTGTGTGTGTGTGTGTGTGTGTGTGTGTGTGTGTGTGCGCTTGTGCTTGCATGGGCAAACATGCTCTGATATTGGGAAATTTGTCAGGATTGAGTACTGTGTCGTTTCACCTTGTCTGCTTCGGCTCCTGGGGCCGTCAAGCTGCTTGCAAAGGTGCTCTGCGAGACTTCTGTTGCATTTGCCTTGGTTTGCCTTCTATTTAAACCAGGCTTCAAACAGCCAACAAGGCTGTGAGATACGCCAAGGTTCCTGTGGCTCTGTGGAGATGGCCGAGGAGCAGCAGGAACCCTCCTGCTGTGAAAACCTGATGGCTTGATGTGTCCCCCGTTACTAATGAGACTGGGCTGGGGACTGCCACCCAGCACCCCCCTCATTAAAATCTGGACACCTTAAAATCCCCCTGGAACAAAAAGCAAGGCCCCAAATGATATTAATTAAAATAGTTACAACATATTTACAAGCGTAATAAAAACCAGGATGCTCCTCGGGCAGAAACAAAACCATTGAGCTAGTTTCAAGGATTTATTTGCTAAAATATCTTCCGGGTTGCCTCCCGATCGCGGTGTAGGACACACAATCCCGTTGGAATCGAATTTGGAAGTCCCGTTGGACTGTTTTACAATAAATCCAGCACTGTTTTACAATAAAATCCAGCAAAATCAAAGGATGTATTTGGTTCGGACCATGAAGGCAGTGGTCGGTGCTTTATACAGAGGGTTGGACACATTATGGACAAAGGTCTTCAGGGCTGATTGCACAGACATGCAACGAAGGCGTGTAGAAAGGGAAAACACATAAAAAACGTGAGACCTTCGTCGGGTTGAAAATTGTGCGGGCGGCACGCCCCTATTTTTATAATCGTTGAACGCTACGACCACCCCACCCCCCTTCCAACTAAATCCACAGGAATCGAAATCAATGTATCAATCAACAATCAACGATGCCAAACCAGGATAAAAACCAGGATAAGCATTCCGGGCATGGCTGCGCTTAACGGGATCCCGGCGCACCACGATGTCCGCCAAACACTCATCCGGTTGACAATGCCACCTCAAGGAAATCACGTGGTGATCTGTGATCAAAGTTTGGCAGGGAAAAGGTGCAGTTCTGAAGTTGCCCCGATCGACCTCTGCTTCAGGATATAAGCATTATGAATGTTGTATACCAATGCTGCAAGGTCGAATTTGGGGCAGGGGTTCTCCGGCGAGTGGGAGGCACTCACACAAGGGATGGGACACAGGGGGGAAAACAAAAACAACAAAAACATAAGGGGGAAATAGACATAAAAATCTCCACATCTGCTGCGAGTATTCCCCCCGTTTTTGCACCCGGAGTTGCAGACCAAAATATTATAACATTAAAATTTTAATGGGGCCAATCGGTGGCCTGGTCGAATTTCACTATTTGTCTCACTTTGGCACACCATTGCGCTCACATGCGGGCACCTCCCCACGTGCTTCCAAAGGTGAAGGTGTGTTTATAGAACAGGCCTGTGAAGAAAGTTTTGGGAACGGGGCGGATCAACGGGAGGCCCAGAAAAGTTCCTGGATTTGAACCCCTAAAACCAGCCCTTTGACACCCCCTGGGCTTTGACCAGACTGAGAGTCACTATAAGTCATATGTGTGCCACAAGAGCTGGTATCTGTTGAAACTGGTATCTGTTGAAACTGGTATTTGTTGAAACTGGTAAGCCCAGGCCAGGCAGAGCCCCGATCGGCCGCTTTCTGGCTGGGATCAGCTGTCGTGCAGCAAACCTCAGCACTAGTGCATGGATGAGTGTAGCGCTATATAATTTTCTGCAAAGGGCATGCCAATTTCAGGCCAGTTCAGACCTAAAGTATGTCAATCGAATCAGTGAAATCTACTGATTTATACAGAAAAAGAATTAATAGCTGAGGTGCAGTATCTAGAAAGCGCCATGCCACCTCGTGGAAATCGGACTTCTCTGCTCGTCCGCAACATCCCCCTCGACTGCAGGTGAGTTGCAGGCGACCCCTGCCTTTGTTCATCAATCACCGGGATTGCCCGGGGCCGCATCTGGGAGAAACCTTGTCTCGAAAACATCAAATGCCGAATGCTCTCTCGGCGCGCCCCTAGTCCCACCCTCTCCCCTCTTTTGCTTGCAAGTCCCAAGGCCGAGGCCAGTCCCATGGCTCTCCTTCCCTCAGAGAGGACCCGAGCATTCATGGTTCAATCATCATGCATTCACCTGCAACTTGCACTCTCCGCACGCCCATGCTGCGCTAGCAGCCAAGTACTTGTCCACAAATGATTGGGTGAAGGACACAAGGGAGTGCAAGAGGCAGTTCAGTTCCACCCCCACATGCACATGCCCCAATGGCACCGTTTGTGTTTGCCTTGAGGCTGTCCCTCCAAAAACAACTCAGTTTTGTATTGCTGGTTGGGCTGGAACCCATGCCGCAAGCTTGAGCGCAGACGCTCACTTTCCTTCAAATACATGACAATCTGAAAGGCCGTGTCTCACCTTTCCTGTCGTTCTTCTCTGCCTGCAGGCCTGATGAGCTGCGCCGCATGTTTGAGCGCTACGGGCAGGTGAGTACACGGTGTTTGTATGCACTGATTTGGGCTCGAATGTGGTGTAGAAGTACACATGATTCGAACAAGCATGGCATGAGTGTTGGAAGGCAGCCAGCTAGAATCTGGATAATAAGGCGCTGAGCGCGTTTTGTGGTAGCTTACATTGCATGAGAAGTATTCCAGGGAGCTTTTTGAGCAGATGTTTTCTAAGCTGTAAGCAGGTGTAAATAGACTGGTCTTTGTACGCACAACTTCCATAGCCCGCAAGAAATTGCTCTAAAAACAGCTATGGCCGCTGATACCATGCGATGGCTTCATTATAACTTTACCCCATCGTGTGTGCTGGCTCGTACACTAGTAGCTTGCAGGTCACTGGCACACGTCCACGTAACACATGCACGTCCACGAACAGCATACCTTCATATTGCTTGTATGTGTTTTCATCAGTCTTGAGTGACTGAGAGGGATTAGCCGAACCAGCTCATCACGCTCAGCTAGAGTGGTGTAGGCACTTTGTTGCCCTACATCCTACAGGGGTGAATTTGCTTCGGCACCTGTACTTTCATAATTAGCGTGCACATTTCACTCAATCCTTTTTTCCTGGTGCCTCACACCCTCCAGGTCCGAGATCTATACATGCCACGCGACTTCTACACTGGGTAAGTCTCACACAGGATGACACACAGTTGCTGCCACCGCTTTCCTTTTTCAAAGCAAGAAGTGATGACCCCAATCCCACTCACTGGGCATGCCTCAAAGAGGGAGAGAGAGAGAGAGAGAAAGAGAGGGAGAGAGACAGAGCACAGTGAGGGCTAGAAGAGAGAGGGTCAGAGCTTCCAGTCAAGCAGAGAGATGGAGAGATTTGTCCTGCCATGTACGCGCGCGCTCACACTCATACCCACACGGAGCGCTGGCCCCCTGCTGTCGAGATGTTAAGACTGCACAAGATGAAAGAGAGTTCAAGATTAAGAGGGAGCTCAAGAAAGAGAGAGGAAGAGAAAGAGGGAGAGAGAAAGAGAGATGAGGGCTCACGTCCCCATGGTGCGTGGGTGGCGCGCAGATGCATGATGAACACTTTTTGCAGCGACGGGCATGCAATGAGATGCCAAAATATAGAGGCTCAGCTTTTTTCTCGTTTGTCTTGGACAGTGTTGATGCAAGCTTCAAGACGCGCACACCATACACATTCTTTTTGCCTGGCTTGTGCTCATGCCAGAGTGCTGCGCGTGCGTTGTACCTGGCCATCATACGCAAAAGGTGTCTTGACTGCTAGCTGGTTAATCAGCTCCTGAATGCCTACACCTCCTCCCGCATGTCGTACCATCACAGGAAGCCCAGGGGCTTTGGCTTTGTGGAGTTCCTAGACCCCAGGGATTCAGAGGACGCCCTGTACGCCCTGGACCGCACCGTCGTCATGGGCCGGGAGATCCAGGTGTGTGCACGCTAGTAGGGGGCATATGAGTGAGTGCACTGTTGCAAACACCTTGCAGCATCACATTGCCATGCTATGTGTACAAGTAGGGTTGGCTAGAACCTTATATACACCGTATATGACCGTAGATGTGGTGATTTCCCTGCCAAAAATACCGTATGTACACCGTATATATATGGTGCTGGCCAACCCTGTGTATACGCCATGGGCTGCACCGTCATCATGGGCCGGGAGATCCAGGTGTGTGCATCAGGTGTGAAAAGGGGGTGAGTGTACGATTGTGAACACCTCGCAGCGTCACATTGCCGCATTGCCAACCTTTGTACGCCCTGGACTGCACTGTGATTATCAGGGGCTGCAAAGATTCAAGTGTCCAAGGGTATGTTTGGGGGGCCTCCTGCCTCCATCTTCTTTGAAACGCCTTACATTGCCACGGTGTTGTTGGTCCGTGATCATGGGCCATCGGAAAGCAAGTGTGGGGGGAGGGGGGATTGCCATAGACGTGCCCCATTTTCAAAAGCCAGGCTCCAGCCCTTGTGTGGGGAGAGCAGAACGATACTGTATCATACATATGTACATACGTACAGCATTACCTTGGATGAGTGTGTAAGAAGCACTGATGGCACACAGCATTTGCTGCTTGGAGGCAGGAGCATCCGTATGGCGATCAGCCAGTCGGGCTACCTCCACCTCATGCCACAAAACATTGCAAGCTGCAGAGGAGAAGCTTTTTGCATTTGCACATTCTTTTCTTCCTTCCTTGCACACAATTATAAGAGGGTAGAAGGTGGGCACCAGAAAACGTTGCTGCTGACTATGACCTGTTGTCTGCCTCTGAGCAGGGGACTCGCAAACAAGGGCTAGTACGTGATCAGAGCATGCATTGCCTGTTTTTGATGTGTGCTACTTATACTCAAACTGTGTGTATTTGATTGCGCGCTGCCATGCAGGTCTGCATGTCCAAAGAAGACCGCAAGACGCCTCGTGAGATGGTTCACAGAGATGGTGTGTGTGTGTCTGTGCGTGTGTGTTTTATTTGTGTGAAAAGGGACCCCAAATGGTCGTGAGAGTTCAAGAGGTCACGGCCTTTGGTTTGAAAAGAAGCCTCATCTCTTGGTAAAGTCATTGTACGGTTCATCTGCAGCGGCGGCAAATACATTTTACTTAGTTTGTGCCATTGCACACCGCAGACGCATGAACAATAGAAGTTTAGATGTGGAGCAAGCCTACAACCTTTTCAGCTCTAGCGTCCTAGGAATGATTCTTTGGCAACCTGCATCTCAGCATCTCATCAAACCAGCATCTTTCCTGTGTAGCCTCAAGGGGTATGATTCTTCCTTTTTCCTGTAGCCTCAAGGGGTATGATTCTTGCTTTTTCCTGTAGCCTCAAGGGGTATGATCCTTGCTCTTTCTTGTAGCCTCAAGGTCCTGTATGCTCTTTCCTGTAGCCTCAAGCGGTATGAGCCTTGCTCTCTTTCCCTCAAATCCATTGCAAGCAGCTCGACGGACACGTGTGTGTGTGTGATAAGACGCCATTCCAGTACTCATACAACAATGACGCTGCTTGCGTGCATATGAACTGGCGTACGCAGACATGCTGCAGTAAATGCATGCACACGTATTACCTGTACCTATACCTATTCCGTTACCCATATTTATACCTACACGCTGACGCATACGCACAGTGACACATGCACACAAACTTTTACACACACGCACACATTCATGCACACAGAGGCTGTAGCTCCCCGCTCGCGCGGCACAAGCCGGCGCAGCCCCCCTTCCCGTGGCGGCCGCCGTGATGACAGCAGAGAGAGAGGCCGCGACCGCAGGGATGACAGGTGGGGTTCTGGACCTTGTGAGCCTCAGTCAAATGAAGCTCATTTCAATCTTTCTGAATGACCGACTCGTGTTCGCACTCATTAGGGGAAGACATTCCTGCATGAGTGGCTGCATAAGTGGCTCGTGTTTGTACTTGCCAGTGGAAGAGGCTTTTCTTGATGACTGGCTTGTATTTGCGCTAGTTTGGAAATAGATAAAAGAAAAAACTTTGTAGGCAGTGGAATACCACTTCCCACAGCAATTAGGAAGAGGAGCCACTTTAGTACCGTCAAACTCCCTCACCAAGGGGGGGTTCCCTTACTGACTGGCTCCTGTTTGCGCAAATTAGGAGCCTTTTCTTATTGACTGGCTCCTGTTTGCGCTAATTAGAAGCAGCCTTTTCTTACCGACTGGCTCCTGTCTACGCTTGTCAGATGGAGCCTTTGATTAGCACGCTCATTGTGTGGACTCAGACTGGCACTTCCCTTTTTGAAACAGGGATCGCGGCTACTCGCGTGGCCGGTCCAGGAGTCCAGCTGGCAGGGGGCGAAGCAGCCGGCGCGCACGAAGCCTGACCCCCAGGTGAGGAGAAGCTGCCGTGTGTGTGTGTGTGCGTGTGTGTGCGTGTGTGTGTGTGTCCGATTGTGTGTTTGTACATGTCATGTGACCTGCACTGTCATCCACCCTGATCCAAAAGCCTACCCATGCACAAGGCTCCCCGCAGGGGAGAGGCAGCCTTGTAACATTTGTCTGCTCTTCTGTCTGCAACATTTGTCTGTACTTTCTATCTATCCTATATACGCCTGTCACGCTCATCACAAAAAGTTGTAAAAAGCTGGACCTTGGCATTCTGTGTGCCTGACACCCCACCCTAACACACTCACCAGTCGCAGCCGCAGCCGCAGTGTCAGCAGGAGCCCTGTGGGCAAGCGTGCTGTCAGCCGCAGTGTGAGCCGCAGCAGGAGCCCTGTGGGCAAGCGTGCAAACAGCAGGAGCGTCAGCAGGAGTCCTGTGGGCAAGCGTGCAAGCAGCAGGAGCGTCAGCAGGAGTCCTGTGGGTAAGCGTGCCAGCAGCAGGAGTGTGAGCAAGAGTCCTGTGGGCAAGCGTGCCAGCAGCAGGAGCGTCAGCAAGAGCAGGAGCAGGAGTCGCAGCCCTGTGCGCTCTGTGTCGCCCATGTGCGTGGGTGTGGGTGTCGTGTGGCTAGATGGTGCAAGTGTGGGGGTGTATACGTAAGTATGGCGTCTTTGCATGTGTATGTTCATATACTTGTGTGTGTGTGTGGGAAGGGGGGGGAGGGGGGGAGGAGGGAAGGGAAGGGAAGGAATTGTGTGTGTGTGGAGTGTTTATGATGGCGCGCGTAATTACGTACGTCATCAGCCAGTGTTCACTTGTGTTCATGTGTTTGTTGTTGCACGAGACCACTAGGATGGTATGCGGTTTCATTGTTGCAAGCAAACCAGGTGCCACTGCAGCCTGCTGCAGGTTTGTATTCACCTGTTGCTGTGCTGTCGCCCTCTGCTGTTTTGCAGGAAGAAGTCTCGTAGCCCTACACCGCCCTGATCTGGAAGCCCTCTTAAGTTGTCATGGCCCTTGTCCTCCTCTACCGAACTAGCTGGGTTGGAGCCCTGGCTAGTGTGAGCTCTGGTTTCAGAGCTCTCCTATGTCTGATGCGCTAATTTTGTCTAGCATCAGGTTGTGCCGGGCAGGGAGGGAGGTTGACTAGTAGGACAATCTGATCCTACTGAGACGACTCGTGCGTGCTGACCTGTCCATTATTTTGACGTGGTTTTAAGCCATATTTCGGGGTGTAGCCAAAACATAGGTGCAGCTTTAAGTATCTCTGGCAGAGCCACAAACTAAGGTGGTTCCTTATTTTATTTCAAGCTTGGTGTATTCTTACCAATAATCATCTAATTACAGAATTTACAGATCATCTAATGCTCATCACAGATGTAGGAAAGCTTCCATCATTCCTTACTTGCCAGACTTGAGCATGTCCACGCAGCAATTTCCACTGTACATGACCTCTCGACGGACTTTCTAGTGCTACATGATACAGGCTGCCTATAAGCTACTTAAAAGAAGGGAACCATTGATAGAACATGCCCACCCCCCAACACACAACTCTGCAAGTTACTGTCAACTTCATACCACCTACTAGGAGTGCAAATAAAAGTGTGCACGACTACTCAAGTTATAGATCAAGCCACCAGTAAAAAAGTACGACGCTAGGCACGGTTGTTATAACAGAGCTATAGTTTAGTTTAGTTTGGATTACAAAGGCCTCCAGCCTGGCATGGCTGCTCAACCTATAGGTCCCAACAAATAAATCAATCAAAAAGATCGACAGCTGCACTAATAAATTTGTAAACTTTTGAGTTATGTTGAAAAACAAAACCTTTGATATCACCTTCAGAAATATTATCAAATAAGCGGATGAACTGGTGCCGTAAATGTTCGGTACCGATACATGAAAAAATGACGTGCTTCTCATCTTGAATATAATCCCCGTTATCACACAAATTGCAAACACGTGCACTCCTGTCCGGACTCCTGCCATATAAACCAGTTTCACACTTCAACCCATGACCTCGAATCCTGAACCGAGCTACGTTCCTCATGACACTTTTGCTCAGAGCCATCTTCAAAT
>Ga0307942_1003488_pt1 | contig 12722 bp, 10 predicted proteins | sample OrgLakmetagen175_FD_201846 | JGI IMG/M metagenome (GOLD analysis project Ga0307942, IMG submission 201846) | Saline water microbial communities from Organic Lake, Antarctica - #175 | ecosystem: Environmental > Aquatic > Non-marine Saline and Alkaline > Saline | place: Antarctica: Organic Lake...
AAAGAAAAAGAAAAAGTCTATTGTTCTGCTGAGAAAGGAAATCATGAACAAGTTGGTTGTTGACCTGTTGCAGCAAAAAGGGTTGGGCTGCTGAAAAGTCCTCAAAAAAGGTGAAAACAGAAAGGAATAGGGGTTACAAGGGGTTACAAGGATGGCCTACAGCCCGAGACTCTGGCTGATGGCAATTGGCTGGTGAAACAAAATCAACCAGTGTCGAAAATTGAAACTAAATCTGACACAAACTTGAGAAGTCTGTATGAGTCTTGATTCAGGAATGCATTGATCTCGAAATCAGTGATACTGTGATGACAAGTTAAGAAAGGAATAAATCCAGAGCTCGAAGGAGCAAACACACGCAGAGTCTTAAACATTCCTTCAAAGAGGTCTCTGTATCTCATGCGCAGCTCGCACACTTCAACACACTTGCAGAAGAAAAGCACATGCTCCTCATCTTGAACTTCTCCACACTCACATTTATCACAAATGCTAGAACCACCATGCCATTTGCAAGACTCCACTCTCAAATGGTGTGCACGCAATTTGAACCTGCTGAAATTCCTCAACACGTGTTTGTCCAGATCCTTGTACAAGTAGGAGGGGATAGAAAATGGAGAACCTCTAGGACCACTCCCAGAACTCCCACACCACTTGTGATACGTGACTGCTTTCTTGTTTACTGCGCGAGGACATGAAAAATCAGCTTCCCTCCATACCTTCAAATGTCTAAAACGCAAATCGCAAATGAACTCTTGCATGGGAGCCTGTGTGGCTCTCAGCATTTTCTGTTTGAACATTGCACTACTTTGCAGTCCATTGAACACATTCGAGACTTGAGCAGACCAGCAAGAACTATCAAAAGAAGCAAGATGCAAATCTGCCTTCAGCACACGACGTAGAGTCTCACTGTTGGAATCAAGCATGCTATTAAATAAGCTGATGGAAGCACGGAACCAGAAAATTTGCAAGGGCTCCTGACCGTACTCTCTAAGCACCGCCCAATTTGTTGTGCTGTTCTTCACTCCAAGAATGCGCCTCAAGGAACACAGATGCCTCTTCTGTACCTGGCTACCAAATTCACTGCTCGCCCGTTCAAGGTTTTCAAAGAAAGGCCTTCAGCCTTCAGTGCTCGCCCGTTCATAGAGTAAATGGAATTCATGAAGGAAAAGGTGGAGTTTGTTGTTTTTCTGGTACAAAAAGGCAGATGCAGGTCCCTGAGATCTTGCCCGTTAAAATAAGGATGTGTTTCCCATGTGTGTTTTTCAAATAAGGAGGATGTGTTTCTTTCCTGCGGAAAGAAACCTGTCATGCTATATCAGTGGCATGGACGAATTGTGTGATTTCCCCTGGGATTTATAATGTGAAACCAACTGATGGTGCTTGCCGGCGGCAGGGGAAGAGAACATGTTTTTCCATCTGGATTGTGATGATACTTCTGCACACTCATCCCAAAAAATGTGTAAGCCAAAGTGGTGTGGGACGGACGCTTTTGGCAGTGTCGGAAGCTCGAAATGTGGCTGCAATTTTTGGCCGTGGGAACTAGGAGGAATGATCAGGTCCAACCCAGTTAGGGCTGAGGAGTATGAGGCGACCATAGTGTCCACCTCGTCACAATAATCGGTCATGGATGGTGTTCAAGCCACTAAATAATTGAATATCATCAGTTCTGCTTCAGCTGTAGAACTGGAGTTCTTGCGTAGTGAGTGTACAAGTAGGAGGGGATAGAAAAAGGAGAACCTCTAGGACCACTCTCAGAACTCCCTTTTGGCCGTGGGAACTAAAAGGAATGATCAGCTCCAACCCAGTTAGGGTTGAGGAGTATGAGGCGACTGTGCCCACCTCGTCACAAGCAACATATAATAATTGGGCATGGATGGTGTTCAAGCCACCAAATAATTGAATCGGTTATACACGTGTTACAAATCAATCGGGGGATTTTCAAAGTACCAATGTATTAAATGTCATCGGAGCTAGCTAGGTAGATGCAGCTGGCTAGTATGGTCTGGATCGCATTCCACGTTCAGGCCCAGCAGTCGCACAGAGCCTGCCTCAAAATACTATAGGGACTTTATATCTGTTTAATTTAATTATTAATCATAAGCAAAAGCAACAACTTCCTGCCGTTTTTCATATAATCTATTAAACAAAACAAGCTTTCGTTGGCCCAAAAATGAAGGCCACCACAAAATAAAAAATTTGAAGCGCATCTAGCAGAGAATGCTGGCAAATAAGTCTGTGCTGGTCACCGGTGCTAACCGAGGCATCGGATACGCCCTGGGCCGGTATGATGTCAATTTGCTCAAATCCCTTCACAGTTGCATGCACACATGATCTACCCATGGTTTCTCCCTGCGCAGCATTGTGCTTGGACACGGCGGGGATCTCATTATGGGATGCCGAGATTTGAAAGCAGGTCAGTTGCGCACAGAATGGAGGAATTAATGGGAATTGCAAGGGCCCACCCACAAAATACCACAGAGTGTCTACAATTTTGGCCACTGCAGCTCGTCATGCAGCCGACGCTTTGAGTGAAAAGAGGCAAGGGGGGAAGGTGAAGATCATGTATTTGGTAAGCGAGTAGCAATATAGCATTCCCTTTTGCTGTCATCATGCAATACAGAGTCTTGTTATGCTCATCGTTTTTGCCTCGCCTGTTTACGGATTAATTGAGCATGAATATCAAGCGCGCCTTGAACATCTCCTCTTACAACTTGTTCATCAAAAGCCGCCCTCACTTCTCTGTCTGTATCATCACCTCCTGGTTTAGGATTATACACGCCCTGACTCCATATCAGCCATGGCTAAAGAGCTGCGTGAAATGGAGCAACCACTGGACTGCCTTGTGAACAACGGCGGTGGGTGGCTGTTTATGCATGCATGCAGTGGGTGGGGCTTGTGCACGTCCGCACTGACTTTGTGGGTCGAACCGCCCATGAGCTCTCCAGCATTGCGAGAAATGCTTTCCTCTCATGGGCCCACCTTTCAATGGGGACCGAGACAGGTAATAACAGCACAGATCCTTGTGAGTTATTTGTACTCATTCAGAGGTGCCTTTGTTGCACTAAAACTAAATGCTCCAATTGGGATCCAGTGAACCCTCTAGTGAGTGTGCACTTGAAAGTGGATCCCAGTAAGTTATGTGTACTCATTGAGAGGTGCCTTTGTTGCACTAAAACTAAATGCTCCAATTATAGTTGTGACTCAATCCCAAGATAGAGGGCAACAAAGCAAGATGTCGTGTGGCAATTTCGTACCGATGCACATTGTTTGAATTCTTGCATAAGTAACTTGAAGCAATATGGTTTTCTTTGTTCAGTGAAATGTATATCAAGGATCATGATTGTTTTAGCACAAGCAATCATACAATCTTTTACCTTATTTGATTCAAACAGGCCCTGGATCATTCATTGTATGCCTGTTAATATCACACAGGTATTTTTCCGTCCGAGTGGACCAAGGAGGCATACGACTTGTGTCTTAACACCAACTACAAGGTGCACATTTGTACTTAATTGAAATTTGCTGAGTGCACACGCTGGTGCATACATTCAGCAGACCGGCTCTACAAGTGATCATGGATCATGAGTTTGCTGCGTGCTCAATCATTTTCCTACGGGCCCTTATTGCATGGCATTTCATATTTTTGCTGTATATTGAAGCCCTGCGTCTGTAACAAATTTGCTAAAACAGATGAAGGTGGAAATGATGTTCCTGCCACATCATCATAAAACAATTTCCCGAAATTTCCTATTTGGGATGTCAACTCAGGGCCCACAGGAGCTCACCAACGAGCTGGCTCCACATATGGCTGAAGGTCAGTGGGTAGACTGCATCCTTGTTAGCTGCAGCCTGTAAAAAGGACAAAAACCACAGGCTTCCCTCTACAGCTGTGGCATGCTTGATCTGCTGTAAAACTGTAGTTTTTTGGGGTGGAGGAGCTTTACGGCAGGAATGGTTTCTTTTCTCAAATTGATGTGAAGAGCGGTTCTGTTACGGCTCGTTCAGTAGGCAGGAGGAACATCTGGGAAGGGGGGAGCGACCTGCAAAAACTAAAAACAAGGGAGGAAAGGAACTGACGAAAAGGGAAACAGGCAGCAGCTGGGCCGTTGACACCCAAGTCTGCCCGCAAAGAGAAAGCACCATCACAGCAGGCAAAGAGAAAGCACCATCACAGCAGAAAGAACGCAAAGCAACTGCACTACAAGGGTAAGCCAAATAAAACCTGACCCTAAACACGCTGAAGAAAGGAATTGCTGAGTACTCTGTAGCGTGCAGAATTACTTTAGTTCTTGGAGGCGATTGCAACCGAATGTCAGTTGGAACCGTCTTGGCTTAGCTTGTGCTGTGCAAGCTATCTCTTTTATGCTTGTACGCTAAATAGAGTTCAAGGTTTATTTTTTTCCTCTTGCTTCCTTGCCTCCTGACTTCAGCTTCTTGCTTCTATTTCTGGCAGGTAAAATAAGTGTCAACGGCCCAGCTGCTTGACTTATTTTCTTCCTTTTTGTTAGGAGAGTTTTCAGCAGCGTTTCTTTCTCTCAGGGTTTTGCTTTTCAGTGTAGTTTTGGAGTCAACACAAGTGTAATTCCTCATCCAGCAGTTCGGTGGATGAGCTGGAATAGAACCATGCTTGCTCGCAAAAAAGGGCCGGCCAGGAAGGACAAACCAAAATTAAACTTGCCCTTAAACACCCAGGTATATTAAGATGGACAAGAAAGGGCATGCACTTGTGTAAAAGAGAATCGCACAAGTCACTCACCTGCAAGAACTGGAGTTCTTCTGCAAGCAGAGAATTCAGTTTTCATTGCCTGCGGTTTTGTTTTTATGGAAGTGTAAAAAGTCGCATGCTGTAATCAGAGAGGTGCAAAATTCGCGAGTGCATATTGTATTTAGAGGGATTGAAACTATTGCACGCTAGAACCATATGTCAACAAATGTATACTGTTGTTGTGTCATGTGGCTAACACAATAATAAGTTAATGATAATCGCGCTAGAATAAAACGTAACATACTCACCCCCCTCCGCATCTTATCCTGCAACCCGTCTTCATTTTTGTTCTCACACATTGAATACTGCCTAAATTTACAAAGAAGACATTTGCGAATCTTGCACTGTAGGAGGCTCTGTTGTTCAAGTCTCTAGTGGCTTCGGCGAACTGTAAGTATTACTCCTCTATCTTGTAGGCAATCATGTGAGCGTTGGTGTTATAAACGAGTTTTGTGAGCATGATTCATTTTACCTGCATATTCGTGTGATCAAGTTGTAATAGTTTGATCAAGTTGTAATCATGTGATCAAGGCGATGCCAAGAAAATGCAAGCAACAAAATTGCCAGCTTACCCTATCCTGTTTACGTGGATGTTGTGCGAACTCACCCTATTTGTCACAAACTCGTCTTTTACCCTTTTATGCAGCTCGTTCCTGTCTGAGGACTACAAGAAGCGCATCACGTCCGCCGACAGTCTTGACCAGCTATGGAGCAACTGCAAGGACTTTGATAACCAGAGCCCCATGGCAGATGAGCATAAACCTGTGTATAAAGTATCCAAGGTATCCATTTGAAAATTGGACAGGATAGGTGGAAAGTGGCTGGAAATCATTGTTCGATAGTGGTGGTTTTGTGCGTGTAAAAATGTTGGAATGGATAGTAGCGTATTGTGGTGCTAGCCTGGTCAAACAAAAATAGATGTGGGACTGCTCAACAAATAAATACCTGTAGGAGGAGCGATCAACGTTTCTGACCTCAATGCTACCTTTATTTTTGTATGCAGGCCATGCTAAACAGATATGTGCAAATCCAGGCTCCAGAGCTGGCCAAGCGTGATATTGCTCTCAACGCAGCAAACCCAGGGTGGTGCAGGTAAAGGGGCATGCATGTCCTTGCAATCCTGTGCAATCCTGTGCAAATGTATTCTAATTAGACCAAAGTGATGGTATTCTTTTGAACACAGCAGATCCAGGGTGGCGCAGGCAGAGATGGTGTTATCCTATTCCTATTAGGCTACGAAAGTGCCAGACGCAGCACACTAGCCAATACGCTTGCAGGTCTGTCTGTGCATTGCACAAAACAAAAAAAGAATGAAAAGCTTTGCAAGATGAAACCCACTTAGAATCTGACCTGCAGGTGCTGCACAGATCAAGGTGAGCAAGCAAAAAGACCGCGTACAACTGTTGACGCTCACAAAATGATGACTGCAGAACAAGGATGGGTGGGCCAGAAGCACCCAGGAGCGCGAAACAAGGCGCTGAATCCATCGCCTGGGTCATACTCAATGCATCAGTGAGCAAAGGAGTCACAGGTGTGTGGTACACAAAAGTGCACAATCATGATTGCTGCCTTGCAATGTATCATAAGCAAAGGAGTCACAGGTGTGTGGTACGCAAAAGTGCACAATCATGATTGCTGCCTTGAAACGCAACATGATAAAAGGAGTCACAGGTGTGTGGTACACAAACGTGCACAATCATGATTGCTGCCTTGAAACGTATCATGATAAAAGGAGTCACAGGTGTGTGGTACAAAAAAGTGCGCAAACATGATTGCTGACTTGAACGTATCATGATACCATAATAAAAGGAGTCACAGGTGTGTGGTACATAAAAGTGCACAAACGCGATTGCTGCCTTGAAACGTATCATGATGAAAGAAGTCACAGGTGTGTGGTACAAAAATGTGCACAATCATGATTGCTGCCTTGAAACGCATCATGGTAAAAGGAGTCACAGGTGTGTGGTAAAAAAAGTGCGCAAACATGATTGCTGCCTTGAACGTATCATGATGAAAGAAGTCACAGGTGTGCGGTACACAAAAAGTGCATTAACACAATTGCTGCCTTGAAATGTATCAAGATTTCATAATGCGCACATGGAAACAATCTCCTGTCTGGGTAGAGAATTTTGCGCTGATGTAGGATTGTGCAGGCCAGATGGAAGTGGTTCGTACCATTAAAGCCTACTACTCAGTTCAAAATAAAAAAGGACTGCATGCAGGAGACGTGGTATTTCTTCAATTTTTCCGTCAAGTGAGCTGCTAAAAAAAAACGATGACATGTCCCTGTTGATCTGGTGCGCAGGTGGCTTCTGGAAAGATGGTGAGCCAAACGGATGGTAGAATGTGGCTTTTTCCTTCTGGATGCGTGCGTTGTTGCTAGTTGTTTTTTGATACTATAAGGCAGCTTGAAAAAGCACATAGTGGTCAGGCATTCCTTTTGCAGTCGTTTAGATAAGTCATGTATGGAGTAAAGGGCAAGCTGTTGCGTGTCACGTGTCTGATGGAACCTGGAACATAAAACACTAGCACACTAAATTTTGATGCTCGACTCCCAATCCAGCATTGGAACCACGATAGTACTGTCATTCTCACGCATCTAATGAAAAGGAAAAGAATGCAAATAGTGTAACCTATGTCCCTGTTAAAACCAATTGCATCATTATGAAGTACAGAATAGGAACCCTGTACAACCAAAAGCATGCTGTATGGTTTAAGCACTCAATAAGCCCAATCTGCCCCCTCTGCCCTCAACTAGACAGTGCCCTACATGTCCTTTCTGGATGCCAGCACACGCAAATAAGAAATATGAGCACTGAGAGACACAACTTAGCATGCAGCATTATCTTCAAAGCCATCAGCAAGATAGGCTCCCTAGGATCCTGCTTTGTCTGTATGGATATAGGTAGCAGCGAACGGCTGGCTATGCAAAATCTTCAGAATCCCGAAACGGCTGAAACCAGGATTATACCGCTTCTCATAAAAAAATAGGTTTACCTCCAGCCGTCTGAATACTGTACTGGTTGCTCCCTTCTCCACAAAAACAAAAAAGCAACAGACTAGCAATGAAGGGGGGCGGGTTCTTAGGAGTGGCAGGGGGCAACTGAGGGAGACCAGGAGCACTTCAGCAGCACCGCCATCCGCCACCCTCAGATCCACCTTCTCCAGACAGCACCGACCCAAAGATCTCAGCGTTCTCCAACGTGACATTCACCTCATCGAGATCAAGTACTGTGAGGACACTAGACCGCAGAACCAGCTGAGCGCCGCGCAGGAACAGCATAAATGCCTGTGCTCCACCCTTCAAGGAGCTTCCATTACCCTCCACACCATCCTTTAGGGAGTGGATTGCACCATCTACAATAATCACACGCTGGAGCCTTTAAGGAGCCGGGTCTTGATGCTCAAAGAGTTAAGAAACTTGCTTCCAAGCTTCATGTTCATTCTGTCAATTACGCTGCCAGACTTGTCCATGCCAGCACTGTTATCTTCCTGTCAAGTACGCTGCCAAACCAGCACTGTTATAGTTATGTCAATTACGCTGCCATTCAATCTTGTCCATACCAGCACTGTTATCAACACTCACCAGGAGACGGTTTCAGGTCAAGCCTGCAACCATCCTGATCCCCATTGATTCTTTTTCTTTTGGTGGAGGAGGAGTTTTACGGACCCCGGTACCAAAGTGGCTCCTTTTCCTAAATCTATATGGGGAGTGATTTTTTCACTGCCTGCGTAGTGTTTCTTTTTTCCTTACCGGCATGATCTAGGCGAGGAGGTGTGGGTCTGGCTGCCACGGCACACAACAACCCACACGACTCACAGGATCATTCTCTTCATGTTGTCAATTCTTGCACCTTTGCTTATTGGCGTGATGGGGAATTGCTTGGTGTGGGCACATTCACCAGCCCCCTCCCTGATCATGCTGGCTGTGTCATCCTTACAGCGGAGTTCCTTTTTTCTCTGCAGACGTATGTAGCTGCTGGTTTAAAATACATCATCATCGTGGTTTAAGATAAATCATCATCGTGGTTTAAGATACATCTTCATCGTGGTTTAAGATACATCATCATTGTGGTTTAAGATACATCATTATCGTGGTTTAAGATACATCATTATCGTGGTTTAAGATACATCATCATCGTGGTTTAAGATACATCATCATCGTGGTTTAAGATACATCATCATCGTGGTTTAAGATACATCATCATCGTGGTTTAGGATACATCATCATCGTGGTTTAAGATACATCATCATCGTGGTTTAAGGTACATCATCATTGTGGTTTAAGATACATCATCATCGTGGTTTAGGATACATCATCATCGTGGTTTAAGGCACATCATCATCGTGGTTTAAGATACATCATCATCGTGGTTTAAGATACATCATCATCGTGGTTTAAGATACATTATCATCGTGGTTTAAGATACATCATCATTGTAGTTTTAGATACATCATTGTCGTGGTTTAAGATACATTATCATCGTAAATGGATAACTTTTTCTGGGCTGCAACGCGCTAACCTTTGCTTTGTGGATCAAGAAGGATGCATGCAGGAGCATATGATTGGAAACACGCAAGGGCCGACCTTGCCCTCATAATTTACAAGGATAAGCAATGGCATTTCACCAAGTATTGCATCCAAATAGAAACACTTGTTATTGTATACTGTGCAATGTTGTGTCCTGTTATTTTCTTACATTTCTAGCGACTGCAGCAATATTATTAGGGATACGATAATTGAGAGACATAACGTGGCGTGCAGCATGATCGTTAAAGCCATAGGAAAACAGCTTCACTAGGATCCTGCTTTGCCTCCATGGATATAAGCAGCAGCCAATGTCTGGCTGTGCAAAATCTCCAGATATCTGATACAGATGAAACCGGGGTTTTATTAGAGGTGGTCATCTGAGGCCCCAAATGGAGGTGTTTTTGAAATGTTAATTGAGTATGGTGGCCAAGACTGGCAACAATCAAGCTCGGTTCCCAGAGGTAGGCTGGATGCACCTGAGCTTGAATGTTGTCGGTATTGGTAAAAATGTCTGATTGCCTGTGGCGTGACCCTATTTTCACCACAAAATCTCCCACATTACCAAATCACAAATCACGTGATTTTTGGTGTTATAAAGTCCTTAAAATAAACAAACATTATTGCAAAAGAAATGGAGTGAAACGTTCAATTCATGCAACACGATGTTTCTGAAGCACTAAGCAATAGCCAACATATGATTCTGGTGGGAGACTTCAATGCACATTTAGACAATTTGCCTGACCATTTTCCTGAGGGGCACGTTGCCATGCTCTCCAGATCTCCTGAACTGGGCACTACACGTTTGAGGCAGTACAAAGGCCGAGCTAACACAGCCGGCAGATGCTTGAGGGACATTGCGCTTTAAACTCCTCTCATTTTGACCACGGGCAGGGGGAAGGGGGACAACAAGCAGCCCACCTTCTTTAGTTACAATCCCCCTTTTAACCCATCACGGACTGAACACATCCTGATGTCCACTGCCTTTTTATGTGCTGCAAACAAATCAGCGTGCTACATGAATTTGACTCAGCAGATTATAGAGCCAGTTTCTTGCCAGTGTTCGTTACCACACATTGATCTGCGGCTTCCAAGTCAGGTTCGGAGAAATGGGAAAGGAAAACATATGGTTTGGAGGGATGAACACAAAGACGCATTTGTTTCACACATGCTTGAAAATGAGACTGTCCTCCAATCTTTTCGGAACTCTATACGCAATCAAGAGCATCAATCCTGCTACAAACACTTCCTAGACCTCAATACGCTTGCTGCCACTGGTATGACAACAAGACGAATGTCACGCAGAATGCAGCTGGGCCTTCCCATGGCCCCTTGGTATGACGCAACGTGCCGTGATTACAAAAGACGTATCAGATGGAACAAAAAACACAACCAACCTTTTGCTGAACTGCAACTGCCGGCTGAGAAAAAACAATTTAAAAAAGAGATGGCAGATGAGATGGTCGGACTCACTGACGCTCGCAGCCCAGAGGTATACAAACTGTTGACTGCAAACAAACGGTCTGACACTTCTCTTATCTCTGCTGAGTCATGGACTGAGCACCTTCAATCACATTTTGTGCAACCACAAGAGAGCTTTCCTGACGTGCTGCCTGGACGATCCAAAATACCTACACGGCATCAGTTACTCAGTGACCAGTTACGATCTGAACAAGTTTCTCCTTCCGACATCGCAGTTCCACCCGGCCATGGTGGCAGGTACAGGAGCTTGAACACTACCTTTCAACGCAGCAATGAGCAAGCACTATGTGCGTCTCCCCCCCTTTTTTTCGTGTGTTTGGCGTCTCCTTCCATCCTCCTGGTTTTCTTCTGCGTCTTCTGTCCTGCGCTCCCTCAACTCTGTACTCTACTTGATTTTTTTTTCTTTTTCCTGGTTTCCTTTCTTTGGTTCTGGGTCTCCTTGAGCAGCTTCCTTTTGCTTTCTCCTCTGCTTGAGCCCTCTCTCCTCTTTTTTTTGAAGTCTGTCAGGTCCCTGCTGGGGGCCGTAGCTGTAACACCACCCAAAAAAAAAAAAAACACCTGTATACGAGCTACCCCTCATACATACTCTGGCTACCACTGTCCAGAAAAACATTTCAAACATGAACGTGCAGTCCAGCCCAGGTTTTGATCTGTTCTCTACTTCTTTCATCAAGCACGCAGAGAAAACAATTCAGGATGATCGTGGTAAGAGACACACAGAAAACGTTCTACTTCCCCTTCTTACTGACTTGTTCCATCTGTTCCTGTTAGACGGTGTCACCCCACATCTTTGGAACAGAGTCAAAGTTACGCCTCTACACGAAAAAGGTCCAACTACGTCCCCCAAAAACTATCATTTGCTGGCTATCAATGGTTGTATCTATAGATTTTTTGCAAACGTGGTCAGCGACTTGCTGACGGACTGGGCTCTTGCTGAACATCAAATACCAGACTCTCAATTTGGTTTCTGCCCCACGAGGAACACCAACCAACCCCTCCTCTCGACTGCTAAAAAGGAAAAAATGAAGGTATACACTGCTTTCCAGGACCTCTTTGCTGCCTACGACAGTGTTCCAAGAGAGAAGCTTTGGAGACACTTGCAAAAAATAAGACTCCGCAGTATTTGAGAGATATCATTCAAACCATGTACACAGGATGCCTATACCTTCTGATTGATGGCGACAAAATTTCTGAGGAGGTTGCACCCAACAGAGGCTTGAAACAGGGCTGCCCTCTGAGTCCCCTTCTTTACTACCCATAACAATGACATAGACAGATTCTTGACTGTACAGAGAGGTGCTGCCACTGCCCTGGATTCTGTTAAAATCCCTCAATGTGATTATGCTGATGACATTGCTCTCACTTCAAACATGGCTGAAAATCTGCAAATTGAACTGAACAAATTTTTGAATATACACGTTTCAAAGGGCTCAAGCTCAACACTGACAAAACAAAAGTCATGGTCTTCTTCAGCAAAGGTAACTCTGCGATTCCCACCTTCACGTACGACGGCACACCTCTGGAACTTGTCACTGAATTCAAATAGCTTGGAATCACTCTTACTCGTGATGGAAGCATGCTCACAGCCGATAAGAAGATGGCAGACAACTTCAGGTCTGCCATTGCCAGAGTTTACAGAATTGGTGACAGCAAGGGTATCAAGCACAGAAAACAAGCCATGCTATGGCTTTTTCAGGAGTTTGCTCTGACAGCTCGTCTTTTACGGTTGTCAAGTATGGGCCATTTCTTCTCTGACATATGATTCCTCAAAAATCACCCCCACACATGCCATTCATCTTGGCTTCCTGAAAAGACTCCTGGGTGTCAAGAAAAGCACTGATACTCACTGCGTGCTCCGCGAAACAGGTCAGATGCCCATCTTTTTCTATTGGTTCAGATGCATCATACGATTCTGGAACAGTTTACTCTCTTCAAACAATCCTCTTCTTG
>Ga0307942_1003490_pt1 | contig 12717 bp, 17 predicted proteins | sample OrgLakmetagen175_FD_201846 | JGI IMG/M metagenome (GOLD analysis project Ga0307942, IMG submission 201846) | Saline water microbial communities from Organic Lake, Antarctica - #175 | ecosystem: Environmental > Aquatic > Non-marine Saline and Alkaline > Saline | place: Antarctica: Organic Lake...
ACACACACACACACACACACACACACACACACACACACACACACACACACACACACACACACACACACACACACACACACAAACACACACACACATGCAAACACAAGCACCAACTATGACATATCTTCATGCAGGCACGGCCAAGTCCACGTACCTTGTCTCAGATAGTGACCTCCGACGCTTGAAATTTGTAAAGAAGCCAAACCCTCACAAGCCACAGTGGGCTGACATGATGCTGTACTTGACTTCCCAGGTTTGAGCTTCTCCTTTGTTGAGTGCTTCAACAATCCCGTCAGCATAACGACGCAAGGAACCTGGCTTTGCTTTCCATTCGGTCCACAACTGCACGCTAGGAACTGGCTCTGCTTTGCTGTTTGGTCCACAACTGCAAATCTTTTTGGAGCGCTCATGAAAGTTCAATGTCATTGTGGCATCATGCTCGTGCTCGCGTACGTGCATATGCTGCACAGGTTGCAGCAATTGCTAAGGGGAAGCACGGGAATGTGAGGGAGGCGCAGACCTCGCGCATGGAGGTGAGGGGATGTCATTTCTAGCCTTATAAAGAAAAGAAAGTGCAGGTTGTGAAAATCATTCCACACACGTGAACTACGGTGAAAGTGCCGCTTTGATGCCTGTAATACTCGTTGATTATTGCAGAACAAGTAGCGTGCTGACCAGTAGCTGATCAGAGTATGTGGGTTTACTCTAATGGGTGGTCATAAGATGAGCAGTTTCAGAGAGAGGCATCCTACGCAAGCGGCGATAACACCGTAAGCATGTACCCGTCTCACTCTTCAACTTCAAGTCTTGTCTGATTTCATCTATTTTTTTAAATGGTTTACAAAAAAGGCCTTCAGTCAAGAAGCTAGCCCTTGTCTGATTCCATCTTTTATTTCTTAACGCACAGGATCGCATCAAGAGCAGGCTGGGGAAGCGCAGTGCGCCGGTAGAGGAGGCGGAGAGAGGAAATGATGGTGCACCTGCCTTAAATCCTGCCCAGGAACGCGAGAAGAAGCGGATTTTAAGCGAGTATGATGGGGAGAAGAAGACTTGCCGGGCACTTGATGCATCTTTAGACACCGAGGAAATATAGGGGAGGGATCCGTTAGCATTCAATGCATTATAGGAGGGGGAGAGGAGAAGATAGGATGATGGGGTGTTGACGCTCACATGGAAATAGCTTTTATTTCACAAAAATTTTTACTGGATCTCATCGTAAAGTTCATAAAACTGTGACTGCCAATATCAGTGCTTTGTATCTTGTCTTTTTTCCCGTCTTATTTTCAAAGTTTGTGCAGGTGGTTTGTGCATAAATTTGTCACCGTTAATAGTGTTGACAATTACTTTACTAATGACTTTTTTGGAAAGAGAAGGGGAGCTTTGTTAGGCCACACTTCATCACTTTACAGCTTCACACTTTCTGTTCCTTATATCTTTCCCAATTTCCAATTTCGTTTTTCAAATTTCAATCTATCTTTTATACTCCTTCAGGTGATTAAAGCGTCTGAAGGGCAGATGACCCTTACATTGTAACAGTGGCACAGCTGTAAGGGTAAGGGTAAGGGTAAGGGTTACACAGCTATATCCGCCAGCGAGGACAGTTGAGCTATAGCAAAAAAAAAAAAAGGCACAGCTGTAAGGACCTGGCCCTCCCCACCACTTTAGCCCTTCTAGCTTTAAACTGGTCGCGGCTGTTATTGTGGTTGCAAGGGTTACATGATGGGGATACTATGCAGCCAGGAATGACAAAGAGAGGTTTAGTAAATTAGCATGAGTGACCTCGCTAGCCATTCAATTGTTAAATCATTTGTCATTTCAGATGTAGGAATTAAATTCACAACCAAAGGTCTGCAGCGACGACGACACAAGACGTTGATGAGGCAAGGAATAACATAGTGCTTATTTAATTACTGATTATAGGCTGCTTTAAGGGCAATAGGAGACACAATTCAGCTTGGAATGCTGCCGTTTGTCATACTAAGTGCTCGATCATTCCAGTGGTTCGACCAAAGGGCACTGGGATGTGTTGCGTTTTCTCTCCAGCCTCTGGGATCTTCATGTCCTCTATCAGCATTGCGTCAAAAGCCAGGGCTACCGTCCCTGGCATGCCATCTGCGCAGTGAAAAGTATAGTGCGAGAATTTAAAATCTGTGTGGTTGAAGTCTTCAGACCTTTCTGCACTTGCTCATGGGCAAGCAAGCCTCCAACAAATTTGACACTCATCACTTTAAGTTCAGCTCAACTTGACACCAGCCCAGCACCGCGCCACCCAAGTCCCTACCTTCCCCTATGGGCTCTCCGTTAATTTCCACAAGTGGCATGACACGCATTGAGCTGCCTGTCAGGAAGGCCTCTTTAGCTGTGCGCATGTCCTCCTCTGTAATCGGCCGCTGCTGGATGTCACTGATAATGACATCATCTGGAGATCGTTCTTGTTCCTACGACAAAATTTGTGGGATGCGCATGCAGTAAGTACGGCCGCTGTTTCATGTAATTCACATCGAGGTTGTTTTGACTTTGAAGTGAGTAAGATGCCATTCCTGATGCCACAGACAGCAGTGTTATGAAATAAGAACCTAGTGGAAGGCCTATGCTGAAAGGAGTCAGCGCGTTCTAATGACAAATCCAAGAAGAGTACGAAGATTTATTGAAGCTCCTGCCAAAGAACAAGTATTATAGAATATAATACTCGAATTGTACTTGGATGGTTTGAGCAAATCGGCCATCTACTCCCTTAGCTTGCTTGCCTGCTGTTTACATATTTGTACTTTCTTACAAAAGAGGACAGACAGTTTTGGTCAAACCTCGTTCAGTTTTGCATCAGCGGTGCTGTACACACAGTCGAGCGTCGGGAAGGGTATGTAAGCTTACAAGACGTCAAGAAGGGGAGGTTGTTATGTCTACGAGGAATGAGTGACGTTTAGTTCATACCAGGTTGCAGCAACCTTGATTTCTGTCTCTTTCAATTTGGCAAGCTCTACAAAAGAGCATCTTGTTCTGGAATAGGTCCTCCGATTGGTTAGAATGCTTCCGGTCATTCACTCTTAGCCCTTACTGGACATTCAAAGGTCAATGGCATTGATAAAATTTCCAAGCTAGGCTAGGCAGGCAAGGGGACACACTGTGGAGTTATTCACACTCACCCCGGGAATTAGCTCCATGATCCGCTGAATTGTTACGCCAGCCAGGCAATTATCGAAAGGAGGGGTGACAAATACGTTGTTCTGCGCAAAGAAGGGGGAACAGAAAGTGTGGGTGTTTTACGCTTAGAAAGCATATTGTGCACAGTCGTGTCAGCAAGAGAAGACAGTTCATGTTTCAGCCAATTCACAGCAGCTGCACAGCACAGAGAAAGTGTGAGGAGAGGTGGGACGTGATGAACTATTGATAGGCACCACACGATCATCGTCTGGCAAGGCTTATTGCAACCAGAAGAGTTGAAAAGCAACGCAGGACTGCTGCCACATTCGCTATTGAGCCACATAGCAAAGTGAGGAGGCTTGTAGACAGCAACATATTTTATGAGTGTGAAACTTGTTTAAAGCGTGGACCGAGAATTTCGTCAAGCACAGAAAAGGGTGAGTAGTAGACCTGGGTCACAGCAGTGCGTGAGACCTATGATGTTTAGCCCTACCTCTGCACTTCACACGCACCTGGGTGATGATGCCTATATTCATGTTAGGCCCCTCTAAGAGATGCCCCTCCTCATCTATAAACAAACCCTGCATGTGCATAGTTCCAAAGCTTCTTTGACGCGCCTGACTAGGATACGTAGGCCACTTACTACCAGCAAGCTGGAAATTCAAAAAGCATGTTATCTTGTACGGATGCAAATATGTTAGAGAGGAGGAAGCAGCTTTCTTTACGTGCAGGTTAGATGCAGCTCAGGCTGAACAACAACAAGCACATGGACAGCAGACGAATCCAGAATGAAAACCACGCATTTATTGAGAGGATAAATACCAACCTAGCACAAAGACTTGCATGCCCACATTCACGCACACACAAGCATTCACGTGCACACCCACCTACAAACACACAACTCACCACGTCATACCCCTCATCCTGTGCCTCCATGAGAGCCAGAGTGTTGCGCAGGTAGTTGTTGCTCTTGATGCGGGCCAGCCTCCCTTTGTTGGGGGGGATGGCCGACGTGCAGGCCCGGTAACCGGTCAGCTTGTCTAGGGCGTCCATCTTAGGAATGACCTGTGAAGGTATGACAGCATCTATAAATGCATACTCGTACCATGAGAGGGTCTGTTTTTGTTGAGTACGTCCATATCAAGAATGGTCTGTAAAGGCACACATAGGTTCATACATTCATACCCATGTAACGAGCTATTCCGTTTTTGTCGAGTGCGTGCTCATTGGGAACAACCTGTGAAGGCACGTAAGCATCCATAAAGTCATACCCATAATATGAGCAGGTCCATTTTCGCTCAGTGCGTCTACATTGGAAGTAATCTGTGAAGGCACTTACGCATGCCTGTAAACCTTTTGTTGAGTGCATTTGTTGAGTACGACAAGTGGAAGGCGCGTGTGTGTGTGCTTGTGTGTGTGAGTGTGTGTGTGTGTGTTGCTCCATAGCATGTGTGCATACACGTGTATGCTATCAGTTGTGACGCAAACCAAAACCAGCCATCACGTCCAGTGCCTCTAACTAGAAATACTTTGCACCATATGTGCATGGCTCAAACAAGCCTTACGTGTTCCTTCCAATAAGTCTGACCTGCTCAAGCATTATTTAACAGGTGTTTGAGTTCACGTCAAGCTTGCTACACACGACTAGGCATGCATCCGTGCATCTGTGCATATGCATACCAGTTAGTTTTTCTTTGCACATGCACATACACAAATAAATGTACCCCAGACGTGGCTAGAACACAGAACCCTGGTTCAGTGCACTCGCATTCAGAATGAACCACATTTTTAGCACCTGGAGTTCAGAACCCAGGTCCGAAATTTTTGACTGCACATGCACATACACTAACGAATGCATCTCAAATACGGCTAGAGCTTAGAACCTGTGCACTCGATCACTAACGCACATCTGATGTAGCTAGAATATAGAACCCAGTCCAAAACGCTTAATTGCCCTAACGCACCTCTGACGTGGCTAGAGCGTAGAACCCTATTTCAGTGCACTCGTCAGGCGACAGGCCAAAACCCCCCCGGCCAGGTGTGAGCCAAAACTTGACGATACCTGCACATGTGTTCCATGCGCACACACATGTTTTTTGATGACCTGAAAAGCTATTTTAGATCACGCAACTGCACTTAGCAGGCTTGGACAGGATGGCATTCTCCGTCTAGCCTGCTCAATGTGAACGAGCCCACAAATACAAATACCCAGAAAGTAAAAGTAATTTGGCCTCAACGCCTTTTGTATATCTGACCTAAACATAATAAATTGTAGCTTAAATATTATGCCCCATGTCAAGCAGCAAACGGTCACACACCAAAAATGAATGGTTTGTAGTGATGCAAAAACGAACACACTCCGGAAAAACGTGAATCAGGCTCAAACCGAGGGCTTAACCCAAACATAGACCCATTAGCCCCTCAATCATACAGCAGCCTCCACACCCTGAATCACTGTCCTATTAAGCAAGGCAGGCACGAACCGTTAATTTTCCTGCTTGCAGCTGCCGTGTCTAGGAGCACGCGCATCAGTGTTGCATCGGAGCGCCACATTGGGATGCCAGCCATCTCAGCAGATTTCCTGCGTGCAGGGAAAGTGGGTGGAGATGCGCAGCTTGCATAATTTGGTGCTCGGGTACATGAGCATAGTGAGCAGAAGCTTGCATGAGTGTGGTTGCACCTGTGCACGCACTTGGAACTTCCAGTGTGTTAGGGTATTTGGTACAGGTGGCTATTTATGATGAGCACAAAGCCAAACATACCTATGGCTCATGAGCAATAGCGAAGTAAAAGGAAAGAAAATGTCCCATTCCCATCATCAACCCCCACTTGAAAGCGCACGCACTTGAATCTTTCAATGCATTGAGGCAGCTGGAACAGGTGGCCATTTGTGATGAGCACTAAGCCAATTATGCTCACAACCTCCGAGACCCCAACTACCCAAAAGCATGCACGCACTTAAATCTTTCAATGTGTTGAGGCAGCTGGTACAGGTGGCCATCCGTGATGAGCACGGTGTCAAACACCCCGTGGCCACGATGCACCATGTGGTCGTCCATGTGGATAACCATGAGGGCTGGGTCTGTTACAATGCCCCCCAGCTCACTAGAAAAAAATGCCCCAAAGTGGGCTTCTGCGACGGGGTGGACGGCATTGATGAGGCGCTCTGCGACCTGCATTCAACCAGACAGAGGTACAGTTGTCTTAAGGACCTGTACGTCTGCTTGATGGCAGCACTTAGGCGCTCTGCAACCTACAAACAACAAGACAGGAAATGTTCAGTCGTTTGTTTGCTGAGGTGGACTTGCCAGTAGTAGGCGACCTGCTGTATAATCTCTTTTTTTGTTTGTCAATTGGTGTATCTGTGCGATAGGGCGGATGGCAATGCATGAATGCTCTCTGCTGCCGAGGCAAACCAGGGGGGGGCAGCCACTGCTGTAAGGTTATGGGAATGACAAGGGAGGTGTGTGTGTTACAAAGATAAAAAGCAGCCATATACTTGTGTGGCTTGCCAGCCAAATGGGGTAAGAAAGATCTTGGGCAATGACATGACGACAGCTTTAATTCTATTGCACTAGAGAGAAAGAGACAGGATGATAAAATGTGGTTTGTGGTTATCCCTTTCCTCCCAAGCATCGTGCAATCATGTGATGTGCACAATGCAAAGGTGTTCTGGCTCTCCAAAAACTGCAACGATTTGACAGCCATTGTACGCAAAAGGGAGAAGTGATTAATAAATCAGCAATGGGAGGTCCTTGGCACACACAAACCAAGTTAAATCTATGAGATTAGGATCGGACGTGCTCTATGCGATTCCTTAACCTAATCTTGTGTCATGGGTCATGGGTTATGAGTTGAGTTGCGAATAGGGCCTCTGCTCTAAAGCAGTAGGAGAGCCACTTTTAATAAGCTTGTCAAAAGGTGCTAAGCAGGCAAAAGCCTTTGTTTCTTTCTGCGCTTGGATGGTGAGGACCACCTGGTGGACACGGGGGGATTATGAATGGCGACAGGAAAGCGGAGACAAAAAAAAGAGTATAGGAAGCGATGGGCGTACATGCTCATGAAAGCGGCCAAGCGGAATTGGCAGCTTTACCACCTGACAGAACCGATGCCACACAAACAATAGACTTTAATAGCACATGACAGTTGATATGTGGCAGTGCAGATTTTGATGTGTTAGCTGCAATCTTCTCAATTTATTAAGACCTCTCGAGATTCGGCGTGCAGAATAGTGGGGCTGGCCATTACCGTGTACGTGCACCACACATGACCGTGCATTCCAATGTTTCACTGCCAAGTGTACCGCACGTTCATGGAACTCATGAATTGTCGTGGTTAACCATTAAGAAGAAAGAACATGAGAGGGATAGATTGGTCTTGAACGATATGAGGAAGGAAAAGCAGAGACCGGGATTCTGCACTCGCACTTACAGAATGAAAAAGACGCACCAATCACACTTTCAACTGCTGCTTCATCGCATGCTCATATTATGATGCACTGTGCAACTGAGCAACGGTCACAAGGTGCATGACAGAGCAATCTGTGTTTGTTCTTGGTTAGGTCGTAGCTGTGAAAGGAGGCAGGTGCGGAAGATGCAGCAGTAATAACTTGTGCAACTGCATGTTCCTTGAGTTACGTGCGTGCACGGCCACCTGCTGTATTAAACACGCCACGGTTGGTGATGTGATCGTGATATGAATGCACACAGGTTTGCATGCTTTTTGTGTGCATGCGCGTGAATAAGGCTGCCAGCCTGGGCGTTCTGCAGGCCTTGATACACATGACACGGAACACGTGAACGCAAGCTTGTGAGCATGCTTTTGTGCTGCATGCCACACACTCGGGGTTTGAACAGTGACTGCGTGTATGCGAGTGCACCACACACATTTACACACGCATCAAAATGGCCAGGTCCACGTAACAAAACATTTGATTCCAGTGCGCAAGACGAAGGTCGGAAACACGTACCCTGGCACGTGTGACAAACAAGTGTTGCCAAGGAGGACTGGCCCACCCTACACAAGCACACAATGGTGACCATCTAAAGAGAGGTACCTTGTCGGCAGAGAGCAGAGGGGTGGCCACAGTCTTAACCCCTGGAACCACTGAAGGGGACCAGCCCTTAGGTATGGGCGTCTCTCCCCTCCACAACGAGAAGTCTTCACTGCGTGCCATCCTGGCGGCCACGTTCCGGCGTAGCACATCCCTAGGTTGCAGCACCCGCTGTTGGATGCCCTTGAGAGAGCTGCAGCTACCTGCGTAAGTGGTGCATGGTCAATGGCAAGTCTGTACCGGATGTATTACTCGTGACTATACAGACAAGAGTGTTTATCCTTAATGTGTGTGTACAAGTCTGCATGCACGCCCTTTATGTCTCTGCGTTTGTACATGCATGTGCATGTGTGAACGAATGGCGCGATTGTGTGCATTCCTGTGCGTTGTGTTTACGTTTGTGTGTGTGTGTATGTGTGTGTGCGTGTGTGTGCACCTCTCTCTGTGTCTGTGTGTGTACGTATGTCTCTGTGTGTGTGCCTCTCTGTATGTGTGATGTGTGTGTGTGTGTGTGTGTGTGTGTGTGTGTGTGTGTGTGTGTGTGTGTGTGTGTGTGTGTGCGAGCGTGTGCACGCTTATTATGCATGCATATGCATGTGATTAAATGTGCTTGCATAATTTGTGAGGAGTGTGTGTGCATGAGTGTGTGTGAGTGTGTGTGTTTGCACATGCATGAGGACTGTTGTGCGTGTGTGTGTTTATGTGTGTTTGTTTGTGTGTGTGTGTGTGTGTGTATGTGTGTGTATGTGTGTGTGTGTTTGTGTGAGAGTGTGTGTATGTGTGCCGTCTATTACCTTGAAGCTGAATTTGCGGAAGCGTGCCGCCGAGCATCGCAGATGCCCCTAATAAAATCCAAAGCTTACTTTATGCATATAAATAATACTTCAAGATTGCTGCTTTGCCCAACAAATCTTGTTCTTTTCGATACAATGGACAATTGGCTACACCCAATAAATTAATATCAACGAGAAAATAACAATTCAACTTCGAGGAAAGGATTCGAGGACTTTGTGATCATTGTAATCGATCGTCCCCAACATAAATACCCCAAATATTGTCAATCTCATATCAACTGCAGTCATGGTAGCGCAGCAACAAGATTACTTTTTAGTTCTAGATCCGGCCGCCTTTTTTGCTGTTCCGGCCTTTTTTCGCACGCCACCACCAGCCTTGCCACCACCACTAGAGCCTGCCCTAGGCTTCTTTCCAGCCCCCGCTTTTGCCACTGCCTTCTTTTTGCCGCCCTTTCCTCCTGGTGACCCTTTTGCCGCGTCTGCAAATGGGGCACGAGAGTCCAGCCGTTTTTTAATGGAGCAGGAGTTACCCTATGCACACAAAAAAGTGCATAACTTATAGGCAATCAGTGGCATTGCAGAGCAGATCTCAAACACAGCAAGTTTGAAACTGATTCTTGCCTGTAGCAAAAAGGAACCAGGCGTAGACGAATGCCTCTCCAAGGAATTCTCGGTGGCTGGCTAACAAGAGGACGGAGATGGCTTTCAACCTAAGGAACTCACCTTGCGCCTTCTGTTCCGGCTGGTAATTATCATCATCCGACACCATGAGGTCCTTCCCGTAACCACCATCATCGTCATCGCAAAGCCCCTCTTGAGGTTGTAAACACAAGTAGTCATTTAACAAGGCCTCCACCTGGGAAACAAAGAGAGAATGTGTTATTTCAATTGATCTGTGGTTGTAACTCAAGAGAAATCGCAGAGGGAAAGTGCAGTACAGGAGATCTAAGCTAAACCCTTGCTTGTAACTAAAGTTAATTAAAGCAGGAAAGTCAAGATCTGCGTGTCTGGAGCTGTCTGGAGTTTTATTTTGCTCACCCCACCCTTGTAGATTATTTTCTTTTAAAAAGAGAAGCCACGGGAACGATCTGCGTGACACGTTTGAAAGTGTGAGAATGAAATGAGTTGATCGCACACCTCTCCTACCTTTGCTTCACTTGGTCCTATGTTCACTACCAACGCTGTCCCTGCCAGTGGCATGATGGTTGTGTTAAACAGGGTCCCCTTCAAGTCTACTTGCAGTTGTTCGCTTCCTGCAAGAGCACGTATATGGTGGATATGGAGCTCCTTCAAGTCTACATGCAGTTGTTCGCTTCTTGAAAGAACACGTAGATGGTGGATATGGAGCTTTAAGCATTTAAGTATTAAACAACAAGTTGTTAAGCGGCTCAGTAGTGGTAGGCGTAAATGCATCATATTGAGGCAAACTCGTCAACTTGCAATTTGAAGTATCCTGCCTTGGGACCCGTTAAGCAACCGTAGGCCACTTACGAACCCTGGAGCTCAAGCCTTGTAAATGACAAATTTGCAAGCGACGCCTCCTTGGTCCAAAGCCTGAGAAGAAGCCACGCATCTTCTCCTTGCTATCTCTGCTACAAAACAAAGAACACGGCTACTGGACACTGATGCCACCTTGGTCAAGACAGAGTTTCAAGCCTAGATAATATACGGTATTCTTCACCTTGCTCCCCAGCCACCACCATGCGCCCCACTGCCCCTGAATCTCCAGCCAGGTCGATGAGCTGGTCGTCCTCTCCTGGGCACAGCTCAGCCAAAGCCTTGCAGATGCAAAATGAACCTTTAGTCTGTCAGAAAGTCGTTACGACGGATGAGGTCATTGACAGGAGTCAATTGGATATTTGTCGTGATGCAGGTCACACTGCCAGGCCTAACCAGGTCAGACAATCTGCAGTGCTTCAGGGTGGAGTATCTGATGCACACGCTTGCGTAATTCTCAAGCAGTGCGAACCCTAGAATAAACAAATTAGCCTTTCTACTTGAGACTCAAACTATGTCTGCAATAAGTGCACTTGTGATGCCAGCCCCACACATTTGCACAAGTGACACTTATTCAGTTGTTCCTTTCGCCTCTTCCTCTCCTTTGCCAAGCTCTTAATATCCCTTAACAAAAGCACACAAACACACACACGACAGACACAGAGATCCACCAGCAGATCTACCTTATTGCGCGGCATTTTTTCCGGTAGCACAATAGGGATCTCTTTCTTTTCCCTCGTCGAGGCGGCACCTTCGCCTGCTCCTGCTTTATTTTCATCGTTGACTGCAGCCTTTTGCTCGTCTTGCCCTCCCTCTCGTGAAGCACTGCCACCGCCAGCAGCAGCAGCAGCAGCAGCAGCAGCTGGTTTGGCAGCAGCTGTGGTGCCGTCAGTTGCTTTTAATGTGCGAGGGATTGCGGGCTTGCCGGCTGCAGGCCGTTGATTCTGAGCCTGCCCTTGCTTTCTAATGCTAACAGGAGCTTCCATCTCCCCCCCCTGGCCTTTTATTTTCGTGCCTCTTGATGGTGGCGTCGCCTGCGTCAAAGGCTCTTGCTGGCTTGCACCTGCAGAGGTTCCCCCTTGCACTGGTGCGTGCTGCTCTGTGCCTTTAGTTTGTGCTTCTGCAAAAGTTAAGAGGTTGTGCTTGTGGTGAGTTAGCTAGAACTGTGAGAAGGCAATAAAATTGCTAAAAACACAAAATGGTAAGAAAAAAACTTGTAGCGAGCGAGAAATGATTTCCCCCCCCCCCTACCTCTGACATTTTCCTTACGTTTATCTTTGTCCCTCTCTTCATCATCGCTGCTGCTGCTCACTTGCGGCTTGAGCCCGCCTGTGTAGGGCGACTGCGAGAGTAAAAGCGTGCGTGCGTATGTGCAAGCACATTATGAACAGGTATACCCTTGTATTTGACTCATGGCTGAATTGCAGAATTCGTAGAGTAAGTAGTTCATCTTAATCAGCATACATGCTGACGTCATAAGTTATGATTTGTACGCCCACATGTGCATACTTGATCAGCTGTTTTAGGCACATGCGAAGGTGGTCTCTGTGTGTGTGCGTGTGTGTGTGTGTGTATGTGTGTGTGTGTGTGCGTGTGTGTGTATGTGTGTGTGTTTGTGTGTGTGTGTGTGCATCTGTGCTACTAATTTGTGCGTGCTTCTGCCTGAGTTTGTGTCTGCATGTAAACCTGCTTGTGCACCCATGATTCTTTATTGCATGCACAAGTAAATCAACTTCTGCTTGCCTCCTGTTTGTGCGTGTGCGTGCCTCCCACCTTAAAATTAGCTGCCCAGTCAGGGAGCTCCTCATCATCAGACTCAACCACATTTGCTCCCCCTTTTCTCTTACATAGAAGGGGACTGTCAGGACTACTCATGAAACCAGGTTTTGATAAATAATTTCTGGTCCTACAACAATGGGCAAGACTGCAAGCCAGAACTGTTGGGTAACGATATATACAAATAAACTTAAATAAAATAACTAAAATAAAATACAACATTGACCCGTGCGGGCCAAGAGCGTCCGAGAGGTGAGACTCAGATTCACTCCTTGGTAAATTTGCTGCCTATCACGCTGTATACGTCCTGCGTTGGTCTTCCTTTGCCTAGTCAGCAACCCTAGAAAACACACACACACACACACACACACACACACACACACACACACAGACACAAACACACACACGCCTATACACACACACATACACAAACACACACACACACGCACGCACACA
>Ga0307942_1003491_pt1 | contig 12715 bp, 18 predicted proteins | sample OrgLakmetagen175_FD_201846 | JGI IMG/M metagenome (GOLD analysis project Ga0307942, IMG submission 201846) | Saline water microbial communities from Organic Lake, Antarctica - #175 | ecosystem: Environmental > Aquatic > Non-marine Saline and Alkaline > Saline | place: Antarctica: Organic Lake...
CACCACGCAGCTGCACTGTTTTACACGCCTAAACCAGCACACCACATAGCTGCACTGTTTTACACGCCTAAACCAGCACACCACGTAGCTGCAATGTTTTACACGCCTAAACCAGCACACCACGCAGCTGCACTGTTTTACACGCCTAAACCAGCACACCACATAGCTGCACTGTTTTACACGCCCTAACCAGCACACCACGCAGCTGCACTGTCTCACACGCCTAAACCAGCACACCACATAGCTGCACTGTTTTACACGCCCTAACCAGCACACCACGCAGCTGCACTGTCTCACACGCCTAAGCCAGCACACCACGCAGCTGCACTATTTTACATACCTAAACCAGCACACCACGCAGCTGCACTGTTTTGCACGCCTAAACCAGCACACCACGTAGCTGCAGACGTGCGAAGGACACTCCATGCTGCAGCTAATGAAAGCCCCACTGAGGTAATGGTGTTAAGCAGTACACCCAAATCTGCCGAACTTGCCCATACCAGACGCGCCCTTTCCAGCACCATTACCAACTCTCATCGAGAGCTAGTTTAAGGCCAAGCCTGCAACCCTCCTGATCCTCATTGCTTATTCTGCTCTTTCTCCTGATCCCCATTGCTTATTCTGCTCTTTCTCCTGATCCCCATTGCTTATTCTGATCCCTCCTGATCCTCATTGCATATTCTGCTACTTCTTTGGTGAGGGAGGTTTACGGTGCTCGGTACCAAAGTGGCTCCTTTTCCTGATTTATGTGTGACTCCTTTTCCTTGGTTATGTGTGGCTCCTTTTCCTTGGTTACTTTGGGGAGTGGTTTTTCACTGCCTGCGTAGTAATTTCTTCTTTTTTTTCTCCTTCTTTTCTTACACTAAAGCCAGCATATCATGTGCACCTGTAACAGTGCGGCCGGCACTCCATGCTCCATGAGCCGCTCAAACAGAGACAGACCCAGCCCAGCGTTTTGTGCCTGTTTGCTTTTGACGACCGGCGGGAGTTGGAAGTGGTCACCCACGAGGACTACGTGAGAGGCACCCTGCACACACACATAGTGCGCGTTGATGTGTGTGTGTGTGTGTTCACCCACGAGGACTACGTGAGGGGCACCCTGCACGCACACACACAGTGCGTGTTGATGTGTGTGTGTGTGTGTATGTGTGTGGTCACCCACGAGGACTACGTGAGGGGCACCCTGCACGCACACACACAGTGCGTGTTGATGTGTGTGTGTGTGTATGTGTGTGGTCACCCACGAGGACTACGTGAGAGGCACCCTGCACACACACATGGTGTGTGCTGATGTGTGTGTGTGTGTTGGGCCGATTATATTGGGCCGTATTTGTTATAATAATATTAAGCCAAGGTCCGCATACGCCCGTATCAGTTTTATAAGTCCATATAAGTTTGTACAAGTCCGCATATGTAAAAGAATGTCCAGAAATGTCCCAGAGGGGGTACACTGAGGCCCAAAATGGGTATACTTTTTGCATGCTCCTAGGGAATGGGTCCCGTAACTGGCAGGTTTTAAGCTCAGCTCTGATATGCATTTCAAAGCAGTTAAGCTTAACCTGTCAGTTAGGGGGCCCATACCTAATCGGCTGCGGCATGAACCCTACTTTTTGAACAGCCATATGCTGTATCTGACAGCCAGCGCACCAAACCCAGTAATTTTTAGTGTTTCGAAATCCTTGAATAAATAAAGATCATCGCAAAAACAATGGAGCAAAAAGACCAAGTGATTGGCGAGATATGCAAATTAATGTGCCATTCACCCTGGAAAGCACCCATCTAGGATACAGGCGCACGACGTGTGCTTTTAGTCCTGTTATTCTGTACGCAGGGCGACTTGTTTAAATCTGAGCACATGCTCGGGTAGCTTATAAAGTCAGCATCAGTTTGAAGCTAGGTTGGGTCCAATTTGATGAAGTGACGTGTGAGTAGTTGCACCTTTCATGCAAAAAGGAGCATGTTTTGGCTTTTGCCCAGTGTCCCCCCTCTGGAAATGTCCAGCAATGTCCCGCCTAAATTGCGTACGCAAATTGATTGTGTGTAGTCACCCAAGATGACTACGTGAGAGGCACCCTGCACACACTCACATAGTGTGTGTTATCGTGTGTGTTGGTGCATGTAAAAACAAATACCCACTCATAGCAAGAATTGAGGTCAGATATGTCACCAAAACTTTTACAATAGGCTAGATATGTCACCTTTGTGAGAGGTATGAGCGCCTCTCGCTCAGAGCACTGGGAAACCTGGTTCAAGGTACACTAAAATACCTAGAAGCATTTAACATTAAATAGATCACCTTTGTGAGAGGTATGAGCGCCTCTCGCTCAAAGCACTGGGAAACCTGGTTCATGGTACACTTAAATACCTAGAAGCATCTAACATTAAATAGATCGATCACCTTTGTGAGAGGTATGAGCGCCTCTGGCTCAGAGCATTGGGAGCCCTCATCAAGCACAACTATTGGAAACCGCAGTCCTGCTAGCTGCTCAGACCCTGGGGGTATGTAAGTGTGTGTGTGTGTGTCAGTATGTTTGAGTACGTGTGTGTGTATGTGTTTGAGTATGTTAATGTGTGTGCGTATACGTGTGATTGTGTGTCCATAAACGTGTGGTCTTCTTTCAAGGTCTTCCTTCAAATGCTATTCCAGACCTGCCATGCGTACATGCTAACACCGACATCCAATCTCAGTCTAGGAATGATTAACAGATGCCTACCCTACAATAACCCATAGGAACCCATAAGAACCCATAGGAACCCATAAGAACCCATAAGAACCCATAAGAATGATCAACAGATGCCTACCCTACAATAACCCATAGGAACCCATAAGAACCCATAAGAACCCATAGGAACCCATAAGAATGATCAACAGATGCCTACCCAACAATAACCCATAAGAACCCATAGGAACCCTTAAGAATGATCAACAGATGCCTACCCTACAATAACTCACCTGCACCTATGCATGTTGTGCACACCTGTGTGTATGTATGTGTGCGTATGTGTGTGTGCGTGCGTGTGTGTGTGTGTGTCTTGCATGTGCGTGTAAGTATGTGCGCATGTGCGTGTGCGTGTGTGTGCAATGCGTGTGTAATGCACTGTGATGTACGTGTATACGTATGTGGGGTATGTGTGCGTAAGTGTGCTGTTAATTGTGTTTGCATCTGCATGCGTATGCAAAACAAGGTCTTACCACATCAGCACCGCCAAGAATGTCGCCAACCATGCGTGCGCGCATCTTCTCAATTTGCCTGCATAGACGGAGCAAATGCATGTGTGTGTATGGGCGTGCTCGTGTGCATGTGTGTGTGTGTGTGCGTGTGCGTGTGTGTGTGTGTGTGTGTGTGTGTGTGTGTCCCCACAGCCTCTTGGCCTGTCACAGACCCAGGATAGGTCCATGAGAAAGTAAGGAAAATATACGCAGGCAGTGAAAAGCACTCCCAACATTAGTTTAGAAAAAAAGTTACTTTGGTACCCATTACTGTTAAGCTCTTTTGTATGCAAAGCTTTCCCTTTTTTCTGAAGAAGTATCTGGGCCCTGGTCTGAAAACACTGCTTTCTAAGTGATGGGCAAACACTCCACACACGCAACCTCGTTTAAAACATAATCTGCTTAAAGCAGAAGCTGACATTACAAGCTACCAGAGAATGTGCTGAGCTGTCGGTGTATTACGGACAGAAAACAGGAACGTGGTTGGCGGTGGGAGATAATAATAAAAGAAGCAGATAGGTCGCCCTCTGCATACAAGTCGACATGACTAAACACTAGGTTTGAAAACAGGAACGCGGTTGGCGGTGGGAGATAATAATAAAAGAAGCAGATAGGTTGCCCTCTGCATACAAGTCGACATGACTAAACACTAGGCTTGGCCAGAACCAGATATTTGCGGTGTATATACGGTAATTTTAACAGGTACATCACCAAATATACAGTCTTATACGGTGCGTATATATACGGTTCTGGCCAACCCTACTGAACAAATATGTTGAACGCCTTTACCAGTGTGTGGTGCTTTCATGAAAAATGGCATAGCACCTGCCTGCACACCATGTGGTCTTGATACTCTACATTTCTTTGCAAATGTCTTTGTATACAGGTATACATATCGTGATCCCCAAAGCATCGAAAGTCAGAGAAGTTGGTGCAGTGGGTGAGCTGTTGTGTGTGTGTGTTTATGTGTGTGTGTGTGTGTTTGTGTGTGTGTGTGTGTAAGTGTGTGTGTATGTGTGCAGTGGGTGAGCTGTTGTGTGTGTTTGTGTGTGTATGTGTGCAGTGCGTGAGCTGTTGTGAAGATTTGGCAGCACAAAGCAGGCTCAACGCTGCAGCCGATTAGGAGTCACTGAAATTCATGCGATGAAACATTCTTTACATTCTGTGGTGGTGGAGGAGATTTTAGCACCTGGCACTCGAGGGGCTCCTTTTCCAAAGCAACTGTGGGCAGTGGCTCTCGCTGCTGATGTGACTTTTTGTCTTCTTTGCGCTATGAAATTGATATCCACAGACAGCACATAAAAATACAGACTGTTTCCAACTCAAACTAATGTGGGCAGGAACTCTAGTAACTCTGCCTGCACACCTCTTTCTTTGATTGAGTTAATTAATGTGGGCAAGATGGAACTCTCACTGCCTGCACACCTCTTTCTTTGCTTGAGTTAATTGATGTGGGCAGAAACTCTCACTGCCTGCACACCTCTTCTTTTCAAACTAATGTGGGCAGGATGGAACTCTCACTGCTTCTTTCTGCCTCTTTCTTTGATTGAGTAAAGGATCATCTCGAGATCAGGCAGTAAAGGATCATCTCGAGATCAGGCAGTAAAGGATCATCTTAAGATCAGGCAGTAAAGGATCATCTTGAGATCAGGCAGTAAAAGATCATCTCGAGAGCAGGCAGTAAAGGATCATCTCGAGATCAGGCAGGATGCCCTGGAGGAAATGCCCTTAGGATTCACAGGTACACTTAAGGAAATGCCCTTAATGTTCTGGGCAGGATGGAGCTCTCACCTCTTCATGATAGAGCAAAGGATCATCTCAAGATTAGGCAGGAGGATTTCAGGCTGGATGCCTTTGTCTTCTCGACCTCGCCTCTTCTTCCTTGGACACGCACACACACAAACACATACACACACATACATACGCCTCTTCTTCCTTGGACATGCACACACACAAACACATACACACACATACATACACACACATTGGCACACATTCTCACACACACACACTCACACTCTCACACACACACATTGGCACACACTCACACACACATCCACACACAAGTACTCACTTAAGGCCTTTCCTTGGTGCACACTCTTCCTGATCAGCGTATTCTAACTAACTTTTCTTCAAACGTCACCTTTGTAGCAGCAATCGTTTTTTTGCCACTTGCTTCTTCTCATCCTCTGTCAAGCGTAACACACTGCGTTTGAGGTCTTTTTTCTCCAGGGTAGCTTTATCATAATCAGCCTGTACGCATGAGAGGGTGTGTGTGTTGTGTTAATATGTGAATGTGTGAGTCTGCAAGTGAAGAGTATCTGTGCATGTGTGTGTGAGTGTGCTTGTGTGTATGTGTGCATATACGTGTAAGTGTCCGTGTGTGTTTACGCACACTTACATAAGTATGCACATGCGCACACACACGTGCGCACACAAACACATGTATGCTTGCGCATGCACACACACACACACATACACACACATGAATAACACATTAAGACACATCATGGAGCACAACATCTAGAAAGATTAAAAATAACAGGTTGGTGCAAAGAGCAGCGGCCGCACACATGGTTGGAGTGGACTGACAAACTATCGCAGTGACAAAAAGTTAGTAAGAAAGGTGTATATGTATATATATAATATATATGAAGTGAGTCGTGCCTGGCATTAAAGTTGTGTAGGCAGCGGTGACCTTCCCATCTTGTTCAAAAAGATGAAGAGGTAAGAGTTACTTAGCCTAACCGGACAGAGTGATGTGGTTGCGGTACTTTTTGCTCAGTTTGTTGCTTTGCTGCCAATGCAAGATCTTTCATTCTTTTAAGATCTGTTTCCATAATAAAACGGCGATATTCAAAGATGCTCCATAAAAAATTTCGATTTCTTTGGCATTTTCATACACACCTTTCGATTTCCTTAGATCTTGCATGAAACACTTACCGCCTTGTCTTGCATGAAACACTTAGATCTTGCATGAACACTCCTTCATCCTCCATGAAACACTCCTTAGATCTTGCATGAAACACTCCTTAGATCTTGCATGAAACACTCCTTGGATCTTGCATGAAACACTCACCGCCTCGTCGTGGTTAATCAGCCGAGCATCCATTGTTGCAGCTTGCAGAGATGCACGGACCTGCATTGTGTTTATGTGCAAATGCGTGTGCGTTGTGTGAGTGGGTTTGTGTATATGGTTTTGTACAGAGGTGTGATATGCATACATAAGGGGAGCAGCACTTGCAATGCTCAAGACACACACACTCTCACAAAAGCAAACAGGTAAACAAGCACGCATGCACACATATTTTGACTGGATGTCCAACCCTGACTGCACACACATACACACACACACGCACGCACACAACACAAACAAGCACACTTACCCTGACTGGCTGTCCCATCCTGACTGTGCACACATACACACACACACTTGCATACGCGCACGCACACACCACACACACACACACACACACACATACACATACACACACACGCACGCGCACGCACACAACACAAACAAGCACACTTACCCTGACTGGCTGTCCCATCCTGACTGCGCACACATACACACACACGCACGCGCACGCACACAACACAAACACACACACACACATTTTCAAACACACACACTCACACACACACACACACACACACGCGCACACCGCACACAAGCACACACACACCCTGACTGGCTGACCTATCCTGACAGCCTGCACGCCTGCATCCATCAGGCCTTCCAGCAAGTTGTCCACTGCCACCTGTTTTGTGCGCATTCACAACAGTGAAATTAACCTCAAATGTGCATTCCATGAGGAGGGCAACGACTCCCGGATTTTGGGGGGGCTTGGCTGGGAAAAGGATGCACATGGCAGGGTTTTGGGAGGAAGAACAGAACCGCACAGAGCTTGCAGCGGCTGTGCAGCCATCCACAACTGTGTGTTAGCAAGTGTGTGTGTGTTCACAACGAGGTGATGGCTTTCAAGCTGTGTGCAAGGCTGCTTGATGTGTTTGTGCGCAGAGGAAAGCGTCACGACATTCACTCTCACATCAGCATCTGAGGCTTGGATCTTTGTCAGGTGTCACGCATTCCATATGCAGTCAGCGTGCACGCACTCTTGTGACCTTACGCCACCTTTTGTGACGGAGTGGCTTCATTTTGTAGTTGTTTGTAATTTGTTGGGGGAGTGGCACTGAATGCCTGCATAGTTATCAGTAGGGTTGGCCAGAACCATACATTTATAGGTATATACGGTGTATGTACGGTATTTTTGGCAGAGAAATCACCATACATACGGTCATATACGGTGTGTATATACGGTTCTGGCCAACCCGTGCTTTCTCCTACTGCTCTTTGCCCTAGATCTGCTTGTTGAGGCAAAAGGCTGGAGTACACACACACACACACACACACATTGTTGAGGCAAAAGGCACCTTGTTACAAATTCATTTCAAAACAAATGCCAGCTCTGTTGATGTGTACACTCTATACAAAGTGTGTTCACATTGGACGGTGCGCAAGCTAGGCCCTATGTAACCTTACTATATTTTGTCCACACATACACACACACACAACCTCATACACACACAGCTTCAGACTCAAACACACAAAGCTTCACACACAGCTTCAGACTCAAACACACACACATTCACACACACACATGCTGTGCCCTTCATACACACCGCCTCTGTCAAAGTGTAGCCTTAATTCCTTTTACCAGTGTACCGGTGTACCAGTGTACCGGTGTACCAGTGTACCAGTGTACCAGTGTACCAGTGTACCAGTGTACCAGTGTACCAATGTACCGGTGTACCGATATACCAGTGTGCCAGTGTACCAGTGTACCAGTGTACCAGTGTACCAGTGTACCAGTGTACCAGTGTACCAATGTACCAGTGTACCGGTGTACCGGTGTACCGGTGTACCAGTGTACCAGTGCTCTCATAAAATTTGCTGTGCGCAAGCCAGGCTCTTTGTTGTAAGTCTATATTTTATACACACCAGTTCTGTCGGTGCGTAAACTTCAACCCCTTTATATATTGTGCTCATTTCAGATTGTGCACAAGCCAGGCTCTTTGTTACCATTCTATCTTCCATACACACCAGTTCTGGCGGTGTGTAGATTTTACCTACTCATTCCAGTCTACTCACGTTGGACTGTGCGCAAGCCAAAACGGGGGCTTTGATCCCAAAAGTCCGCTTAAGCATCACAAGGAATTTCACGATGGTAGAGGTCTTTCCTGGATGGAAATGCGCGTGTGTATGTGTATGGTTATGTGAGTGTGTGTTTGTGTATGTGTGAGAGTGAGAGAGCGAGAGCGAGCGAGAGAGAGAGAGAGAGATAGAGATAGAGAGAGAGAGAGAGAGAGAGAGAGAGAGAGAGAGAGAGAGAGTGTGTGTGTGTGTGACAGAGAGAGTTTGGGATTGAGTTCGGAAGAGAAAGAGTTTGTGAGTAAAGGAGGGAAAGGGCAGCACCAACAATAGCACCTGCAGGTGGTTGCACAGGAAAGTGATCATTCAGATTTGACACCAACCTCTTAAGATCACAGGCACCAGCTGAGCAACAGCAATTTGTCCACACGTTTACAGCTGTTGCCACACTAATCACTCAACATTGTGACTGTGAACTCACACTGATCACTCAACATCGTGACAGTGAGATCACACAAATCACTCAACATTGTGACTGTGAGATCACACTAATCACTCAACAGTGTGACCGTAAGATCACACTAATCACTCAACATCGTGACTGTGCAAGGATACAGACCATGTGCCTGCGTAAAAAAGATGCATGGCTTAGACCAGTTACTGACAGCCCATCAGTGACACGACACACCATGGCTAAATTGCCACACACAACACATAATGCACACAGGTGCACATACAAACACACACACACTTCCACACACATGAGCACATGAGCACACCACTCAAATGTACTCAAAAATATACTTGCACACACATGCACACATGAACACACACACACACATACAGACTCTATCACACATACAAAAATTGCACATGCATACATACACACACACTCACACACACACACACCTGTGCCGGGGGGGCCCTGCACCAGCGACACTGTGTGGCTTAGACCAGTGGCCACTCCCGCTAACTGAGAGCGGTTCATGTTAAGCAAAGGGTCCATCTCTTTTGCTTGGGCAGCACTGAGCGCTGCTGTGGCGGCGGTGTCCATTGCAGCCTGTGTATGCATATGTGTGTGTGCATATGCTTGTGTTTGCTTGTGTGTGTGCGTGTGTGCGTGTGTGTGCGTATGTGTGTATGTGTGCTGGCGTTTGTGTGTGCGCGTGTGTGTGTGCGTATGTGTGTATGTGTGCTTGCGTTTGTGTGTGTGCGTGTGTGCGTATGTGTGTTTGTGTGCTTGCGTGTGTGTGTGCATATGTGTACGTATTAGTGTATGTGTGTATGCGGTTGCGTGTGTGCGTGTGTGCATGTGTGTGTGGTGTGTGCGTATGTGTGTGTGTGCTTGCGTTTGCTTGTGTGTGTGCGTGTGTGCGTATGTGTGTATGTGTGCTTGCGTTTGTGTGTGTGTTTGCACAAGCGCGCATGTGCATGTGTGCGTATGTGTGTATGTGTGTTTGCCCTTGCATGTGTGTGAGTGTGTGAGTGTGTGTTTGCACATGCGTGCATGTGCATGTGTGCGTGTATGTATGTTAGCGTTTGTGTGTGTGTGCCAGGCACAATGCGAGGGGTCATCAACTTTTAAGTCCTCAGCCTTTGTCTGCTACAAATGCTCGCTGGATCTTAACACACACACACACATACTCACACACACATACACCCACATTCACACACACGTACACATACACACACAGCTTCAGACTCAAACACACACAGTTTGCTCCTTCAGTTTGCCCTGTCATTGCTCACTAATGCAGCCATCTAAACACTGCAAGAACCTGGGGCAATACGTGACTTTTTTACGTAGTCAAGTTGTAGGAAATGTCAGTATGCTCCTGTGTCTGTGGTGTTGATGTGTAGTCATCTCCTGGTGATAACATACAGATCTGGTGAGGGCATACAGATCTGGTGCGAACATATAGACCTGGTGAGGGCATACAGATCTAATGAGGGCATAATACAGATATGATGAGGGCATACAGATCTGGTGAGGGCGTACAGACCTGGTGAGGGCATACAGATCTGAGATCAGGTATGGGCTGAACAAAAAGCCTCCCAAATTATGCGGTCACACACACACACACACACGGACGCACACACACTACCAAAAAAGAATAACACACACACCGCTGTTGTGATGGCACCCAAATACTGCTCTGCCCATTTGAGACCTTTAGGAGGTACAAGGCCGGATGGCTGCGCGGCAGCTGCAAAGGGAAAAGTGTGTGGATACACAACACAAGACATGGATGACACGATCTTTGTGTGATGTGAAAAGTGCAGACAGCTACAGGTGAAGTGGCAAAGTGCTGATATGTGCGACATGGATGGTCAGGTGATCATATTAGCACAGGACAGATGATTGGGTGGTAGTAGAACAGGTGGTGTGTGCATCAGGACAGATGGTCGGGTGGTAGTAGAGCAGGTGGTGTGTGCATCAGGACAGATGGTCGGGTGGTAGTAGAGCAGGTGGTGTGTGCATCAGGGCAGATGGCCGGGTGGTAGTGGAGCAGGTGGTATGTGCATCAGGGCAGATGGCCGGGTGGTAGTGGAGCAGGTGGTGTGTGCATCAGGGCAGATGGTTGGGTGGTAGCAGAGCAGGTGGTGTGTGCATCAAGACAGATGGTTGGGTGGTAGCAGAGCAGGTGGTATGTGCATCAGGACAGATGGTTGGGTGGTAGTAGAGCAGGTGGTGTGTGCATCAGGGCAGATGGTTGGGTGGTAGCAGAGCAGGTGGTGTGTGCATCAAGACAGATGGTTGGGTGGTAGCAGAGCAGGTGGTATGTGCATCAGGACAGATGGTTGGGCGGTAGTAGAGCAGGTGGTGTGTGCATCAGGGCAGATGGTCGGGTGGTAGTAGAGCAGGTGGTGTGTGCATCAGGGCAGATGGTCAGGTGATTATAGTAGCACAGGACAAATGGTTGGGCAGTAGAAGAGCAGGTGGCTGTGCAACATTAAGACAGATGACACTGTGACACTGCAACTTTAAGACAGATGACAGTGCGCAACATAAAGACAGATGATACTGTGCGACATGGAGACGGATGACAGTGTGCGACATAAAGACAGATGACATGAGCAACATGGAGACGGATGACAGTGCGCAACATGGAGACGGATGACAGTGTGCGACATTAGAACAGATGACAGTGTGCGACATTAAGACAGATGACAGTGCGCGACATTAAGACAGATGACAGTGCGCAATATTAAGACAGATGACACTGTGCGACATGGAGACGGATGACAATGTGCGACAATAAAAAAGATGACAGTGCGCAACATTAAGACAGATGACACTGTGCGACATGGAGACGGATGACAGTGTGCGACATTAAGACAGATGACACTGTGCGACATTAAGACAGATGACACTGTGCGACATGGAGACGGATGACACTGTGCAACTTTAAGACGGATGACACTGTGCGACATGGAGACAGATGACACTGTGCGACATTAAGAAAGATGACAGTGCGCAACATGGAGACGGATGACACTGTGCGACATGGAGACGGATGACACTGTGCAACTTTAAGACGGATGACACTGTGCGACATGGAGACAGATGACAGTGTGCGACATGGAGACGGATGACAGTGTGCGACATGGAGACGGATGACAGTGTGCAACATTAAGACAGATGACAGTGCGCAACATTAAGACAGATGACATGAGCAACATGGAGACGGATGACAGTGTGCAACATGGAGACAGATGATAGTGCGGCAGGAGAACACAAGGCAGTGCAAGAGGCTCCTTCTCCTCAACTACTGTGAAGATGAGGCTTGACTGCTTGCACACATTTTTCAATTTCTCTGGTCACAGTTGCAAACGTTTCTAGCAGCATTTTATACGCTATAGTAGGTGCACTAAGCCACACCTGTTGTACTTGCTTACCTGTAAGCATGCTAGCACAAGCAAACACACACACGCACACACATACATACACACATACACACATACACACACACTCACAAAATAGAAACACACAACACACAACACACACATGCACACACGCACACACACACACAATACACGCACCTGCTGCTACTGCAACCGGGTTGGTCCCAATGAGAATGTCACGGATGCATGTACCCAAAGGGATGGCAGCCTCTGACTACATCAGCACATTGTGAGGGTAAGGTCAGCATTTAATTATGTGTGGGTATGGTCAGCATTTAATTATGTGTGGGTATGGTCAGCATTAAGTTATGTGTGGGTATGGTCAGTATTAAGTTGTGTGGGTAAAGTCAGAAATAAGTTATGTACAAACATATGTGTGTGCGCGTGTGCGTGTGCGTGTGCGTGTGCGTGTGCGTGTGCGTGTGTGTGTGTATGTATGTATGTAT
>Ga0307942_1003494_pt1 | contig 12712 bp, 14 predicted proteins | sample OrgLakmetagen175_FD_201846 | JGI IMG/M metagenome (GOLD analysis project Ga0307942, IMG submission 201846) | Saline water microbial communities from Organic Lake, Antarctica - #175 | ecosystem: Environmental > Aquatic > Non-marine Saline and Alkaline > Saline | place: Antarctica: Organic Lake...
GTGTGTGTGGGTGCAGGTGCGGGTGCGGGTGCGGGTGCGGGTGTGGGGTGCGGGTGTGAGTGCAGGTGCAGGTGCGGGTGCGGGTGCGGGTGCGGGTGCGGGTGCGGGTGCGGGTGCGGGTGCGGGTGCGGGTGCGGGTGTGGGTGTGGGTGTGGGTGTGGGTGTGAGTATGGGCGTGGGTGTGGTTGCAAGTGTAAGTGTGAGTGTGTTGTGAGTGTGGGTGTGGGTTTGGGTATGGGTATGGTCTTAAACTTTTGGTGTGGGCATGGGAGTGGGTGTCAGTGTATGCTTCTGACGTCATCTTACGTAGCATCGGACCAATGATGGATGATCCTTCACAGCGTGTGCTGTTTCATTCACTGGTACTCTGCAATGGTGGGTTCATTTCCTCCTTGTGCTGTCTCTCAATAGTCCAGTGAACGTAAAGGTCAGGCTTGAATCCTCGTAGCTGTTATAAAGGATTACAGCAATAAAGGATTGCAACAACTTTACAACATTGCAACAGTTTTACAACATTGCAACAGTTTTTAACATTGCAACAATTTTACAAGTTTGCAACAATCTTACAACATTGCAACAATTTTACAACATTGCAAAAATCTTACAAGTCTGCAACAATCTTACAACATTGCAACAATCTTACAAGTCTGCAACAATCTTACAACGTTGCAACAAGTACAATTGAAAACGAACGGCTTTTAAGACGCTTGACTGGTAGCCTAGGGGGTAGGTAGGAAACAAAAATAACTGTCTTACGTGGTTAGGGTTGGCCAGAACCGCATATATATACACCGTATATGTATATGACAGTATATTTTGTGTTTTTCCAGCCAAAAATACCATATATACACCATATATGACCGTATATTTTGTGTTTTTTCAGCCAAAAATACCATATATATATACACCGTATGTATGTGGCTCTGGTCGACCCTGTACATGGTAAAAAGAAACACTGCTACACCTCTCCCTGCAATATTGCACGTACTTGTATAATGTAATGCACTGATGCACGCCTTTTTTATCTCCCTCGGCATTATTGCATGTGCTTGTATAATGTTATGCGCTGATGCACGCCTTTTTATCTCCCTCTGCACTGTTGCACGTACTGGTATCCCTCTCCGCGTCATTGTACGTACTGCTCTCACAATGAGGACCCACACTCACACAAAAAACGCATACACAGCTCCCGCACTATGCGTGTGGTTTGGTATGTCAGCTAACCAGTCAGCTGCAAAGGATGGTTTACACCTCCCCCCCCCCTCACACACACACACACACATACACACACACACACATACACACACACACATTGCTCTTCAGACAAGGCACATTCTTTGATGCTGACCTGGTGGCATCGCACCCCTCATACCTAGGATTGGCCAAAATCATATATATACGGGGTATATATGGCATTTTTTGCAGAGTTTACATCAACTACACGGTCATATACGGCGCACATATACGGTTCTGGCCGACCCTACTCATACCTCACACGCTCATACACAGGGTTGTCCAGAACCGTATATATGCACCGTGTATGACCGTACATTTGGTGATTATCCTGCCCAAATTACCGTATATATATGATTCTGGCCAACCTTACTCATACGTGCTCAAGCCTGTCACGTACAGGTATGCAAGCACACATGTAAGCGCGCACACAAACACACATATACACACACTAATAAGTGCATTGTATTCGTTTGCAGCTATCCGTCGTACGCGCAACGTGCCTGGGACGGAACCTCAGCTCGTCACCCAGCAGCAGTGGCTGCCTTCTTGCAGGATATGGCAGCAGCACTGAGACCACTGGCGGCTGTAGAGGCTACGCAATATGAGCGGCATCAAAGCAGAATGCAGGAGGGGCATCAAAGCAAAATGCAGGAGGGGCATCAAAGCAAAATGCAGGAGGGGCATCAAAGCAAAATGCAGGAGGGGCATCAAAGCAGAATGCAGGATCGGCATCAAAGCAGAATACAGGAGGGGCATCAAAGCAAAATGCAGGAGGGGATTCAAAGCAAAATGCAGGAGGGGCATCAAAGCAAAATGCAGGAGCGGCATCAAAGCAAAATGCAGGAGCGGCATCAAAGCAAAATGCAGGAGGGGCAGGGGCAGAGGACATTGGGGAAGGATCAAGAGAGGAGGGGGGAGCAAGAACGAAAAATATATCAGCAAAGAGCTGAAGGGCAGCATCTTTGGTCGCAGGGGTCGCCACTGAAGTCAGGAAAGAGGGCATCTGAGGATGAGGGAGGGGAGAGGGTAGACGCTGTGGGTGTGGAGCCCTGGAATGTTGAGTTTGCGCGGTGAGTTATGAATAGAGCACGCGCTCTTGCAATGCACATTTTTTGTTCCTGAGCGCGCAAACTCAAGACTTTTGCATTGAAGCGAGCGCTTGAACCGCACGCATCAGAGCCTAAGGTGTTCTATTTTCTATTTATAACATACACATGCACACACGTACACACGTACACACATACACACACATGAAGGTGTTTAGGGAATTGTGCTGTCCACCTATCCCCTGTCCCAGCAGCTCTTAGTGCCAAACACCACCCGCAGCAATGTCCCAAAGTGCCTCTGCTCGTTTCCTCTTTTTCCTGCACTGTTGCCGTCCAGAAAAAGATGTTATCCTTGGACGCGTACAGTTTAGGAAGAGCCTTTGCAAACCTGAATTTCTCTTCATGGCCATCACCAAAATCCGAAAGGTGCAGCAGCTGCCGCAACCAGCAGCATGCTCAGGATATCACTGCATTCCATGTCATACCTGTTTAATTACCCGGAGAACATCCAAGCCCTCAACGTTGAGAAGATCCTGTCATTTCTTTCAAGCCTTGGGGTTAGGGCTGATTGCGCTCTGCTCTGGCATTGAGAAGATCTTCAATTGCTTTCAAGGATTGAGATTAGGGCTGATTGCTCTCTGCGCGTTATTGCCTCACTCCTGGTCCCTTTCAAATCAACACATTCATAAGATGATGCCAAACACAAGCAACGCCCAGTCTGCCTTGCTGTATGCAGGAATGCGGTGGCTCAAGCTTCCAGTGCCTCATCAGGCTGGACCACCCTCAGCCCCCTCTTCCCCTTACACCGCTGCCTCACTGTCGGCCTCTCCTCTCAGATCAAAACTCGAACTCTGCCCTTTCCAATTTGCTTGACACAGGTTTTCAGCGGCTCTAGCTTCCGCCAGTGCCTCATCAGACTAAACCACCCTAAGCCCCCTCTTTCTTTACACCGCTGCCCATTGCCGGCCTCTGCCCTGTCCACTTTGTTTGACGCAGGGATGCGGTGGCTCAAGCTTCCACCAGTGCCTCATTAGACTAAACCACCCTCAGCCCTCTCTTCCCTCTTCACCACATCCTCACTGCCGGCCTCTCTTCTCAGATCAAAACTCGAACTCTGCCCTTTCCAATTTGCTTGACACAGCAGCTCAAGCTTCCGCCAGTGCCTCATCAGACTGAACCATCCTAAGCCCCCTCTTTCTTTACACCGCTGCCCATTGCCGGCCTCTGCCCTGTCCACTTTGTTTGACGCAGGGATGCGGTGGCTCAAGCTTCCAGTGCCTCATTAGACTGGACCACCCTCAGCCCCCTCTTCCCTCTTTACCACATCCTCACTGCCGGCCTGTCTCAGATCTTAGCCCCGGCTGGCCTACACCTCACCCAAGCACCCTGCCTTGCTGTCGATGCCACAAGCAGCAGCAGCAGCAGCAGCAGCAACAGGAGCAGCCGTGATTTCAATTCCGCTGTCTACAGCAATATTGCTTCCACCACCACCACAGGCTCAACACCCACCACCACCAAAGGCTCAACACCCACCACCACCAAAGGCTCAACACCCACCACCACCAAAGGCTCAACACCCACCACCACCAAAGGCTCAACACCCACCACCACCCATGCTCCTACATTTCCCACCCCCAATGCTCCCACACCTGCCATCAATGTTGCGCCCACTACCCAGAGCACACTGAGCAGTGATTGCAATGCTGTTGGTAGTGGTAGTGTGTACAACACAAGCAGCACAGAGATGTGGCACGACAGCGAGGGCGTGCCCTTTCTCAAATTGCTGCTGTTTGACAGCGGCACATACAGCAACACACACCACGGCACATGCAGTAACACACGCAGCACCATATGCAGCACCACATGCAGCAACACACATAGTAACGCAGTGAACGACACACGCAACAACACACAAAGCGCCACACACAGCAGCAGCGCACACAGCAAAACACAGAGTCTTGCACACAGCAGCAGCACACACAGCAATACACACAGCAGCACACACAGTAAAACAAACAGCAGCACACATAGCGATACACACAGCAATACACACGGCAACACAAACAGCGGCATACCCAGCAGCACACACAGCAATACGCACAGCAACACAAACAGCGGCATACCCAGCAGCACAAACAGCAATACACACAGCAACACAAACAGCGGCATACCCAGCAGCACACACAGCAATACACACAGCAACACAAACAGCGGCATGCCCAGCAGCACACACAGCGACAATGGAAACGATGGGCAAGCAAGGCTGCTGGGTTGCATCTACTGTGTGTTTGACCCTGGGTGCTCAATGCCCTTTACTCAGCTTGTGAGGTACGATGTGCTTTGCTCAATGCTTCATGCTCACTCAATGCTTTATTCTTACTCAATGCTTAATGCTCACTCAATGCTTACTCAATGCTTAGTGCTCACTCAATGTCCTTTACTCAGCTTGTGAGGTACGATGTTTCCTTGCTCAGTGCTTAATGCTCACTCAATGCTCTTTGTGAGGTACGATGTGCTTTACTCAATGCTCACTCAATGCTTAATGCTTACTCAATGCTTAATCCTCACTCAAGACTCAATGCTCACTCAATGCTTAATGCTCAATCAATGCTTAATGCTTACTCAAAGCTTAATGCTCACTCAATGCTTAATGCTTACTCAATGCTTCATGCTCACTCGAGGCTTAATGCTCACTCAATGCTTAATGCCTACTCAATGCCCTTTACTCAGCTTGTGAGGTACGATGTGCTTTACTCAATGCTTAATGCTCACTCAATGCTTTATTCTTACTCAATGCTTAATGCTCACTCAATGCTTAATGCTCACTCAATTCTTTATTCTTACTCAATGCTTTATGCTTACTCAATGCTTAATGCTCACTCAATGCTTAATGCTCACTCAATGCTTAATGCTCAATCAATGCTTAATGCTTACTCAATGCTTAATGCTCACTCAATGCTTGATGCTCACTCAATGCTTAATGCTCACTCAATGCTTAATGCTCACTCAATGCTTTATTCTTACTCAATGCTGAATGCTCACTCAATTCTTAATGCTTACTCAGCTTGTGAGGTACGATGTGCTTTACTCAATGCTCAATGCTCACTCAATGCTTAATGCTTACTCAATGCTGAATGCTCACTCAATGCTTAATGCTCACTCAAATGCTTCATGCTTGCTCAATGCTTAATGCTTACTCAGCTTGTGAGGTATGACGTGCGTGTTAGAATGAAAATGTAGGCAGCAGGATTGCCCTCCCCACACTCTTAATTAAAAGTAAGGAAAGAGAGCAGTGTGGGTGTAATCCGCTGTCAGTAAAATCCGTTGTCGTAATAGCAGGATTAAGGAGCGCTGTAAAATTGCTGGGGGGTTCTACTTCTGCGTGTGTGTGTATGTGTGTGTGTGCACATGTGTGTGTATGTGTGTGTGCTCAATGTTCGTCACTCAGCTATTGAATCTGCCATGCTGTATGTTTCACGACGGTGCTATGGTCACGACAGTGCTATGGCCACGACAGTGCTATGGTCACGACGGTGCTATATGGTCACGACAGTGCAATGGTCACGACAGTGCTACGGCGGTCACGACAGTGCTATGGTCACGACAGTGCTATATGGTCACGACGGTGCTATGGTCACGACAGTGCTATGGTCACGACAGTGCAATGGTCACGACGGTGCTATGGTCACGTTACAAGTCCGATTCTCCACCCATTAGCGACCATGCACATGCTCTCCAACATGGGTAAGTGAATGAGGCGACGCTTTTTTGCAAAGGGTGGGTGCCGTTACAAGTCCAAATCTCCACCCATTAGCGACCACGCACATGCTCTCCAACATGGGTGAGTGCATGAGGCGACGGTGTGCAAAGAGTGGGCGACAGTGCTATATGGTCACGACAGTGCAATGGTCACGACGGTGCTATGGTCACGACAGTGCTATGGTCACGACGGTGCTATATGGTCACGACAGTGCAATGGTCACGACAGTGCTACGGTCACGACAGTGCTATGGTCACGACAGTGCTATGGTCACGACAGTGCTATGGTCACGACAGTGCTATATGGTCACGACGGTGCTATGGTCACGACGGTGCTATGGTCACGACAGTGCTATGGTCACGACGGTGCTATGGTCACGTCGGTGCTTTGGTCACGGCGGCGCAGCTCCTTTGTGTAGCGATTCCTGCATCTGCTATCTGTAGGGTTGGCCAGGACCATATACATACGGTGTACATACGGTATTTTTGGCAGGGAAATCACCAAATATACGGTCATATACGGTGTATATATATACAGTTCTGGCCAACCCTAGCTATCTGTAATGAAGGGTTAGGGTTTAGGGTTTAACCCTAAAGTGGCGCAGCTCCTTCATGTAGCGATTTCTGCCTATGCTGTCTGTAATGAAAGGAATGTCGCAAGACTGGGGGGGTCACACCATGATGAGTATGTGTGACGCAAAGGATGAGTATGTGTGACGCAATGGAAGATGATGAATATGTGTGACGCAATAGAAGATGATGAATATGTGTGACGCAATGGATGAGTACTGTGACGCAATGGATGAGTGCTGAAACAGGAGAAACCTCCTACATAACTACTTACTCAACCGGTAGTTAACAGCGTTAACACCCACGTGATACCAAAAGTCGATGACACAAAATGCAGATGACACTGAATGTTATAGATGTCTGTTTGTCTCCCAGGCCTGGCTCGGGCTCTCACACACACACCCTCGTGACCGCGGGTCTTGGCAGCCTGAGCTCACCAGGGGATGCAAGTGAGTGAGTGGCGTGTGTGTGTATGTGTGTGTGCGTGTGTATGCGCGTGTGCGCGTGTGAGTGGGTGCGCGTGGAACGAGCGAGGATCTTGTGAGGGCGCAGGTGGGAAGTTGTTATGATGGATTTGAGTGTGTGTGAAATGTGTGTGTGTGAGCGTGTGGGTGGAGGGAGGGAGGGAGGATTGTGTGGGCGCAGGTGGGGAGTATATGTAATGGGTTTTGAGTTTTGAGTGTGAGTGAAATATGTGAGTGAGTGTGTGGGGGGGACTTGCATGCTGGTGTAATCCATTGGGCAGCTTGATCCATAAAGTAGATGCAGCAGGCCATGGTAATTGAATTGTATTCAGAAAATCAGAACTGTAGAATTGCATGTGGCTTCTACGCAGTGCTTCCATCTAAGGCTACGCGTCTTGCCTTTAGGGGTTTGATTTGCACCAGAGGGAGAAAGCGATCCTTGGCAGCCATAGAACTCTGAACGCGAACAATCGCAACTGCCGCACTGACTTGGCCATCCCTGTGCGCGTTTTGATTGCATGGCAGTGCACACGCACACACACACACACACATGCACATACACACACTCACATACACTCACACAAGGACACCTACAAGCACGCCCACACAATACACGCACATAAACAAGCATGCCCACACACACACTCACTCACACACACACACACACAATTACACAAGGATACCCACAAGCACTCAGTAGATGTCCTTGTTGCATCCAGGTACCTATTCAGCATGAAACGCACCCATGTAATAGTGAGCGTGCTACTACATGCAACATACGTGCAACATACATGAGCATGCTACTACATGCAACATACATGCAACATACGTGAGCGTGCTACTACATGCAACATACGTGAGCATGCTACTACATGCAACATATGTGCGGCATACGTGAGCGTGCTACTACATGCAACATACGTGAGCGTGCTACATGCAACATACGTGCAACATACGTGAGCGTGCAACATGCTTGAGCGTGCTACTACATGCAACATATGTGCGACATACGTGAGCGTGCTACATGCAACATACGTGAGCATGCTACATGCAACATACGTGCGACATGCAACATACGTGCAACATACGTGAGCGTGCTACTACATGCAACATACGTGAGCATGCTACTACGTGCAACATACGTGAGCATGCTACTACATGCAACATACGTGCGACATACGTGAGCGTGCTGCTACATGCAACATATGTGAGTGTGCTACATGCAACATACGTGAGCGTGCTACATGCAACACACGTGCGACATACGTGAGCGTGCTACTACATGCAACATGCGTGAGCATGCTACTACATGCAACATACGTGAGCATGCTACTACATGCAACATACGTGCGACATACGTGAGCATGCTACATGCAACATACGTGAGCGTGCAACATGCAACATACGCGCGACATACGTGAGCGTGCAACATACGTGAGCGTGCTACATGCAACATACGTGAGCGTGCTACATGCAACATACGTGCGACATGCAACATACGTGCAACATACGTGAGCGTGCTACTACATGCAACATACGTATGCAGGTGGCCACCTTCCTCATGTGGCTCTACATCTGCCCGCCAACTCTTTTCGCACAGCACAAAGTGGTGAAGCGGGCTCAGAAGCAAGTGCCATAGATCACAATCGTCATCAGCAGCAGAACCACCACCAGGGCCAAGAAAATAAACGGCACCGGAACCAGCAACAGAAGCAGCAGCAGCAGCAGCAGCAGCCTGACAGGCCGCCACACCAACAAGTGCTCCTTATGAGCAACCCTGAGCTGCTGAAGTTGGTACTCCATGAAATGGGGCACGCGCTTAGCATGCTGCTGTCTGCGCACGCCTCCCCCCACAGCGTGTTTGGCAGTGTAGGGTACGCCACCACGGACGTGCAAGAGCTGTCAGCGCACGTGCTGGAGAGGTGCGTATGGGTGGCTGTGCAAGTAAGTGCTGGAGAGGTGCGTGTAAGATATGCCACCATAAACGTGCAAGAGCTGTCAGCGCACGTGCTGGAGAGGTGCGTATGGGTGGCTGTGCAAGTAGGTGCTGGAGAGGTGCGTATAAGATATGCCACGCACCACAGACGTGCAAGAGCTGTCAGCGCACGTGCTGGAGAGGTGTTTATGGGTAGCTGTGCACGTAGGTGCTGGAGTTGTGCAGGGTACGCCACCACAGAGGTGCACGTGCTGTCAGCGCACGTGCTGGAGAGGTGTGTATGCGTGACTGTATAAGTAAAGGAGTGTGTTTTGGCGGAGCTGCCTACACCAACACAAGCGTGTGTTAAGAAAGAAGGAAACCCAACATGGTTGGCGACTACGTCAACACAAGTGTGTAGAATTGGCCAGAAATAAATATATAAGGTGTATGTACGGTATTTTTGGCTGGAAAATCACCAAATATACGGTCATATACGGTTTATATATACGGTTCTGGCCAACCCTACTAGTGTGCGTATAGGATCAAGGCTAATTACTTACACCTTACACCAACTCAGGCGTACGTACAAGAACGTATATAATGAAAAAAGAGGGTTGGGCGAATCTGGAAGAATCAGGTGCTGGAGGCATATATTGTAGGAAGGCAGAGTTTAAGAACTTTAGTCAGTGCACGTGCTGAAAAGGTGAAGGGCTGTGCGTGCTTTTCTTTGCACATTGCACACCTCTTCCCTTCTCCCTCATTTCTCGTGCTTTCTTGGCGCGAGCTTTGGTGAAGGAGCTTCACGGCATCTGAAACTTAAGCAGCCACTGTTCCCTATTCCGTGTGGGAGTGATCACCACTGCCTGCCTGCGTGGTTTTGTTTTTCGTTTCTTTTTGTGCACATGGTGCCTCCCACAGTGTCTTCCGCAGTGTCGAGGGTACACCACAACCGTGCAGGCAACCATGGGATTTTTCTAGGATGAGCTTAGGAGGCAACCATAGGATTTAAGGAGGCAACCATAGGATTGTTTTAGGATGAGGGGTACACCACAACCGTGCAGGCAACCATAGGATTCCACACACACACGCTATAGTCACCTGAAGTACATCTTGATTGTCTTCAAAGGTGCTAGTTTTCTTCGATGGAGCCTTTGGTGAACCTGCGTGCTCTCTGCCCATGGCATCCCGACCATCAACTGTCGCACACGTGCTCACGTGCACACACACACACACACGCACACACGCACACGCACACGCACACACACACACACACACACACACACACACACACACACAGAGAGAGAGAGAGAGAGAGACACACACAAACACACACACGCACACACACATAAACACACACACATAGACGCGCTCCTCAGTGTTGTATGTAGGCGCACATAAACAATAAACAATAAACACATGTACGCACGTGCAGGTGTGCGTACGACCCTGCCAGCCTCATGGCCTTGTCAGTATCCAAGAACGAGCCGCGGGCAACAGGGTGGAGCTGCAAGCAGCTAAACACAAAGGATGCAGCTTTGCTGGCCAAGACACTGCAGGCACAGAGCGGCAGCCGCTCAGCCTTTGAGATGCTTCAGCAGGTGGGCACGTTTTGTGTGTTCGTAGGTAGGTTAGCACAAAGGATGCGGGTTTGCTGGCCAAGACACTGCAGGCACAGAGCGGCCGCCGCTCAGCCTTTGAGATGCTACAGCAGGTGAGCGCGTTGCGTGTGTTCGTAGTTTGTAGGTAGGTTAGCACAAAGGATGCAGCTTTGCTGGCCAAGACGCTGCAGGCACAGAGCAGCAGCCGCTCAGCCTTTGAGATGCTTCAGCAGGTGAGCGCGTTGCGTGTGTTCGTAGGGAGGTTAGCACAAAGGATGCGGCTTTGCTGGCCAAGACACTGCAGGCACAGAGCAGCAGCCGCTCAGCCTGAGATGCTTCAGCAGGTGAGCGCGTTTTGTGTGTTCGTAGGTAGGTGGGTGAGTCCATACGTGTGAGCGTGTATGTGTGTATGTGTGGGCATACATGTGCGTGTGTGTACGCAGTTCCTGTTGTCATGTCACATACCACAGCCTGTGCTTTTGGAGGTGCTGCTGTTTATACTTGCTTTGACTGCTCCATGTGTGTGTGTGTGTATAAAGATGGGAAGCGTCATCAGAGAGACCCATCTGTATTTTCCCTCGTGTGTCTTCCTGATTGCCACGGATACTTGGAGCTGTGTTGCGTCATTTGTCATGCAAGCCAAAAGTGTCAGCAAGTCAAAAGTGTCATGCAAGCCAAAAGTGTCATGCAAGGCCAAAAGTGTCATGCAAAAGTGTCATGCAAGCCAAAAGTGTCATGCAAGCCAAAAGTGTCAGCAAGTTGGCACACATAACTCATCCTTCGCATGAATTATTCAAACTGGTCCCTATTTCTGTGCGGCTGCCTGCAGTTGCTATCTGTTGTCTATAGTAGGCGCCCACTCTTCCTTCGCTTAGACTGAAAGGAAAAGAAAACTACTGCACAGGCAGAGAAAGTCACTCACTCTCATATCAGTTAAGGAACAGCATCAATTCATCATTGTTAAGGTTGGCCAGAAGCGTTTGCATACACAAATACGACCGTATATTTGGGGATTCACCTGCCAAAATTACCGTATGTGCACTGTGTATGTGCGGTTCTGGCCAAACCTAATCATTGTACACAGATTCTAGTACTGTGTGGCAGTTTCTGTTGGGTCTGACATAGGGAGCTGTACTGTGTGGCAGTTTCTACTGTGTGGCAGTAGCCATCTACTGTGTGGCAGTAGCCATCTGCTGTGTGGCAGTAGCCATCTACTGTGTGGCAGTAGCCAGAGCTGTACTGTGTGGCAGTTTCTGCTGTGTGGCAGTAGCCATCTACTGAGTTTCTTCTGTGTGGCAGTAGCCAGGGCTGTACTGTGTGGCAGTTTCTGTTGGGTCCAACATAGGTAGCCAGGGCTGTACTCTTGCATGCACGCAAGCCCCAGTCCACTGGCTAGATGGTGTATGTCTCACTGGTTGTACACTTTTGGTACGTGGTATGACTCGCTGATTGTGTACACATTTTGGTAGATGGTATGTCTCACTGTTTGTGTACATATTTAGTACATGGTATGACTCGCTGATTGTGTACACATTTTGGTAGATGGTATGTCTCACTGTTTGTGTACATATTTAGTACATGGTATGACTCGCTGATTGTGTACACATTTTGGTACATGGTATGTCTCACTGTTTGTGTACATATTTTGGTACATGGTATGACTCGCTGATTGTGTACACATTTTGGGTGCAAGTACTTGAGTAATAAGCACCTCTGTGTGGCTGCAGGTGCTGCTGTCTCTAGCTGACCTTCAGATGCATATCTCACCACAGGACCCACACACAAGCCAGGCACAAGGCCAGCCACGCACAGAAAATGAGGCACAGCAAGATGAGGCACAAGGTAAGGCGCACACGATCCAGGCACACTTTTGGGCACACACAAGTAAGAAGTAAGGCGCAAGTTTGGCTACACAGATGAGGTACAGAAATGTGAGGCACGAAGTGAGGTACACATGGGTCAGGCATAGGAACACACACACACACGTACACACACACGCACGTACACACACATACATATACACACACACACAATGAGGCACAGCAAGATGATGAGGCACAAGGTGAGGTACACACATGAGTCAGGCACAGGGTCAGGCTTAAGTTCGGGGGGGGGGGTAGG
>Ga0307942_1003501_pt1:2500-12700 | contig 12700 bp, 15 predicted proteins | sample OrgLakmetagen175_FD_201846 | JGI IMG/M metagenome (GOLD analysis project Ga0307942, IMG submission 201846) | Saline water microbial communities from Organic Lake, Antarctica - #175 | ecosystem: Environmental > Aquatic > Non-marine Saline and Alkaline > Saline | place: Antarctica...
GTGTGTGTATGGGTGTGTGTGCGTGTGTGTGCGCGTGTGTGTGTTTGCGCGTGTATGTATGTGCTTGTGTAATTGTGTGTGCTCACAGCGTCTGAATTGAAATAGACATCGTGATTATCCAGAGGCCTTTTTCTTGATTAATGTGGGGGGTGGCATGCACTGCCAGCAACACTTTTCCTTTATTTCTTGTTGACCATCACACACGCAGGCTGGTCGAGCTAGTCGGGATCGATAAAAATTGATAACTAACTGCAGGTGACCACATGTGCACATGTCTATGGTTGGCCAGAGTTGTATATACATACGCAGTTTATGACCAGGGTTGTATATACATATGCAGTATATGACCAGGGTTGTATATACATACGCAGTATATGACCAGGGTTGGCCAGAACCACATAGGTATTCTAACGGTGTGTACAAGGTACCTTTGGCAGGAAAATCACAGAGGGGACAACTGAGTAATGTCTAGAGATGTGACTTTTTTGATGCGCACCATAATAAAATTTATAAAATAACATAAGTATATTATAATTCACAAAGTTTGGGGCCAAACGGACCCCCCCAGTGGTCTGGGCAGAATATTTTTGGCACTGAATATTTATGAAATGAGCCACCAAGCTCTACCCAGGGTCTCTTTTCACCTTCAAACACGACAGGAGTACTTCTTTTATGATTAGGAATCGTCTGGGATGCTGAAAACCGGATTTGGTGGAACTTGGTTTTCCAGCCTTTTGGCACCCCTTTTGCCCTTTTGCTGCTTTATTTTAAGGAAAGTGGGCCAAAATGGGGTACCTGGCCAACTACTGCTCCGTTTCGCCCCATTTTTGTTGCAATGATATTCTTTATTGGAATGTAGACATTCATAAAAAAATGACAAAAATCGGGTCAGTTGGTGGTGAGATATGACAGATTGGTGGTGAAAAGTGGGGTTCACGCCACGGGCAATCAGACGTGAGCCCCCCTATTTCCTGATTTCAAGCTCAGGTGCTATCAGCAGCTACCTTTGGGTGCTAAGCTTAGATTCAGTAAGTTGGGGGGTCCATGCTCAACTTACATTATAAAAACACCCCCATTTGGGGACTCGGATGACCCCCTCTGGGAACATCACCAGCTATACGGTCATATTAAGTGCATGTATATATATTTATATATATGGTTCTGGCCAACCGTATATATGGCCGTATATTTGACAAATTCCCGCCTAAAACACCGTATGTACGCCGTCTATAAATGGTTTGAGCCAACCCTACACATGTCCTGGAAGAGTTGGGAAGCAATGAAGTGGGTGGAAAAATCAAGTTGGCCACATGCGCATGTGCCCTGAAAGTGTTGGGAAGCAAGAGTGGGAGTATGTGGGAGTAAGAAAAGAAATAGGTGCTACACAGTGGGAGTATGTGGGAGATGTGGGAGCAAGAAAAGAAATAGGTGCTACACAGTGGGAGTGTGTGGGAGTATGTGGGAGTATGTGGGTGCATGTGGGAGTAAGAAAAGAAACAGGTGCTACACAGGCGGTGAAAAACCATTCCCCGCAGTAACCAAGGAAGGGTAAAACAAGTTGGGGAGCAACGGAGTTCAGAATTCAGAGAACAAATAAAGTCGGGGAGCAATGGAGTTCAGAATTCAGAGAATAAATAAAGTCGGGGAGCAGTGGAGTTCAGAATTCAGAGAAAAAAAAAGTCGGGGAGCAACGGAGTTCAGAATTCAGAGAAAAAATAGTCGGGGAGCAGTGGAGTTAGGAGACAGTAACAGGTTGGGCAATGCGGCACTTCCAGCTTTTAACCTGAGTGACAGGCAATAGACAAACACATGTGTGGTAGGCATTTAAGTAGACAAGTACTATGATACACAAGCGCTTGTTTTGTTGTGTGCTGTGAAGGAGATGTGAGCGCCCCAATGTGTGTGTGCGCACGTGTGTGTGCACGCATGTGTGCTTGCGTGTGTGTATGTGTGTGTGTGTGTCTGTGTGTGCGCAAGTGTGTGTGTATGTGTGTGCGCGTGCGCGTGTGTGTGTTTGTGCGTGCGTGTGTGTTACCGTGTGCATCTAAGGCCAGGATCAGACCAGCATACAAATACGTGCACACGCCAACTCGCTCACACACACACCTCCATACACACACACACGCACACACATACACATATACACACACTTACGCACACATACACGCAAAGTCACTACAGTGCTCTGCTGTTTGAGCTGCCTGCCAGCCACCTGACACACACACACATACACACACACACACATACACTTACACGCAAGCGCTTTGAGCTGCCTGCCAGCCACCTGACACACACACACGTACACACACACACGCTTACAAACACGCAAGCACTTTGAGCTGCCTGCCAGCCACTTGACACAACTATAGCTCAGCACACTCAGACGCTCTCACACACACGCACACATACACACGCACACATACACACGCACACATACACATGCACACATACACACGCAGGCGCATACACATGCAGGCGCATACACACAAACACATACACACTTTGGCCAGCTCCAGTAGCGTTCCAGCAGACAGCTCAAAACACCCGAGAGCTGTGCGCAGTGCGGTGTTGGTACGCAAGCAGGTCAGGCCAGGGTGGGCTAGGTGGAGACCAAGCGTACTTTGTAGGGCAGCAGCACCTCCCTCACTGTGTGTGTGCGTGTGTACGTGTACATGTGTGCGTGTGCTTACTTTGTAGGGCAGCAGCACCTCCCTCACTGTGTGTGTGTGCGTGTGTGTGCGTGTGTGTACGTGTACATGTGTGTGTGTGCGTGTGTGTACATGTGTGTACGGGTGTGTGTGTGCTTGTGCATATGCTCAACTAATAAAAACTCAACCCTCCTCACTGCGCGCGTGTGTGTGTGTGTGTGTGTGTGTGTGTGTGCGTGTGCACTCATCAGAAACTAGGTGATGATGATTTTTTGGGAAAATCAGCAAGCAAACCTGAACGCTCCTCTGCTGATGAGTATTTTTTGGGAAGGTCAACAAGCAAACCTGAACACTCCTCTGCTTTGCAGGGAGCGGTAGAAAAGATCACTGGCACGAGGTTGTGTGTGTGTGTGTGTCATGACGTACAGGTGCAACACCTTATGGATGAGTGCACGAGATGAAAAACATTCATATCCACATCAGCAGAAGCTATAACCTCCAACTAGCTGTGCACCTTAAGTAGCTGTGCACTCCCTTTTATTCAAGTAGCTGTGCACTCCCTTTTAAGTATAACCTCCAACTAGCTGTGCACTCCAGCTTTTATTCAACTAGAGCATAACTGAATACCTCAAAACGCAAAACTGACCTGAACACTTCGAACGCTAAACACCACACTTTCAAATACCCCAACAAAACTGACCAGGACACTCCGAACGCGGAACACCACATTCTTAACACACACACACACACCAGCAAAACTTGCCCAAGCACTCAGAACGCTGAGCACCACATTCTCAACACACACACACACAACACACACACACATGCTCACACACCCCAGCAAAACTTGCCTGAGCAATTGCAGCAACGACTCGCTCAGCTGAACAGCAGGAGAAAGGGGGGGGGCCCTAGCTCCTGCTGCTGCTGCTTCTCCTGCAGACTTTCTTGCTCCTGCTGCTGCTGCTGCTTCTCCTGCACACTTTCTTGCTCCTGCTGCTGCTGCCGTTTCTGCTGCTACTTGTGGCAGCGCTGCTGCTGTTCCTGCTGCTGCCGTTATTAAAGCTGCTGCTTGCACTGGTGCTCCTGCTGCTGCTGCTGCTGCTGCTGCTGCCTGCGGTGCTGCTGCTGCTGCTCTTACAGCTGCTGCTTGCACTGGTGCTCCTGCTGATGCTGCTTCGCTTACATGAACAGGATTCCTTTCTGCGTCATCCATTTCAACGTCGCACAGTCCGTCCTCCTCATCATTTGGAGCTGGAACTGACACTGCAAAAGGCAGAGTAGCTTACTAGTTAGGAGTGTCACACCCATACATATATGCGGGCAGAATAATAATAGTTCAGGGCAGAATAATAATAGCTTACTAGTTAGGAGTGTCACACCCATGCATATATGTGTCACACCCATACATATATGCGTACACAGAAGAACACGGCAAGTGATTAGGAGTGTCACACCCATACATATATGAATACACAGATGAACACGGCAAGTGAGCGTGCACACACTCAAACTCATGCACAAGCACACAAATGAACAACGCGCACATATGTGCACGCACAACCGCTCACACCCATGCAGGCATGCACAAGCATGCACACGCACACACATACACACATGTATACAGGAGAACACCGCACACAAATGTGTACACACACACTCTTGCTTCAACGTGCGCACAAACATATACACACACGCTAACATGCACACATACATGCACACACATGCACACACACATGCATGCATACACAAACATGAACACATATGCAAACACACACACATGCACACACACATACACACACGCTGCGCACGCACACACACACACATACAAACACAAACGTGCACGAATTCACACAGGCGTGCGCACACACATACACACACACACACCTGATGCCTTTTTTGACGCCATGTGGCCAAGGGGAAGGGGAGGGGGAAGCAAGAGGCTGGGTAGCACAATAACCTCAGTGGGCTTTACCCACGTGTTGACAGCCTGGGTGGGAATGACAGGGGCGCTGCGCAGGCGAGAGGCGATGGCTCTTGGCAGCGCGGAGAAGAAGCCCTATGTTTGAACGAGCGAGTCAATGAAAAAGAGATGGTGGGTGCGCTGCGCAGGCGAGAGGCAATGGCTCTTGGCAGCGCGGAGAAGAAGCCTATGTTTATACGAGCAAGTCAATGAGAAAGAGATGGTGGGTGCGCTGCGCAGGCAAGAGGCGATGGCTCTTGGCAGCGTGGAGAAAGAGCCCTATGTTTGAACGAGCAAGTCAATGAGAAAGAGATGGTGGGTGCGCTGCGCAGATGACGGGGGAGGGCAGTTGGTAGCGTGGAGAAAGAGCCCTGTGTGTGTAAGTGTGTGTATGTGTGTGCGTGTGTGTGTGTGTGTGCGCCAAACCAAAGGCTAAAACATTTTTTGAGTGGCTTCCATTTCTATGCATACCTACATACCTCAATCTGTGGCATTCATTTCTGTGCCAGTGGTGAAGTGCTCCAACAAGAAGCCGGATCTTGCTTAGATCTTGCCAACTTCTCATCATGTCAGCGGCAGCGTTCGTAGTACCGACTTTTGAACATGCTTGCGAACATGCTTGTGAACATGCTTGTGAAAATGCTTGTGAACATGCTTGTGAACATGCTTGTGAACATGCTTGTGAACATGCTCGTGAACATGCTCGTGAACATGCTCGTGAACATGCTCGTAAACATGCTTGTGAACATGCTTGTGAACATGCCTGTGAACATGCTCGTGAACATGCTCGTGAACATGCCTGTGAACATGCTTGTGAACATGCCTGTGAACATGCTTGTGATCTGTCCATTCCTACAAACCTGAGCCTCGCCCTCCAACGGCATACATTCCAGCCAGCGGTCCAACCAAAAGTGGCCAGTGGAGGCTGACGTGTGCATCTGTGCGGCTGGTGAGGGTGGGGCGTGTGCGGAGGGAGGGGGAGGGAGGGCTTTGAACACCTCAAAAGCCCTGCAGGCCAGCGTGTGTGTTTGAGTGTGTGTGTGTGTGGGCGCGTGTGTATTTGTGTGTGCACGTGCATATACAGGTACGCCTACTTAAAATCTCAACCCTCCTCACTGCGTGTGTGTTTGAGTGTGTGTGTGTTTGTGTGGCTTGCGTGTGTGTGGCATGTGGCGTGCAGATGGTGTGTGTGCTTGCGTGTGTATGTGTGTGTGTGTGTGCTTGTGTATGTAGACGAGGGCTGTGTGTTCAGAGGGGGAGGGAGGGTCTTGAGCACATCAAAAGCCCTGCAGATCGGCATGTGTGTTTGAGTGTGTGTATATGTGCGTGTGTGTACTTGTGTGTATGTGTGTGTGCGTGTGCACATATTTCTACCCACTAAAAAACCCAAACTTCTTCACTGCGTGTGTGTTTGAGTGAGTGTGTGCGTGTATGTGTGTGTGTGTGTGTGTGTGTGTGTGTGTGTGTGTGTGTGTGTGAGAGAGAGAGAGAGAGAGAGAGAGAGAGAGAGAGAGAGAGAGAGAGAGAAAGAGAGAGAGAGAGAGAGAGAGAGAGAGAGAGAGAGAGAGAGAGAGAGAGAGAGAGAAAGAGAGCGAGAGAGAGAGAGAGAGAGAGAGAAGGGCCTTAATTACCAGGACGAGTTTAAACCACAAAAATGTTGCATTAAAGAGACGAGTGATAATTTTCAGAACTCCTGTGTGCAGGAATCAAATACGTTCTGTGGTAAGTGACGTGTGGGTTGTGGTGAACACAAAACACCCGACTTGATTGCACACTAAAATACACACCCAAACACACACACACATACACGTACACGCACACGCACACGCACACACACACACACATACACACACACCGTCTACAGCTGGCAGGTGAGAACACCCATGCACGTACACACACGCGCACGCCCCTCCTCCTCTTGCCCCCGCCGCACGTGTAGGCGTCTTACTCTTGCCCCCGCCGCACGTGTAGGCATCTTACCTTAGAAATGCGGCTGGCAGGTGAGCCAGCAGGGCCTGGTTCCAAAGCGCATCGGCATCTACAGCCTCTCGTGAAGAAGGCACAACCCAGTCTGCCTGCATGTGTGAAAAAGGTAGCATGCAATAACTGCAAAGGTAATAATTGCTAAGGTAATAACTACAAAGGTACTGAACTATAAGAGAGGGAAAAAGGTACCGTTCATTCTGCCTGCATGCATAAAGGAAGGCACCACGCAATAACTGCACAAGAGAGAGAGAGAGAGAGAGAGAGAGAGAGAGAGAGAGAGAGAGAGAGAGAGAGAGAGAGAGAGAGAAAGAAAATGCCACCATTCCGTTTGCCTGCACGTGAAAAAACAGCACCCAATAATTGCAAGTGAGGGAAGAAGGAACCACATAATCTACCTGCACGTGTGAAGAAGGTACCACACAAAACTGCAAGAGAGAGAGAGAGAAAAAATGCCACCATTCCGTTTGCCTGCACGTGACAAAAACAGCACCCAATAATTGCAAGGGAGGGAAGAAGGAACCACACAATCTACTTGCACGTGTGAAGAAGGTACCACACAATAACTGCAAAAGAGAGGAAAAGGGTGACATTCATTCTGCCTGCACCACGTGCAAATTTTGCCGGTCTGCCTGACAACAGAGATGCAAGCTTCGTCCGGCTAATACATTACCCACGCAGGCAGCAAAGACCAATCTTTGCGTTGTACGTCATTATGTATGATTAGCATCTGCAAGAGCATGCTGCAATATACATACAATTACGTCTCTGATCTCTAGAAAGCAATCACGCAAATTTCGCCTGCGTACGCCACCCACACCCACATCTACATTCACACCCACAACCATAAGCCCGCTCATATGCGCGTGCACATACGCACGAACACACACACACACAAAAACAAAAACACTCACACACACCTGCAGCACAAATCGCAGTCCGTACGTTCTCAGCGGCAGGAAAGCAAACACAGGCTGAGCGCGCGGTCTGGGTTGGCTGCCAAGCAAACCTTCATGATGATGCGTTTGCCGCTCCTGTGACTGTACTTTGTTTTGCTCTCGCCCCCCTGACCCAGCAGTGAGATCTTCAAGCAGGAAGGCCAAGCAGATTTCTGTTTCCGGTACTACCATGTTCAAGCGAGGTAGTGCAGGGCGGATGCGGGTCCTGTGTGTGTGTGTGTGTAAGAGTGCATGTGTGCGTGAGTGCATGCGTGTGTTATGTGTGTGTGTGTTGCCAGTTCAAACGGTAGAGCAAGGAAAGGAAGATGCTTTCAGACGCTCAAATTGTAGCACGCACACAGTATCGTACCTGGAGACCACACAGTATCGTACCTGGAGACCACACAGTATTGTACCACACAGTATCTTACCACACAGTATCGTACCACACAGTATTGTACCACAGTACCACACAGTATCGTACCACACAGCATCGTACCACACAATATCGTACCACACAGTATCGTACCACAGTACCACACAGTATCGTACCACACAGCATCGTACCTGGAGACCACACAGTATCGTACCACACAGTATTGTACCATACAGCATCGTACCACACAGTATCGTACCTGGAGAACACACAGTATTGTACCACAGTACCACACAGTATCGTACCTGGAGACCACACAGAATCGTACCACACAGTATCGTACCACACAGCATCGTACCTGGAGACCAGCCAGTGTTCTGAAGTCACGTGCGTTTGAATTTCACCCTGTGGGGTGAAGCGGCACACAGAAAAGCTGGGAAGCTTGAGGGGCTTTGATGCAAAAAGCAGCAGCACCAACAAATAAGCGTCGGCTTTCAGAAGTGCACCTCAAAAGCACAACACTGCAATCGGGCAAAGATGCGTGCGCACAAAGTGCGCAATTTAAAGTGCAATGATGAACCTCCAACATCCAACGACATTGACATTGCGCCCTTTCCTTCATGCACATTATAACACATAACTAGGGTTGGCCAGAACCGTATATACACACCGTATATGACCGTATGCATGGTGATTTCCCTGCCAAAAATACCGTGTATGCACCGTATATACTTATAAATGTATGGTTCTGGCCAACCCTACACATAACGCCCACCCCACCTCGCCTGCATGTGCTGCAACACATCTCCACCAGGGTGTTTTCAATTCATTGATCTGTAGGTGCGATTGTTGATAACACGATAATGAAAGAAGCTACCCACCTGGCCATGTATATGTCGGTGTATGCTGCGCAGCTCTACAACATTGTGGAGATGCGCATGTTTGGACATGACCTGCTGGACTCCCTGCACGTGTGCATTAGATTTGCAGAACACTGCATGATGTTATCAGTGGACATGCACTATAGATTGCATGGAGTCATACCATTTCGTGGTGTATGTGTCTGTGTGTATGTGTATGTGTCTGCGTCTGTGTCTGTGTCTGTTTCGGTGTCTGTGTGTGTATGTGTGTCTGTGTCTGTGTCTGTGTCTATGTGTATGTCTGTGTATGTGTCTATGTGTATGTGTCTGTGTGTCTGTGTTGTTGCAAGTGCAGAGAAGTGTTGAGTTCAATTGCGCGGCAAACAAATAAAGCTAGGGTGAGTGTCTGTACAACGCACTGTGTCTGTGTGTCTGTGTCTGTGTCTGTGTCTATGTGCGCGCGCGTGTGTGTGTGTGTGTGTGTGTGTTTGTGTGTGTGTGTTGAGGTGCATTTTGTGTCAAAAAGGTAAAAACCTGACCAAAGGTTGGGTTGCTGCCCCTGCATACCGCAGATACTTGCTTGGTCAATATGTGTATTCACAAGATAATTTCAGCACTTGAAATTTACCTTGTTTTTTCTTCCAGGATAATTTTAGCAGTTCAAATCAACCTTGTTCTGATTTTTTTGAGCAGTTTAGGTCAACCTTGTTCTTACTTGTAGGATAATCTAAGCAGTTTGATAGATCAATCTTGTTCTTGTTTGCAGGATCTTTAAACACACACACAAGGGGAGTCAAGCCCCATGCAAGTGCAGTGTGTTTTCTGTTGCGATTCCTATTTCATTCATATGGTCTTACCAATAAAGAGATATGACCCAGCGTGTTCATTGTTCTCACGCTGTGGTTACATTATTTGAGGGAGGCCTGAGACCTTCGAAAACATGCAACCGCTCATATCGCACAAACTGCACAACGAGTCCAAAACCTAATGCTACACTAAAACAATTAACCGCTCATATTGTTGACTGCACACAAATCCAGCATCTAGTGCTACACTTTGTCTTAAATTGCAGGGCAATTGTAGAACCCAGGTAATACAACTGAACAAGTTCTCCCAATTAAATTTCTGACCGGATTGATACGCGCCCGTTTTTCCTTTACTGTACAATCCGAGAATGATCTGTCTAATCAAACATTTGGCTCATTCAATGCGCATCATTTTCCTTGCAGATTCATAATGGTCAATAAGATCTGATGCACTGCAACTATAAGGGTTCTTTCTATACAAACTGCTGGCCTGTTCCACGCACATCACTTCTTTTGTAAGTTTGGCAGTCATCAAAGTTGGTACACGCCATATACCAACTACAACTATAAGGGTTCTTTCTATACAAGCTGCTGGCCTGTTTGATGCGCATCACTTCTTTTGTAAGTTT
>Ga0307942_1003504_pt1 | contig 12688 bp, 11 predicted proteins | sample OrgLakmetagen175_FD_201846 | JGI IMG/M metagenome (GOLD analysis project Ga0307942, IMG submission 201846) | Saline water microbial communities from Organic Lake, Antarctica - #175 | ecosystem: Environmental > Aquatic > Non-marine Saline and Alkaline > Saline | place: Antarctica: Organic Lake...
AAAGCGCGCGTTTCTGACTCAAAAGCGCGCGCTTATCAGCCGTTGTTAGCGTGCAGAGCGCGAGAGTTCAGAAACGCGTTTCTGAAGCTCAGAAACGCGTTGATAACGCGAGGCTTTTTGACAGTGTTTCCTTGAGAATTGAATATCACTACAAAAACGCCCTTGCACTTATCACTAGCCTGATTAATAAGGCAAAGCATGGTAGGCTCACCAAAGCTCTGCTCGAGCGTCAAACTCAGCAACTAAAAACTGCGGCACAAGGCCACTTGGGACCTTAGTGTCAAACACCAAGATACCTTCAAAAGCAATTACAAGTTATGTTAAGAGCACGGCAGTACGTTAGCATCCATAATAGCAATTTGTGTCTCACATTCCAAGGACAATCCATTCTCACAGAAAGTTTCGACAGTATTACAAAAGCACTCTATCTGGGCACCCAACATGCCTACTCTGGAAACCCTAACAAATCACATTGCATTTTCTCTTATGGACTTTGGGATCTTCAGCCTTTCAAGGCTAATTATCCTAGACGGCACACACAACCTAAATGGCAACAACCTCAAATTCAAGTTTGGCAGCAAAATGAAAACAGGTCAAATTATTGCAATGAACAGGCTCGCTTCTTTGTTGAACTCAGAGAATATAACCCCCAGCTCATCGGTGACTTACATAAAAACAAGGACACGACACCTAGCAAAGAAGAAAGGGTTAGGAGAATCAATGCTACTGCTCTAGATGTGATTAAGGCTTACACTCCCATAGGATGGTCCTGGTCAGGTGTACAGGTTTCGCAACGCCAACAAACCCAAACTCCTGCTCGGCAAACAGTCTCCACAAGAAGAACAAGACACACAATTCAGAGGCAGACAGAATGTATGGACATGGATCCAGGCTGCTCCAACACGCAACCCAATAATCCTTCCCGCCAAACACGAACCAACAACAACCCAACATCACAACCTCCCAAAAGGCAGAAGAGGAATCCCAGGAACTCACTGAAAATCCCACTGCTTCAATACCTAATTCTCCAGAGCCTCTGCAACCAGGTGAGACTGCGGCAACCAAAATATGGAATTATAAACATAACAATGCGGCTCTTTTTGGCAATGTCAAGGCCTGTAACACAATTTTTAAGTATGACTATCAAATCCAGAAGGTGTTGGACTGGCAGCAAATAAGCAAACCTAAACGTAACACCAACGCAACTTCACAGGCGCAATATAAAATTCAATTACCCTGCCTGTTACAATTGGAAAATGGGCACTAACCTTGTTCCAAGCATGAAACAGCAAAAACAGAGCCCTTTCCAAGAAGCCAGCAAAAGATAGACAACTGCTGCCAAATTTGCTAGAGCCCAGTCAGCCGAGAGCATGCATCCAGAGAGAGAAGAAAACTATGACGATATGCCACAATGTGATACGTGCCAACGCACCTACCATTGGATATGTCTGACCGACCTGAATGCTTGCTCACACACTGCAAGGCAAGTCGCAGAAAATAGTGAAGACTGGAACTGCCCGGCCTGTACTGACCTAACTTAAGCGGAAAAGGACACAAAAAATCCTATGCAGAAAAAAAAGAAATGATAAAAGTGATCTGGCAACCCACATGGGAAGCAGCAGAACTGCTCTTAGCCAACCCTGACTTCAAAACCTATGTAGATAGCTATGAAAATGCTGATACTAGCACTCAGCTAAATGCCCAATCAGAAGACCAAGAAATTGACAATCTGACAAAGCAAGGCTATGATGGTTGTATACACTGCTTTACAAGCTCTGGCAAAAATTGCATGATACGCCCGTGCAGCACAGCCCGACTCTCACACACAGCAACCTAATGTAAAGCCCCTTGCTCAGTAACACATTTTGGTCCATGCCAAATGTGACTTTTAAGGAGCAGGAACAAGTCCTTAAGTACAGGACGGACACGATGGATACACAGACAAGCACACCAAATGGTTTAGCCATACGACAGGGCCTGCCACATGCCTTTGTGAGGAGGATCAAACAGTGCTCAACACATACTTCTTAGGTGCAACAAACATACTCTGAAGAGAATGCACATAAACCGACACCACCATGCTGTAAGCCTTTGTGGTGAAGAGATCAGCAAAGGCAAGCTGGGCTCAGAAATTGTTACAATGGATGCTTGTAGCAGTGAAAAGTTATCTGACCTTTACAATGAGCCACCCGATGACATTGAAAGAAACATTCCTGACTGGGTTTTCCCAACACAACAAAACCTTCCAACTAGACATCAAAGCCGTCCAGATGGCGTGTTAGTTATGTCCATTGAAAGAAGAGACAGGCATTTGGATCCCAAACAGATCCTCCCAAAGGACAGAGACATCTTGTAGAATTCAATTCTGCTCAGACATAAACCCGCAATAGACATAAGAAAAGGCGCACAACCAACATCAACATCTTATCCGGCTTCTACGAACAAGGAGCCTCTGAGGCATCTCTCGAAACAACAAAGTCACACTTCATGTTATACTTCTTGGAGTCGGGGGCACAATCTACAATCAGTACACCATAACTCCTCTACTAAACTTAGGCATCCCCACGCAAAAGGTGCACCAACTAGCTACTAAACTGCACTGCCATGCAATAAAAAGCTTGAACAAGATTACAAAAACAAGACACAAATACACCTTAACAGCAACAGTGATAATGGGGGATCTGATGGGGGGGTTACTGGTAGAGCGGCTGGCTTCAGGAGGGCTAGACGCAGGCCGGATTGCATGGCTGACAACCCGCCGGATCCTCATTAATCTCTGTTGTTTCTCTTTTCGTTTTTCGGTGGGGCTCTGGCTAGTGTGAGCACTAGCTGAGAGCCTTTCCTTAATGCACGCTGGTGACTTCCAGCGTAGACTTTTACTTTTACCTTAACCTCTTATAATTCACATGTCAATTAATTACCAAAACTATCAAATCCAGAAGATTAAGGTTATCACTAAGACTGGCCATCCAGCTTATTGAACAAGACAATCGAAACTCTTAACTGTCAACCAACTTAACTGCTCAGTCACACGATTCGTTGCTACCAACAATTGGGCGTGACAAGGTGATGTGCTTCAACTCCACATTCAAATAGTATGTGACAAAAATATCAATCTGACCACTGCGGCTGATGCCGCACTGAGACCCTTCACGGCTGGCACTTTCAAAAGTTTGTACAAGAGAATGTTCTTAGGTTGCACAGGTTGCATGCTCACATTTGGCTCCTCAAAACCTATGCAATTCCTGCTAGCATGTACGTGAGCCAGATCTAATCAACTCCTTTCTTAAAACAGGGCAAAGAGATGGACGTCCCAGTTTAGAAGTGGCTGTTGACAGTGTTTAAACGAATCCTTGGGGTCAGGGACACTACTCCTTCTTGGTGCGTTATGCGAGAGTGTGGCCTTGAGCCCCTACAGTTCAACTGGTTTTGTGCCACATAAAACTTGTGGCACGAATTGAATGCGTCTTTACAATTTTCTGACCCAATGCAACAGCACTACTGCCAAACAATTTTTGCATGCTGACATGCGACTGAGCTCCAGGTCTGATGACTGCTGGTCTTCCCATATTGTTTCAGCCATGACTGGTCTGGTACAAGAGTACATGTTCAAAGATATGCTGTGGAACTGTGAACCCATTGACCTCAGTCGTCAGAGAGAGACACTTGAAGTTTTGGACACCCTACTCTGATGGCTGCCCAAGAGAGCATAACAGCAAAATTTTTACTTATAACAGATGGTGTGCACTACCCCCAAAAAAAAGCCTTGGCTACTCGTTCTCCCTACAGCCTTCCCAAGTACATGTACCTAGACCTCCCACGAGATGTCATCATTCGCAGTGTTGCTCGATTCAGACTGCGTGTCCACACCCTTCGCTCTGAGACCGCAACATGGAGCCCCAGATCTCCCCCTACCTGTGATTTGTGTGAGGCTGATGATGATGTCCAGGATGAACAGCATGCTATTTTCCACTGCACACACCCCCATACAGTGTCTCTTCGCAGGAGATATGAGTCCTTATTCTCAGAGGCAAGAGCACAGGATGTTTTTACTTTGTTGCACCAGAACAACAACACTCTTTTTTTCTGCATGAACCGATTGTATTTTTATGAGCAGGCAGTAGTCGCACGCTTTGACTGAAGGTCTTTCCTTGTAAACCTTTTTTTATCACCAGTGGTGCACACTACCTGCACAAAGAGCTCTGGTTAGCCATCCTCCTCATAGGCTTCCCAGATACATGCTTCTTAACCTTCCTAAAGATGTCAGTGTGGCTCGTTTCAGACTTTGTGTCCACACCCTTCACTTTGAAACAGCAACTTGGAATTCCACCTCTTCCCCTACTTGCGATTCACTGCACGCATCTTCAGATGTAAAATCTCTGCAGGAAGATTTTTTTTTAAAGGTAGCCTGCCTTTTTACACCAGGAAAACAACAAACTCCATCTTTTCGTTCATTTTACTTTATGAACAGGCGAGCAGTCATACTTCTTGACTGAAGGCCTTCTTGTAATCTTGTAAACACTGTAAACCTTAAAGGCTCTAACCTTGTAAATATGAGCAGGCTAGAGGTCGCACTTCTTGACTGAAGGCCTTTCTTTTTTGTAAACCTTGCTTGTAAAATTTTAGTCGAGCACTGTTTAAAAGCATACGCAGCCTAGCACTCACACTTATTGTCTGATGGCTTAACCTGCAACCTCTGTAAAAACAAAAGACATATAATACCAGATGGCAGAGGGGATTGTCTGAGGCCCAAAATGGGTAAACTGTTTGCATGCTCCTAGGGCAGGTGGTCCTAACTTGCACGTTTCAAGCTCAGCTCTGCTGTGTAGGATTTCGGTGCAGCTGAGCTTGAAACGTGCAAATTAGGGCCACCTGCCTCAGCAGCCGCGGCGTGAAACCTACTCTTTGAGCAGCCATATGCTGTATCTGACCAGCCAGCGCACCAAACCCGGTGATTTTTAGTGTTGTAAAATCCTTATATTAAATTAAGATCATTGCAAGAAAAATGGGGCAAAAACACTAAGTGTTTGGCGAGATATGCAAATTAATGTGTCATCCCCCCTGGAAAGCACCCATCTAGGGTACAGGTGCACGACGTGTGCTTTTAGTCCTGTCATTTTGTACGCATGGCGATTTATCTAAATTTGAGCACATGCTCGGGTAGCTCATAAAGTCAGCATCAGTTGAAAGCTAGGTTGGGTCCAATTTGGTGAAGTGACATGTGAGTAGTTGCACCTTTCATGCAATAAGGAGCATGTTTTGATATTTGCTCAGATAACCCCCTCTGATATAATGCACGTGTCACATGTAACAGTTGTGCACTTATATAGTCCTTGAGAGGAAACGTAATCTTTTTTATTACCTGACCAGAACAACTACTACACTTGTTTTAGCCAAAAGGCCGAGAAAGGTATTATTAACACCAGCCTCTTGTTTTCTGTTTCTGACTGAGGCTTCTTACACATACATCTTGAGACATATCAACAGCTTTTTTCTCATTCTCCTTAATGCTTTCTCTTCGCGCTTTCTCAAAACAAGCGTTCTCTTTCTCTACACACTTTTCCCTTCTACATACATCAGTTTCATGTTTCCTCTACCTCCTGTTTCTTTTGTTTAGCCAGGTGTAGTTTTAGGCTTTTTCCAAACTTCCGCTGAGATGCCCTTTGAGGCATATATAGTGATGTAACCTTACCTTACCTTACCTTATTAACACCAAAACTTTTTGGCGGCTCAATATTTTGGGGTCAGATCATCTTGTTTATACCTTTATAACTGTTTTCCAGCCTGCCAATCCATACCCACCACTGGCTATGAAGCTAAGAAATATACAACCAAACAAACGCAATATACATCTAAATTATGTACTGCTGTGTTCTCACGCCCAATTGGTGGCAGTGAAGATTCGTGTTGTTTTTTTACAGACCTCTCGCTCTCGGTGGTTACACGTTAATATAGGAATGTTTAAGACTCTGCGTGTGTTTGCTCCTTCGAGCTCTGAATTTATTCCTTTCTTAACTTGTCATCACAGTATCACTAATTTTGAGATCAATGCATTCCTAAATCAAGACTCATACAGACTCCTCAAGTTTGTGTCAGATTTAGTTTCGTATTTCGACACTGGTTGTTTTTGTTTCACCAGCCAATTGCCATCAGCCAGAGACTCGGGCTGTAGGCCATCCTTGTAACCCCTTGTAACCCGTTGTACACATTAATATGACTAAACAAACAGATAGAATTGGAGACCTAGACCTTACACGATCTCTTGAGAATCCCCTCTAATGGTACCTCTTAAAATGCTCACACATTGTCAATTAATTACCAAAACCATCAGATCCAAGGTTAAACTTGTAAACCTTGTAAAACTATCAGATCCAGAAGATAAAAATTGTCAATAAGACTGGCCATCCAGCTTATTTAATAAGACACATAGAAACTCTCAACTGTCAACCTGAGTCTTTTACATTGCAGTGACGGCGATTTGCAACGACAGTGTGGACACTTCCCCTGCTCAACAATGTATAAAACCTGTGTGTTTCAAGTACACAAAGCGTTTTCTACACAGCAACACAAGAACCAAAAGAATACAAATACATACACACACTGCACAATACTGCAGACCGCACTGCTGGCCTAGCAGTCAGACAAGGCACGATATGCAGGCTGACGGATCAAGCTGCTGCCTTGTACCAGGCCAGCCGACGCAGCAGGCCCACCTCCCCCACTAGAAGGAAGAAGAAAGGAGGAAGGCACATGACCATCGCATGCATGCTGCTGCTGATCTAAGGAAGGAGGAAAGCCGCAGCTTCTCTTGCTCCCAGGAGCATGGTGGAGGGCGGAGGCATCGAAGGATGCAGACCGAATCTGAGGCCTGTGGGAAGCATAGGAGGGGACCTTCATGTATACACCCTCTGCCCCTGTTAAACCCTCCCCCTGCAACAATTGCTGCAACGGCTGCCTTTCTTTGGCTGCAGGCTCCAAATCCAGCTGCAGGCTCCCCTGCTGCTGCTGCTGCTGCTGCTGCTGCTGCTGCTGCTGGAGTTGGTGTTGGAATTGGTGTTGCTGCTGGTGCTGCAGGGAAGTCGTGGGAGACAGAAGGTGGCTGCTAGCTCCGGCGGCTTGCTCCTTGGCTTCCTCAGCATCATCAGCACCTGGGACCACAGCAACCTGCTGTAGCAGAGAGAGCACATGTGTGCCCCCTGCTGTGATCTGCTGCTCCTGCACAGCTGGTGCGTGCTGGTCTGCAGCAGTTGGTGCTGCCGCTGCTGGAGCACAGCTGCCGCTGCTGTGGTTGCAGGGGCACGCATTGAAGCTGTCAGAGGCGGGGTCTGTATGTGTGTGTGGGGATCTAATAGGGGTGGCCGGTTTGGGCACTGGTGGTGGTTGGAGTGTGGAGCTGCCAAAGCGGGCAGCGTGCAGTGCAGAATTGTATGCAGCTGCAGAGGAAGGGGGGAGAAGAGGTGTGTGGATTAGAGGGGGTAGGGGCAGGAGGCTGTGTCTGTGTGGGGGGGGACTATTTGTGTGATGGCCTGCGGTGTGAATGGAAGGGGGGGCATATGATGATGCTGCTGCTGTCGCTGTGGAGCTGATGCATGTGAGTGGGGGGGGAACAGGAGCGCAGACTGGCATGCCATCAAGCGCTGATCAGCACTTGATGGGGGGCAGTTGCACATGGCAGTGTTTAGTGTTGGGCATAACCATAATAAAGGATTTCTTTTTTAACCGAGCAGGCATACCCAGCAGTGTAGACGTGCCATAATATCTTTTTCAAAGGGGTTTTGTAGCCAGAAAAGACAAAGTGGTCCGTGGTCTGTTCAGTGCAAAGAGAGCCTGGTATAGCATTTATTGCTTAAGTCCTCAGAAGTGTTAGCAGTGGAAATGAGCAGCAATAGAGGTGCTTGGTTAAAGGGCAATGAGAAAAAGGCTTGTCCAAGAGCAAAAAAGCCGATAAAACAATATGGCGGGACTAACTACAACTTTGGTGCATACATGAAATTTGAATAGATCAACTTTCAAAAACACGGTCACATCCTGTGCATACGTACCTTTTGGCTGACCTTGCGAAATTTGCAAGAAATAAAACCGAGCTTGAAGCCTACCACATAAATATAGAACCCATATGCATTTCCGGAAATATGGTGGAAGCTTGCCCCCATGTACGGTCATACAGATACAAATAATTGCTTCAAATGGTCCCAAAATTCTGCCGTATTGCACCCCATGTATGCGTATGCCAAATTTCTGCGTGCACAATTGTATCTAACCTTTACATGTTGCCCTCCCCTCCCCCCCCTACGCACACATATCCACACATGCAACTGCTTTCTCTTAGAATTTGACACACATAACAAACACAAACACGCACAAACATGCACACGTACGCACCTGGGGCCTGTAAGTAGGGTAGCAGGATATCCTGGATTGATCCTGATACCTGGATTGATCCTGGTACCCGGATGTGCAGAGGTCGCGCTTGTTGCTGTGTGTGTTTCCTGCTGTGCATGTGTGAGAAATGTGTGCTTGCCTGTGCGCATGTTTAATATAGACAAATGTGAGAAAATGTGTGCCTGTTTATGTGTGCCTGTCTATGTGTGTGTGCCTGTCTATGTGTGTGTGCCTGTCTATGTGTGGACATGCACCTGTGTGTCTTTTTCTGGCATGTTGGTATGTATGCTTTTGCGTTCAATCTATCTGTGGGTACAATCGATAAAAAAATCTAGCTACACGAGCAAGAAGTTTAGCTGTTGCACAGCCATATTGCACGGCAAAAAGCACGTGTGGTCGTCCCCGCGCCAAAGTCCCCCCAGATCGTGCCTATCAGATTTTTATCCACTTCAAAGCCCCGTCTACCTCGTCAGACAGAGTAGTACAGAGGTTGAAATTAATGTCTGAACCCTTGACATTTCCCAGAAATCGGCATTCTGGGGTGCTGTGTGGTCCGGTGCTTATTTGCACCCACTTGGGCAAGGAAAAAGCATATCTTCACTTGCACTGATCGACCTTTATTTCAAACTATAAGCATTATAAATGTCATATTATTATGCTGCAACATCAGGATGGGACAGGGGTACTGGAAATGCCTGCAAGTGGAAAAAGAGAAATATGTTGCTCTATACCTGCTGCGAATTTCAGCCCTGATGTGCCCAGAGTCGCGGGGTGAAGTCAAGCTTGGTACAAGATTTAAATGTGGTAGATCGATGATGCGCGCTTGAATTCAGTGAATTGTTTTGTACCGTGACATAAATTGTTTATTTAGGAACATGAGCCTTCCCGTGACCCCTGGCTCACATCTGAGTTGCGAGCTACCCACTGTGGCTAAGGGGCTGAATCGTGCACAAAAAATAGTGGAGGTTTCTCCTTGGACTGAAACACCGAACTAAGCATATCTCAAAATGGTTGTATGCCATTCCTAAAGATATCCTGTATCAACCATAAACGTAACTGGCAACCCAGAAAAATATATATTGCATAAAAAAACTGAAGCCACCCCCCTAAAACAAATGTTTTACAGCGATTGCCCACTTATTCTTTGGGGTTGCTTTCATGCGCCCAGCCAAAGGGCTGTCGCAGGCTCAAACTTTTCGCCTTGCTTCATATAGAAGACTCATAATACTATTTTTTTTCCGCTCCCACTAAGAGTTATATTAACAGCATTTTTTTGCAATTTGATCACCGCCCGAAAAAGCAATTATTATGGGCAGTGGTATTTTGTATGTGTGGTACCCATGAACGTTCTCTAACCCTGCCAAACAAGCAAGTACAAGGACCACTCCAAGGCAAGAAATGCCAATTTTGCGTATACCGTACCGTCCATGGATCCACCGCCCCCCCTAATAAAATAAATATTTTGTGGCCAAAATGTGCAACCGCCCCCCTAAAAACAAGTATTTTACAGTTTTGTAATGCAACCGCCCCCCCCTCGCTGGAGCTTCTTAACGGGTGCAACGGGCGCAGACGGGGCTGGGGCTGGGGGTGCAGGGGCAGGGGCAAACGGAGGTGGGGCTGGGGGGTCAGGGAGTTCAGGGAAGGCTTCCTGGCCACTCATCGCTCACAAACTTTAATTTCTGCTATTGCCCCACAACTGCCCCTTTTTTTTTTTGGGGTGGTGTTACAGCTACGGCCCCCAGCAGGGACCTGACAGACAAAAAAAAAAAAGAGGAGGGAGGGCTCAAGCAGAGGAGTAAGCAAAAGGAAGCTGCTCAAGGAGACCCAGAACCAAAGAAAGGAAACCAGGAAAAAGGAAAAAACCCAAGTTTAAAAAATAAACACATATTAGGCCACTACCCCGTCACCACCCCCACCAAAAAACTATAATCAGGGGGTGGTGATGTACTTTTTGTAAGGTATTTCCGTACTAAAAATGGGACAATTTTTGGGCGATGTGAGGCTGTAGGTAGCATGCATCAAGGCAAGTAGTGAGATCAATATTGCTCTCCTCTAGGTTGTGTGTCAACAGCTACAAAGCAAAACGATCTCAAATGACACAAGGCGATGCAGTTGCTCAAGCATACAAAAGTGTAAGCGTTATTGGGCACTTGAAAGCATGAAAAGATCTACCGATCAAGCTCCCTCACCTCTTTTTTTGATTCGTCTTGAGCGGCCTCATTTTATTGTAGCGGTAATAGTGAAGGCCGCAGGGGTTGCAGAATTCGTTGGTATGACGTCACTGCGGAGATTCTGTAGCTCCACAATTGGTGCTACAAAGGATAGGCAAGTGAGGGTGCCTCAATAAGATTTAGTGCATGTCAGGGTGCTCCTCGTGAACAAGTGTTGCAAGAGAGAGAATCCTTGCAAGAGAAAGACAGATAGAGCCGGCGATTTAAACAAGCCTACTTACCACGGCCCTCCTGGCAGTAGAGGTCTTTTAACTTTGCTGCCTGCATGTACAGGGCAGGAAAATACAGAAGAACTTCAAGTACTCACAGGTCAGCATTTTTCCAGTTGCATTACAGCCCTTTTTTGCTTGTTGTTATATGAGATTTACCACGTTCTCACAGGTTGAGCAGCCATCCTAGTTGAATACCTTTAAAGTAAGCAAATTTATAATTCAAACTCGACAAAAACGCACCCCTCCTCCAGAAGAAATGGACGCAACCCGCAATACAGCAGGGGGCCCCCGCCTGGGTTGCAGGTTGTCTAAACACTTCGAGTGTCCAGACAACCTGCAATCCAGGGTTCTGCGTCACAAGCAGAGACACACGAGAGAACGCGTGTGCAAAGGTTAGTAGTTGCTCAGCTTAAATCGCGCGCACGTACGGGACCGCTACATCACTACTACAATAATTAAGCACAATGCACTTTACCAGGAGCTATTAAGCACAACGCACTTTATTACCAGGAGTTAAGAGTTTCCCATTGACTCGTTGTAACATACAAGTCAAGTGCAGTACTAGTAATAATCTGAGCGCCGCAATAATTGCTTTGGGCACATGCACCATTCTCCATCTTATAGGAGCTCATAAGGGTTCTCTTGTGTTTGCTCATGAGTCATGACTTGAAACTTCTTTGTCTTTGCTCTTGTAACTTAAGTGCTTTATTGATCCTCTTGCTGGCGGGCTTGCATACCGTTGTTTTGGTCCCCGCCAACTTGCTGCTGCGTCTTTTTGCCCTCTGCAGCCTCGTGGTCGATAGCAGCTAGCAGAGCCTCCAGGCCAGCCATGTCGCCTGGTTGTGAAGGGTAGGTAGTGCCACCTCGTGTTTAGGTTTGGTAGGGTTATTGTAACTTCGGCAGACGGCCGCGAGACATCAAAGGACAGTGTAGGTCCAGTACGATACAATAAATGAGTTGCAGCAGGAGTATAGTGCGTCGAGAGCAAGAAGAGGAAGGAATGACTCTCGTTACTTCCTTCTTCTTGGCGAGCGCGCAGTTAATCATGGGCCCGGGGTGCGTGGAGTGACTGACCCACTCACTGCCTCAAATGCAGCACGCACAAGCCGACAAGAAGAACCCGCTTACCTCTGATGGTCAGCTGGCTTCGGGGTGCAACGCAAGCTTGGGTGGGTTGATTGGGTCGGTGTTAATTAATATATCTATCTAAATTTAATGACTTGCAAACCTGGCAGTTGATAAAAAGTTCATTTTTTTTCATTTATTACACAATCCATCCATCCCGCACATACAGAACCCCCCCCGACAGCTTCAAGGAGTGCCCCTCCGACGCTGTGATTCATCAATGACCCCAACGACGACTTCCTGCGACTTCCCTTCCACTTACGCTAGCTTCCCGGCAGCTCCAGCACCTCCAGCAGCAGCACCAACTCTAAATTCAGCGTCTACTCCAGCAGGATCAGGATCAGCAGCAGGAGAGCCTGCTGTTGGATTTGGATGGAGCCTGCAGCCAAGCAAAAGCAAGAAGGCAGCCGCCGCAGCAGCAGCAGCTGCAGCAGCGTTCATTGCGCGCGCAAATGCAGCAGGTATCATTAGCCTTCTGCATTTAGGGGAAGGGTCAAACATACAGGGGCAGAGGGTATTTGCATGAAGCATGAAGGTCCCCTATTATGCTTCCCGCATTGTAGCGTAGAGGCCCAAAAATGGTTAACCGGATGAATATGAGCGATAAGTAAATTGTACTTTTGCTTATGCATGTTACATTCGCCCCACCCTCAAGTGCTTGCGTCCTCGTAAGCATATCACAACTTTACTAAACCTGTTCGGATTTTACATGATAGAGGCTTTCGATCTTAGACGGAG
>Ga0307942_1003508_pt1 | contig 12681 bp, 15 predicted proteins | sample OrgLakmetagen175_FD_201846 | JGI IMG/M metagenome (GOLD analysis project Ga0307942, IMG submission 201846) | Saline water microbial communities from Organic Lake, Antarctica - #175 | ecosystem: Environmental > Aquatic > Non-marine Saline and Alkaline > Saline | place: Antarctica: Organic Lake...
AAAAACAACAAACTAATGTAGGGGGGTGGGTTCTTCGGAGTGGCAGGGGGCAATTGAGGGAGACTGGGAGCACCTCAGCAGCACCGCCAGCCACTAGTACAGCCACCAACCCCAGACAGCACCGACCCTAAGACCTCGACAAAACTCGGCGTGACATCCACCTCGTCGAGGTTAAGTATTGTGAGGACACCTGACCTCAGAATCAGCTGATCGCCGCAAAGGAACAGCACAAAAACCTTTGCAACGTTCTCCAAGGAGCCTCCGTTACTCTCCACATCATCCTTTTGGGTGTGGGTGGCACCATCTACAACACTCATCAGGAGCTGTTATCAACTCTCATCAGGAGCTGGTTTCAGGCCAAGCCTGTAACCCTCTTGATCCCCATTGATTTTTCCTTTCCTTTTCACGGTGGAGGAGCTTTACGGTACTCGGTACCAAAGTGGCTCCTTTTCCTTAATTAATGTGGGGAGTGGCTTTCACTGCCTGCGTAGTTTTTTTTCTTTTTTCTGCACTTGACAGCATGTGGTAACCTTCTATATAGTTCCATTGAACGGCATGCTTTTGGTTGTATATCAAATCTGTGCGGCAACCTTTTCAATCAAAAACATGCTGTCCGCTTCTAAAAGTCCACTAGCCTTCAATATCCATTTGATCAAACATCAGACAGTGCTCTTCATACTTTCTCAGGGTGTCAACACAATATCATCTGTCATGATCACTGAACGCCACAATGTTGCCTGCAGACTCATCATGAAAGCCATCAGCAAAGGCTCCTTGGCAGGTTGTATAGCTCAAATGGATGCTGGCAGCACTGACCGTTTTCTCAACAAAACCTTCAAACTCCCAAGTATACTATTAATAGGACTTTACCCATTTGACTTTTGAATTTACCCATTTGGCTTTGATGCCCGTTTATCTGTCACAGGCTTACTTCCAGTTGCTCTGATGCTATCTTGGTTACTCCCTTACCTACTAAATCTAAACTACCTTCCACTCCCCACTTGCAACAGGTGCATCATGCTAGGTTTCATGGACAAGTGCGCAGAGCTCACGAGCTTAACGCTAATAAGAGGGAGATACACCTCATAGAAGTGAAGTATTGTGAAAACACAAGGCCTGGACGCCAGCTGGAGGCCTCTAACAAACAGCACAAGAGTTTATGCAAACGCTTGAAAGTTTAAAAAGTTACACTTCACACCATCCTTCTTGGCGTGGGAGGATCAATCTATACCTCTAACACTTTGCACCATCTAAAAGAGCTCGGCCTCAATTCACAGAGGGCCCACAAGACTGCCCTAAAATTGCATGCTCACTCTGTGCATTATGCGCACAAACTGACTACAACGAGACACGCATGAGTCTTCTTTTTCCTTTGGTGGGGGAGACTCACAACACTTCGGGCCAATGTGTCTCCTTCTCTTTAATTGATGCAGGGAGTGTTTTGTTGCCTGCGTAGTTTTTCTTTTCTTTTCTTTTCTTTTCTTTCCTGTGCGGCAGAGCATGGCAATTTCTTTTCTCCAGAGGTGACACTTGCATTTTTCTAGAATGAATTATGTTTTTCTCGATAATGCCTCCCTTAGTCAGTTCTTGGTATTTTGCTGGTATTTTGTGTAGCACTTTTTTGTCACGCCCATTTGTTGGCAGTGACGATTCGTGTGATTTGGTAACTGGTATTTCAATTAAGGTTATTTTGCCTAACACCGTTCAATAAGCTGGAGAAAACCCATTGGTTGTTGTCCTGAGTCTTATACTTTGCAGTGACGGTGATTTGCTACGACAACTTTGTGGACTGATGGTTTGAAACCTTTTTTGATTTAGGACCTAGTTTTGTTGAACGTGCATGTGTGCTTCTACAGCATCGTAACAGGGTGTACAAGAGGATACAAATGGGCAGAGCCACTTGTTAGATTAGAAGGGCAATTCTCCTTGCAAGAAAAGAAAGAAAAGACTCCGCTGGTAGTGATATGACACAGCCAGAATGATTAAGGGAGGGGGTTACGTAGGTGCCCGCACCTGGCAACCCCCACTGCGCAATCACACAAAATAAAAAATCAGTGTGGGTCAGGGGGTTGTGTGCCGTGGCACCCAGACCCATGATTGTGTTGCAACAGTTTGATGTGTGTTACTTGATTGGGGTTCTTCTTTCTTCTCAGGGGCGCCTTCTCGTCTCCCCCATCAACTGTGAAAAGACCTATACGAAACTAGCTACGAAAGCAGTGCGTTGAATTCAACGGTACCTAGCTGTCTGGGAAGAGCAGCAAGCAGCTCAGAGTTCATTAAAATACTAAAAAGTCATAAATAGAGGTTATTATTTTACTGTACAAGCGACAGCGTTCTGCAGCACAAATTCTTGCTTCTCACTGCTGCTAATAGTTTATAAAAAAATTCAAGTAAAAAATCGGTGCTGGTATGAAAAACCTTCAGATCTCTACATTCCATTCTCATTCCATTCATGTTTAAGGTGAGCATGCCATATTTGAAGTGAGGAGAATGCTACAAACAAGAGCTCATGCATGTGCGCATGTGTGGCGCTAGTGCGTATGTATATATGCGTGCGTGTGTTTAGTATGTGCACGTGTGTGCTTGTTTTAGCTGTATCAGTACGCTGCGTGGACATGCACTTCTGTCCTTCGTATGAAAAGCAGGCCCCAGAATGTGTGCACGATATTCACGTCTGTCGCTTGCTATTGTGGCCCGTCTGTGTATGGACGTTCGCATTTATTGTTTGGTTGCATGCAGAATGTCAAGGGAAGAGCATCTGCACCAGCTTTTGGCCAGCAAGGCGTTATTAGACGCCCAGACTGCAGCAAACTACAGTAACCCGAAGCTGAAAGAGGGCCTGTACAATGGCCTAGAGCATGCTTACTGGGCTTTAAATACGGGGCCAGAGGACTTGTCCCAGCAGACCATGCATGAAGCCTTTGCCCACAAAGATGAGCTCATACGGCAAATGCTTCCAGGTGTGTTGCCAAGCAACACATAGGGTTTCCCCAATTGCTTCACTCTTGCACGTGCTGAATGTGAGACCAAGCAGTTGTGCTTGACTTAAAGTAATTCTGCTGGTAGTGATTGTGTGCCATTGACGAATCCTATCCTTTTGAGCTCATGGATACTAAGCCAAAAAGGTGTCCTCTTTGAGTGCGGCACCAGTGGTGGTACCGTGTGGTTTGTTACAACCACCACCATCACCCTCGCAGACGGCGCTCTCCCATCCGAATTCACCTCGGAGTGCATGCAAGATATTTACTCGGTCAGCAAGAGGATAATGAGAGCACATGAGAGGAGTGGCAGTAGCCAAGAGAGCCAGCAGTCGAGGAGTTCATCAGCCCTCAAGCTAAAAGACTTGGCAGCGGCAAGAGACAGTGCGACGCTGGTGAGATTGCTGAGATAAGCCTGTCTATAATGTGGAGCAAAACCATAGTCAGCGCTTGCTACCATTGCTTCAAAAATGGTGCAGGTTTAGTAGTCAGTATTAAGTAGGAGGCCGGCGCTCTTCTCATTCCCCTGCCAGCTTTCCAGTTTTTTGGTGCCCAGAAGGCTGGGATGCCAATCCATGCCATTGTCTGTGCCCATCGATTTCCCGCAAAGAATCAATCATATACTCATATTTACACGAGGAGAATTATGTGTACAGCAGTGTACAGGCAAAGAAAGTAAATGTAGCTGGTTGTGAAAAAAGCCAGCAAGATGAAGGGTGCAGGCAGAATCATGATGCATGCTACTCCAGCTCACGTTGCGCGATCAATCTAACCATTATTTCTTTGCGTCTACAAAAGCACACACAGAAGCGCACACGTGTGAACACGTAACACATGCTGTCAATCAGCTAGCACACAGCTTGATCATACAGATTGCAACAATCTTGGCTTCCTCTCGCACAGGATAAGTTGTGGCGCAGGATGCGTGTCTTGTTGCATCTCGCACAGCTTGTGCAGTCCCCGCGAATGCAAGGGCTGCTCTCTCCAATGTCTGGGATCAAGGTGTGTCCACTGCTAAATAATTGCTGCAAGTGCACTTCTTCAAAATGAGGCGGTGGTAGCTGGGCCGCTTCAGAGTCACCAAGAGCAAACTGTCCCTGCAGTGTTTGTATAAGCCCTGCGACCAGTGTCATTGTGCTTGCTTTGTTTGTGGTTGGGCAAAAAACTCCATTTTCTCAACCTTGCCTCTTACCAGTGCGTGCACATGCGCATACACACACACATACACACACACACACACACACACAAACACACACACACACACAGGTAGCGTACAACCTGCTGACTAACTTGCACTTGATCTTTGAAACGGTCGGGGCGACTGGCCAGAAAGGTATGGTCTAGTACCTTGCCAAAATTAAGATGATCAAGGAGTATGGTCTAGTACCTCGCCGAAAATAAGATGATCAAGGAGTGCTTAAAGCTAGTTTTGCCCATTTGTAGGGTTGGCCAGAACCATATATATACGGTGTATATACGGTAATTTTGGCAGAGAAATCACCAAATATACGGTCATATACGGTGTATATATACGGTTTTGGCCAACCCTACCCATTTGACTGTTTTGAACGATTCATGCTGAAATTCCCTAGCCTCCAGCCTCAAGGGTCTCAAGGCGCAAAATTTCAGAGGACAGCTTCCCATCAAACAGGATGGGTGCTTGATATGCTCGTGGTGTGGGTGTCCAGTCTGTCTGTCAGGCATTGAAGGCTGACATGCTTTTTAAGGATAAGACATGACATGTTTGCGGGACGGGTAACTTGTTCTACTCGCCTTCAGTATCCTGAGCCTGTGTCAGGAGTCCTCAACATGTGCAAGTTTAGAAAGCGTGCCCCAATTAATTAATGTGGTCACATTCGAAAGATCCAGCTCCCTCCTCCTTATCTGATCATTCCTCTGCATTATGATACAGGTCACCCTCTAATTGCTGATACGAGACACTACAAGATTACATACCCAATTTGAAGTGAATGACTGCTCAATATTTTTGTTGCCTTTTTCCCTTTCTACCTCTCTACCTTACAATTCTTCCCACCCTAACGTACCATACAATTGGCATACGCAATTAGAGGAAACGTTAGACTGTAATATGCCCTTCCATATTTTGGCTTTTTGTCGCGCTCGTCCTCTGTACTCACACGTGCCAGGGTTTGAGAGGTCTGACCTTTTGAAGATGAACAACTGTGTCACTGCGCCGCAATCAGGATAGAGTCAGGCGTGTACGAGAAAACACTAGCCTCCAATTTGGTTGCAGTTGCAACAATTGGTTGTTGTCAAAACAAGTGGCTCATTGTCAACTGTATCAAACGTGGAATGTGCAGGCAGTGTGTATGCATTGCAAGAACCACTTGGCCTCGTGGAGTCTGTGGACGTCCCTGCTGCAGCGGCTAGCCAGCTTCATAGGATTGCTGTTGTGTGGGGAATGCAGAATGAGGGTTCCCAGGCTAGCAAGCTCAAAAATCAGGTGAGGTGTGTGGCTGAATATTAAGTAGTGTCAACACTCAGAAGAGGGTGGACAAGTGTCATAGTAAGTGTCAAGTAACAGTGTTTGCTGCATGAGAAAGATCTCCCGGATCTGGGCTCATTTAAGGTGGTCAGCGCCCCCACCAAAGAACTTGGGTACAACATGATATGAGGGATTTAGGATGGGGTTAAAATGTTCAAGTAATGCAGCATGAGGACGTGCTGATCTGGGCTCATACTCGTCAGAGCCCCAACCTGGGTAAAACGTGATACTGGCCAGAAACAACGTGTATACCATGTGCATATGCACCACAGGTGCATACTTGAGCAGGCTATTACTAATTACACACGTATGTATTAATGATAACAATGTATAAATGATGTGTGTATAAATGACTACATACTATACACGTATTTACCCATGCTCGCAGACGTGTAGACATGGGAATTTCAGCAGTAATGATGCAAAATTGATGAAGTCATAGCGATAAAGACACAGATGTTGCAACAACAAAACCATTACAAGGTCACTTCTTTTGGTGTACGACCCTGTGGATTGAGGCAACTGCTTAGGAACTTGCTGAGCAGGTAGTGATGACAGTAGTTTTGATGTACAAAAAAGGGCGGTTGTCAGTGATGAGAAAAAGTGTGGGGATGGCAAAGGGAAGAATGACCAGAATTATTGTTGGGTCGAGTTTGGGGAGGTAGAAACATATGCGTCGCAATTATTTGTACCATGTGACCGTGTGTAATAGGGGGGTCTGACGAAAGGTATAAGGTTACAAGGTTATTATGTGCAGCTTGTGGGATTGATTGCAGATCCCAGCACAGTGAGGGCATTCGTGGACGTGCTGTTTGGCCTTGTATGCGTGGTAGCTGGGTATGCGGGTGAACGTATGAGCCATCGTGCTTTCACTTGCTGTACGTCACCATGAGTTAAGGAATGTCGGCGAGCTCTCTTTAACGGTGTCATGTTTGCAAAGAAATACTGGTCTACAAGTGTTTTGCCTAGCAGCTGCGACTCGTCAGACATCTCATTATCTCATCTTAAATTCTGTGGGAGGAATGAATTGCTTGAATTTGAAGGCATGCGTGTGCTTACAACTTTCAATGTTCTGCTTGTTTGAGAGCCTGGGTTCCATGTCTCTCTGCAACTCCTTTTCCTTTTGGTACTTTATTGAACCTGAGGTCTCGGTGAGCCCTCATCGTCTGCTGTGGTGAAGCAATCTTATGAGGACAGCCAGCGGCTTTTTTTGCTTGACTCGCACATGGAAGCTACAAGCAGTAACTTGTGTCACTGCTGCATACATTGTCTTTACTTCCAATAAACTGAGAACTCATACGTGTCTGATTTGGTACTCAATTTGTCTCTGCCTCATTTGTACCCCTTCCTCTTTCAGTACTTGCCTTTTCGGCACCTGCGCTTTGATGACCTAATGTTGCGTTGAAATTTTCTCTTCTTTGCCCCTCAGGTGACATCTGACATCTGGGTTTGGTATGGGCTGCTCTGCATGCTCAACCAGCTTTACTACACAAGTGGTGCGGACAGAGAAAGGAAAACCTTGCAGGCCTTACAATGTTACAGGGGCTGCAATAAGGGTGATCTTCAGCCAGGTTGTTTGACTGATCGGCTGCTGACGTGCCTCAGCCAGCCGCAACAAAACCCATAAGATGAGATGTAAAGAAACAGAAGCTGGATATTTCACTTGAAAGGGAAAGTTAAATGAAGTTGGCTGTTAAAGTTAATGCAGCAAATAAGGTCGGCCGCCAAGAAGTCCTCAAAAAAGGTGCAATCAAAAAGGATTTTTCTCCGCTCACACTTGGTTAAATAAGTAAGCGTGCACCTCGTTCTGGACATGTCCACCTTTACCCGGACGCTTGTTACATGCACGAGAGCTTCTTTCAAGCCATGCTGCTACCTCCACTCTCTAAGTATGCGAACGCAAGCGACCTACTGACGTTGCGCATAACATGTTTGGACAGATGAAGGTGGAGATGCTGTGGCACAGTAATTGGAGTAAGTTTATCGTTAAAATGTGAAGCCGAACTTTTGTAGATGAATTAGAAACTACTGCTACAATGCCAGACAAAAGGTCTCAGTTGAAAATTGGGGTTGAAGCGGTTGAAATGCAGTTGAAATGATTTCAACTGCACTTGAACTGCAACATCACTTTGATATCACTTTGCTCTACTCCAATACTGCAGTTTTAAGTGTTACAAATAGGACTGAACTCAGCAGTTGCCGCAGCCTTTCTAGGTTGCAAAAGCGTGTTAATTTGCGTACATTCCACTCTGTTTACATACACTTCCCACAGCGCAGTAAAAGGAGAAGGGAAAAATATATATAAACAGGCAGTGAAAACCGCTCCCCACATCGACTAAGAGAAACGAGTCAATTTGGTAACGGGTACCGTAAGATTCCTCAAACACAAAGGACAAGTGGGGGGAAGCATCGCAAGCGATGCTGAAAAGTTGGCGAAGCCTTTTGCGCTGTGAACTGGCAATTTGTGTGTGCTTTGTGCGCGCTTATACATGTGTGTGTGTGTGTGTGTGTGTGTGTGTGCGTGTGCGTGTTTGTGTGTGTGTATGTGTGTGTGTGTGCGTGTGTGCGTGCGTGTGTGCGTATGTGCGTGTGTGCGTGTGTGCGTGCGTGTGTGTGTGTGTGTGTGTGTGTGTGTGCGCGCGTGCACGCATGCCTTCAACCTGCTCACATCTGTCAGTCAAACATGGAGACTCGCATCCTCAGAACACGCTCCCATCGTCATCGCATCATTTAACATTAATTTAGTCTCTTGCAACTTGATTTGTGGAAATCCGTGCACCCAGTCGTGTGCTTGCATGGAGCAGCGAACTTTTCCTCCCGCCTCTCCTTGGCCCCGGACCCAGCCGGCACACTCAGAAACGTCTCCTGTCCACGCCTGTGCGGTCAGATGATGTTCGGGGGGCATGGGCTGGGCTGAGCGCCGGGCAGCTTCCTCCAGCTACCAAACATTGAGTCACTTCTTTCCACAGCACTGCTCACTGCACTCCTGGTCACCAAAACTTGTATGCCCCGACAAACGAGTTTGCTTGGCCTGCCTGCAAAGTTTCAGACCTGGACGTTGGCTGTGTGGCTCTGGGCAGGCCCTGAGTCTCAACTTTTACAAAACTCATTCCGGGGTACGCCCAGCAGCACCACCTCCTGCCCCTCCCCTCCCCCTGACACTGCAAGGCTGCCTGATTTGTAAGTCTGGGTCACTGTGCAAGTTTTGGGGGCGGGGGATGCGCTGGGCGGGCCTGCGCACACTGGTGTGAATAATTCTCGTTTTCATGGTGCGCCCAGCAGCACCACCCCCTGCCCCTCCCCTCCCCCTGGCACCGCAGGGCTGCCTGATTTGTAAGTCTGGGTCACTGTGCAAGTTTTGGGGGCGGGGGGTGCGCTGGGCGGGCCTGCGCACACTGGTGTGAATAATTCTCGTTTTCATTGTGCGCCCAGCAGCACCTCCACCGCCCCTCCCCATACCCTGACACCGCAGGGCTGTCTGATTAGTCAGTCTAAGGTGCCTTGCAAGTTTTGGGGGCGGGGGGTGGGCTGGGCTTGCCTGCGCGCCCTGGTGGGAACTTTGGTGGGAAGACACCAAACCTAGGGGCTGCGCCCCATGACTGGGGCTTCGCCAAAAAGAAAAAGGGCGATAAGGATCAGGAGGGCTGCAAGCTTGACCTGAAAACGGCTCCTGATTAGAGTTGGCAATGGCACTGGAAAGGGCATGTCTGTTATGCACAACTTATGCACAAGTTTGCATCACGCTTCCCAGTCCAGTACCCTCTTTTTCCCCTTGTTTTCTTTATGGGAGATGGTTTACACTGCCTTTTTCGGATTGCAAAACTGCAGCTTCCACAGCTTCCACAGCTTCTACTCTGCTACACCACACTAACCAGCCTCCTCCCTCTTACAAGGTTTACAATTTAAGGCGTTCAGTCAAGAAGTGCGACTGCTAGCCTCCTTCCTCTTACCTTCAACTGTTCCTGACTTTTGTCTAATCACCTGTCCCTGTGTTTACGTGCACACCCTCGTGGCGCTCACCTGTTCCCTGCTCCTAACTACTGTCCAAACCTCACTCTTTTGAACGATTGCAAAATAAACTCTCCTTTTGACCTGGCATGGCTGCTCAATATGATAGGGCAATTTAGTGCACATTTCATGGGATTAGCCGCTGCACATCACACTTATGCTTGTCCTGATTGAGGTGAAATGCAAGTCCCTTGATGTGTATTGATATGTATTGAATCTTGCTCTCTGGAAACTTACCTCTTTTGGTGGGCAACTCACTGGTCCTGTTAGGGGCGACCTACCGGATTAGTGTTGTGGCCAATGCAGTTGCAACGTGACTCAGCCGCACGCCAGCACACAAACACACACACACACAAACACACGCACATACGCACGCGCATGCACACACAGGTTGGCAGCCCATTGGCCCTGTGAGGGGCGACCCATCAAACTGGAGGGCCGTTATTGATGCTGCTGCACGAGCCACACACACAGTCCTTATGCGGACTTCTTACAACGTCGTCCTCGGGCCTAAACCAGGCTTGCTGCTACATGCATTGCAGGTATGTTGGATCATGTGTGTGTTGTGCGTGTGCGTGCGTGTGTGTAATAGTGTGTGCATGTTTTTGTGCATGCACGAGTGTGATTGTGTGTGTACATGTGTTTGCGTGCGTGTGTGTGTGTGTGTGTAAGTGTGTGTGAGTTGAATGCAGGTGTGTGTGCATGCATGCATGCGTGCGTGCGTGTGTGTGTTTGTGTGTGCTTGTGTTATCGGCAATAAGTTGAGTTTTCCATGGTGACAAATAATCAAATAATGCTTACTCGTGAGATCCTCGATATACCCCATAACCTTCCTAGCCTAAACCTGACCCCCCTGCGCACCACGCATATTCAACAAAAATTCTGGCCGTACAAGAAGGACAAGGCTTTAACAATGACACCCACAGAGGCCATCAACACACTCTACTATGATGATATGGACATCCTGCACATAGATAATTTGAGGCTCTTCACCCCCAAGAAAAGAGACAGAGATGATACACCCCAAAGGCAAAAACAATACCACACTTACTATGCCCCCATGAATATCAAAAGGTGGGCCCTACCCCTCTTTAAATCAGTTGGGCTAGTGCCCAAATCAGTAAAACTATTGCCCGGAGCCAAATTAAGTGCGCAAGCTGTGAAATTTGCTCCTACCATCCAGGACTTGAATCTCCAGACCTCTCCCCACCTTTTAAAGACATGTACATCTGTGACGTCTGCAACCGCACCTACCAGTGGCAATGCTTACTTAAAACAAGCTGCTGCAACGCCACTGAAAGGGAAGCTATTGATGCCAGTAATTCATGGGCCTGCCCTGCCTGTATCAATCTGAACCAAAATGAAAAGGAGAGCCGTATTTACTTTCAGAAAAGAGAGATTGTGGAAGTCTCATGGAATTCAACCTGGGAGTCAGAAGAACTACAAAACACATGTGAAAGCTTCAAGCAGAGCCTCAAAACTATGAAGAGCAAATCACCGCGCCAAACTCATCTCAGCCCGCACCAGATGAACACCTAAATGATCTTTAAAAACAAGGTTTCTCTGCCACCCAAGAGGGCAATACGTACCAACCCTACAATGTCGATCTTCGGAACAAAGTTAGCTTTGACATCCAACCCACCAACCCACAGGCTGACATCACGGCCACAGGGCATTGTGAGTACTGGATCACAACCATTGATCTCATGAAGTATCAAGAAAAGGATACCCTATTTTCCCCAGATGTCACTATGCTTCCTGAAGTGTACACTGACACAGTAGCCTGTATTTACAATGTCGACGGAAAGTGTAAATGTATGCTTACTCCTGAGCGCCTTAGCATACTACGAAAGGCATTTGACAGGGCAAAACGCTGCGGTCTACACGATCACGTCCAACCTCCTCCCATTAGCTTTGCATCAGAACTTGTAGGCCTCATCGCACGTAAAGACATCTCTGCTTCTAAACACACGAACAAGAAATTCAAAGACTCTTTCGCACGGATATTCCCTCCCACATCACCGCCGCCTTTCAAAAAGTGGGCCCTGGTCACTAAAGAAAAAATGGCAATTCCCCTTGATCATGACCCCAAATTCCCCCATTACTGGAGTGAGCACCCAAGGGACAAAGTGTTTGGGGCAAACACCATTGCCTTCTCCTCCCGATTCTCTGGGTTCTCCATCTGCCATCCCATTTACCAAGAAAACACCATGCTCTTAGCAACAAGACACGCCATCTACTCTGCTGCTGTCAGCACAGAGGATACAGCCACATTCATGCTCCTCCCTTCCTGGAATAAAGATATGACCACAAATCCCTATGCATCACTCTGCCGCAAATAGCCACACATGTGTAAATTCCTGGGCACCATCCCATCAGACCAACTCCAGTATGCAAAAGTGCCCTTCTGGAGCAACATACAAATACTGCTTTCCAAACACACCTGGGTTTTGCAGATCATTGCCATATGAACACCAAGGGGAATGTCTGCCTCAATGCTCACAACAAAAACTGGCTAAAAGAACTTGCCAAAGAAATCCCTGAGGCAAAGTGGGAAATTCAATAAATACATAACCATCCCAAATGCCCTGATTAACCCAGGTACCCCAAACAGCCTTAGGTTCCGGACAACACTCAGGACTCAACAAATTTAATAAGCTACCCAATGACCACCCTTAAGCCTCAGAAGGCCCAGATAAAACAAGTGCCCTGCTGATTAGCACTGACCAACCTCAAAATTATTGTAATATCGACGAAGCACCCCAAAACAGCTCCAGCCAAAACCTAACCCGTAAGGTAAAAGATTGGCGGGATTGGACTTACACTGATGGCAGCCTCCAAAAGAATGAAGTAGGGCAAGACACCGGATCAAGCGTATACCACCCTCACTTAAATGTTTCCCACTATGTAAACCCCAAAGGCATGGGTATAACCAACACCATCTCACGTGCAGAGCTAGCAGCTATAGCAGCTGCAGTCATACACGGCTACTCACATATAGCCACAGACAGCCTTACATCACTGCACCAAGTCAAAAAGCAGCTCTCACACCCAAATCTCCATTGCCACCACATCCAAGGAGGTGTCCTTCAATCCATTGCTAAAGCAATCCGCCAATCACCATCGCCCATCCACTTCTTCAAAGTAAAGTCCCATGCCGGTATTTTCGGTAATGGACATGCCGACGTC
>Ga0307942_1003509_pt1 | contig 12678 bp, 4 predicted proteins | sample OrgLakmetagen175_FD_201846 | JGI IMG/M metagenome (GOLD analysis project Ga0307942, IMG submission 201846) | Saline water microbial communities from Organic Lake, Antarctica - #175 | ecosystem: Environmental > Aquatic > Non-marine Saline and Alkaline > Saline | place: Antarctica: Organic Lake...
ACCCCACCCCATACCCCACACAGCTTCCTGTTGCTGTTGCTACCATGCCTGCACCAAGTTGCAAACCATACCACACACCATCTCACACCACACCACCCCACACCATACCCCACACAGCTTCCCATTGCTGTTGCTACCATGCCTGCATCAAGTTGCAAACCATACCACACACCATCTCACACCACACCACCCCACACCAGCTTCCCGTTGCTGTTGCTACCATGCCTGCACCATACCACATACCACACACCACCATTGCACGGCCCCACGCCACACCACCCCACCTCACCCACCCACACCATACCCCACCCAGGTGCCCGTAAATGCTGTCACCGGTTTCCCAGCTGAGGTCGTGCAGTTTGTGCAGCGCGTTGCTGCTGAGCTAACAGACATCGCTCCTCAAGGTACCTCTGCAGACCTGGCTCAACGCGCTCTGAGGGACACCTGTCGAAAGGAGCTGCAGATGGGCTTTGCAACCACTCTGGATGCAGATTTGAAGGAGTTGGAGGAGCTGGATTTGCAGGTCAGGCAGAGAGTATGTGTGGCATATGGGTGTGGGGTTATATGTGTGTTTGCGTGTGTGTGCGTGTGTGTGTTTTTACAGCACACAGACGGTTATATGTGTGTGTGCGTGTGTGTGTGTTTTCACAGCACACTCAGCTTGTGACAACCCTGGGCTCGTTTGGAGGTGCTGGAATTGCAGGTAGGGCATGGGGTGTGTTTGACTTGAATACATGAAGCTGACTTGCTGCTGTGAAGTCAGCTTTGGCACTTTATGAGTTATAAGGTCTGCAATCAGCTTTGGCACTTTGTGAGTTATAAGGTCTGCAATCAGCTTTGGCACTTTGTGAGTTATAAGGTCTGCAATCAGCTTTGAGACTTTGTGAGTTATAAGGTCTGCAATCAGCTTGTGGGCAAACCTGAATCTTGCATAGCTAGCCAGTATTGGACCCGCACCACATGTTGCATATAACCGTCTGTGTGCAGCTTTCGCTGCCAAAGATACAGCTTATATACATGGCTGTTGCCACTCCTACGTATGAGGAATAGCAAACGCACGAGAGAAATGGGACACGTGGCGTTGTTTGCGAACAATTGCCTACTTAGCTTCACCGTGCAGCTGTCCAATTTCGGTAGACACAAAGAAAAAGGACAGGGGGGGGGGGGGAAGGAGCAGGACAGCTCTTGGCTGTGTGTGTGCGTGTGTGCGTGTGCGTGTGTGTGTGTGTGTGTGCAACGGATGCGGCAAAGCTTGTGTGGGTGCAGGATGCTATAAAGTGACAGCTTGCAAAACAAAGGATGTACCTGTCAAACCCGACCGACCAGCCTTTTTCCTCCTCTTCTCATTGACTAATTTCACGCGTTGAGTTTGAGCCTCAAATACATCGGTGCGTTGGTGTCTTTTCATTGACTCATTTCACACGTTGAGCCTCAAATACATCGGTGTGTTGGTGCGCATGCACTGGCTCTGCATAACCACGAGCATAAACTGCCTGCACCTCACACGCTCATTTCACCACTGGTAATGAAGCATGGTATTTATGATGAAGAATGGTATTGAAGCATAGTACTTGTATTGAAGCATGGTATATAGGTGCCGGCCTCTGAGTGCTCCTTCACTTCACCATGCTGGATGTGCAAACACTACCAGCGTAGCATTTTCATTCATTAATGCACAAAACCCACCCTCAAAGTTTGCTTGTCCACAGGTATCCAAATTCAAGCTGGGACTTATGTTTCAGCAATCGCCTCCAGCCTCGCGGAGCCTTGATGAGCCACCAGCATCAGACCTTGGTAAGGACCTGCCTGACAAGGATTGAGGCGTAATAGTGTGACCGACCCCTGGATTTAGGATGAGGACGTAATAGTGTGACCGACCCCTGGATTTAGGATGAGGACGTAATAGTGTGACCGACCCCTGGATTAAGGATGAGGACGTAATAGTGTGACCGACCCCTGGATTTAGGATGAGGACGTAATAGTGTGACCGACCCCTGAACAGGAGCAATTAAACTGTAGTGTGTATGATTCTGTGTCTGTACCAATGTCTAGCCACCTCTGGACTCCTGCACCAACTTTCGTGCTATATGCACATACACATCAATGCACACACACATCAATGCACACACATCAAGTATATTTGAGGATCATGCTGCCCGTTGCGATTGGTTGATACCACCCCTTCATATCTTGCTCAGCACACCTCAGACCCTCTGCTCTGTAGATTCTAGCCCTAGCCGTTCAAGCCTGGAGGGCTTGGAAAGTCCTCCCGTGGAAGGAAGCGCGTCGACGGCAGCTGCATCAGAGAGCGATGTGCAGGGAGCCAATGACGACGTTCCAGAGCAGATAGGTAAGTGTTTGCTGTGTGGGTGTGGGTATGGGTATGGGTATGGGTGTGGTGTGTGGTGTGCGGTGTGTGTTGTATGTCAGGGTGTCAAAGTAATTTAAAAAATTGCCCAATTACCCAGGTGGGTGGACGGTGGGTGTGTGGGTGTCTGCATTTGTACGCGTGTTTGTGCACACATGTGCACATGTGTGTGTGTGTGTGTGTGTGTGTGTGTGTGTGTGTGCATGCGTGCGCACATAGGCATGTTGTTATGTTTTTAAATGGGAGTCAGGGTGTGAGGTGTAAGGAGTTAGCAATCACTGCAAGAGAAATGATGGTTTCGTTCTCATTCAAATCAGTATCACCAGCATGCCTACTGCCTCAACATGTGTTCCCTCTTTGATTTGCACACGATAGGTTGACAACCATTAGGCTTTAGTTTAGTTATAAGCCATTGCGCTCTTCCACTGTTCGGTTTGCCTTCACTTATCAAAAATAAATCAGAGGCTTCAGATGGTGCCCTCCTTCTCTCTCATATGTATGTTGACTAACAGAACGTTGTGGACTCCGAGCTCTTCTGCACCCACAATGCAAAGTGCACCCACAATCTACTTATTCAAATGCTGCCTCCCTTCTATAGGTGAAGACACATCGGAGGTTTCAGCCACAGCTGATGACAGTGAGGCGAATGCGCCTCTTGAAGAGGATCAGTCTATTGACTTAGACCACGCTTCTCGACGCAGGTAGCCACCGCCGCATCTGTTCTTCTCGGCCATAGGAAAAATCACGCAGGCAGAGGAAACCACTCCCTGCATTGATCAAGCAAAAGTCCACGGTGACCTACCTAGGTACCAAGTACCGTCTAGCTTATTATTTAGGTTGCTTGAACGGTGTTCCTGCCAGGAACCACAGGGCACTTTGCACCATGCAAGTCAATGTCAAGATAAATGAATGTAACCTATAAGAGGTTTTGTGAGCTATATTTCTGTCTGCCTCAAAATACTTAAAGAACAAATACCCATGCCTCTCCGCAGGACATGGTTGCTGTACAGGATCCAAAAGAAGAAGCTGCTCGCAGGAATTGTCATGCCCATCACAGAAGTACGATATGACAGCAGATGAGGCTATAGCAGAATGCAGTTCAATGAATAGTGATTAAAGGTACTTAAGGTGTTTTGTTGTGTTTTACCTCCCTGAATTCTTGTTGCAAGTGGTTGTGTTGACCCAGGACACCTCACACTTGTTTAGCCCTTCTTAGCTTCGCTTGAAGTTCCTAGGTTCATCAAATTACTGCCATGATACAGCGGCAGGATAGGAATCATGCCTATTATGCGGGTCAGGAATGTGCTGCCGTCTGAGCCTTGTAGGCCCAAAGCTATTGTACCCCTATCAGAGAATGCGTTATTACAGTTGTAGTTGTATATAGAGAAAAGAAAATTGCAGGTGGTGTCAACACCGACAGGGATATACCCCTTCTGGTGAGACAGGTGGGAATGAGGAGCTCCTGTTATTTTGCACCTCAACTTTCAACAACGGCAAATGGTGAAGAAGAGGAACGCTACGCGGGCGGTATAAGACATTCTTTACACATTGTATAAGGAAAAGGAGCCAGTTTGGTACCGTAAAACTCCACCACAAACCCATGGTTACAATAGAAGAGGTTGACGTCCAGCCAGGTAGGCATGTTGGCTGCTGACTGCTAGCCTTGGCCAGTTACTGTTAAATGCATAAGATCAGAAATAAATAGAATAGGTTTAGAGACAGGAACTTAAAAATGGGCTTGCTACTGAACTTCCATATAGCAAAAAAGGGGCGTTGGGTTGCGGACAAGTCCTCAGCAGAAGGTTTAAATGTAAGGAGCAATTTTTTTCTCATCCCGTTCTGGACACGTTCATCTTCATCAGGTCTTCATCAGGACACTGGTCTCATAAGGGAGAGCTGCCTTCAGAGTATACAGAGTAAGACATCAGACAAAATGTGCGACCGCTAGGCTGCGTATGTAAGCATGTAAAATTTGTGTTGTTTTTGTAGCACCAGACTCTTAGCACCTGCAAAAAACCCATGGAAAGGGAAAAAAGGCACAACGCTGTTTGTGACATTGCAGCTCTGAATCAAATCGGTAAGTAAACGATCAAACATCTGCCAGGACCAGCCGACCGCAATAAATTAAAGAGAGCTGCCTTCAAGCCAGGATGCTGCTTCCACTCAAAGCATGCGCACGTAAGCGGAACCTACTGACATAACGCACAACGTGCTTTGACAGATCAAGATGAAAATACTATGGCACAGTATACGTCCATACTTTAAAAAGGGGTGGCAAACCAAGAATAGGAAGTGGCAACAGTGGTCTTGATGTTTGTTTTTGCGCGTTTTGGGGTCCACCAACTCAGCGTCTCTCTAAACTGTTAGATCAAATAACCGCCACTGTAAAGTGTAAGACTCAGCACAACAACTAATAATTGATACGCCTTTGGACCAAAAAGGCCTACAAGGTGGAAAAGTTATCCAGCAGCAGTGGCCGGTAGTGTTATGCTATCTTTTTCTTTCCATGCCCATGCGCTGTCTGCTCATACTCGTGTGCGTGTCTCATCTAGTTCCACTCATCTTTGATTGGCCCCTACACTGCTGCTCCTTCACGGAGCTGGGACCATTGACTCAGACAGACCTCTGGCCTCATCATGGTTACACATTAATATGACTAAGCAAATAAATAGAATCAGAGACCTTACACGGTACAGGGTCTCTTGAGGATCCCCTCTAAGGGTACCTTTTGAGAATGCTCACATGCTGTCAATTGATTACCAAAAGTATCAAATCCAGATGATAAAGGTCATCAATAAGACTGGTCATCCAGCTTATTGAACAAGACATATAGAACTCTCAACTGTCACATGATTCGTCGCTGCCAATGATTGGGCGCGACAAAATACTTCTCATCCTATGCTTTAAATCCGCAGTACTAAATTATTGCATGAAAGTAGCACGCCCATTTTGAACAGCTCGTACGTACATATGACTCACACCCACGCAGTCCTTCAAAAGCGCTCAGCAGTTGAGCAGTCCAGCAGGCACTTGAATGTAAATTGAGTCAGCCTATACTTTCCACAAAGTGGCACTATTGCTATTAGTATCAAGCATAGCTACCGTGAACAGCTTGAGAGCGGACCAAAAACATCAAAACTGGTTGGTTCATGTGCCCACTTTCGAAGTACAGCCCAGTATTCCGCTTTACACCTAATGTGCCCTTCAAAAAGTGCAAATGAAGTGTAGACAGTGAGCTAGAGAACTCGTTGCCTGCCTGCAAACATTCTGTACCCCACATTTGGCTACCATACATGTCAGCAGATGTAACAAATAAACGTCTTGCTTAGCGAGCCACAAAGAAGTATGCGGTCTGACTGCCAAAGGATGTTCACGCACAAATCTACGCATCTTATAGGCTGAGGCAAAATAATCTTTGTGATAAGGGCGGCACCGTTAACATTTGAAAAGGAACATTTGCACCCGCAGAGTTAGAAGTGCATTACCTCGGACTTTTCTAAATCAATCACAGCAGCGTGCATCCTAGGTTAGGTGTAATCTTTAATTGTGCGTGCAGCATGTACTACTAGTAGTAGGTGCCGAAGAATGAACACGGGCTGCAGGGTGTTCAAGTTAATAATAAGTTACAGCCTGGGTAGAAACCATATTGCGACAAGTGGCCAGAATTCGATAAGTTGCCACACACCAATCAGTAAGCAAAGAACGAACAACATTGCATACATACGTACATTTTGTCACTGACAGCCAACACGCGGTAATTGCTGGGATCAAAAGCGACCCTATGTTTTACAGAAAGCTCACCGTAGTAGCTTGCTTCCAGCACGCAGGGATGCAGGCCTTCTCAAACAACGATTTGAACAGCCGAGCAATGTGAGGCCCTAGAACATTATAAGTACGCTCACTACCACTTCCATCATCAGGCTTTAGATGAATTACAGCTTGTAAGAGATTGAGTAGCAATAGTTGTTTCAGGAGCAGACACCCAATCAATCTTATAATATGTAATAAGGAGAGCTACCTTCTTCCCATTGCTGATGGTCCCGCCAACCCATACTCCTCAACTATGAAACCAAGAGGTGTCCGGCCAAACAACGCTCTCCTCTACCCAGCAAGCAGAAAAGGCCATACAACAAATTCACAGCCTCGGAGTAAAAGGTCTGCAAATCCACAGAACTCACGAGATAATATGCTTACATGCCATCAGCAACAAAACCTGTTCAAACCGCCAGACGTGACATTGCAAGCAAAATACCCTCAAATTTATTTGAGCATCACTTCTGGTGGTGTGCAGGCCTTAACATCCCAACCACCTGATCTTCATAGATAAGAAGCCATTCCCCTTTTCATTCTCCACTGGCGATCAGGCCACACTTGGTGAGATGCCCTGTGTTTCTGGCTTTGCATCCATCGGATGATGTAGGACACAAAACAGCGTCCTATGTAGTTTCATGCCACTAGACCTCAGAACCAGCTAAGCGCCGCCGTGCAGGAACAGCAGGAGGATTTATGCAACAATCCTCACAGAGCCTCTACTTCTCGTCACACCATCTTTTGGGTGTAGGTGGCACTTGGCACCAACTACAACACTCACCCATTGATGCCTTAAAATGACTTAAGTTCTGATCCTCAGAGAGCTTAAAAACTTGCTTCATGTGCATTTTATCAACTATGCTGCTAACTTGTCCATACTAGACGTGCCCTTTCTAATACCATTGCCAACTCTCATCATGATCAGGAGCCACCAGTTTTAGGCCAAGCCTGCAACGCACCCCCCTGAGCTTCATTGGTAGTTTTTTATTTGTGGTGGAGTTTTACGGTACCCATTACTAGGGGCCCCTTTCCTTACATTATGTGGGGAGCATATGCCTGCAAAGTATTTCCTGCCTGCATAGTATTTTCCGTGGATATTTTCCGTGGAAAAACACTCCCAGAGAGCCGGACTCCAAGTCTAGCTACTACTTATGACCTACAGGTTTTAGACGGAGCCAAAGCATTGCATATGAAAGAATGCAGCTTTGTTTATGTAACCTTACCAACTTGGCTCAGACGCCCCCTAAGTCACATATAGCGATTCAACCTTACCTTACCAACTCGGCTTGTCTTTTAAAAATACAAATCGGCCGAATTTTACAAAGCAGTTTTGCAGATACTGGATACACCGGAGTTCTTGTGCACGGGGGTGCTCTATTTGATATTTAAGCAAGTTCAGATATTTGCTTCAAAAAGCGCTGTGTTACATAAGTTCAGCCCTAGGAAGGGAAATCGATTCATATCTAAGAAAATGTCGTAGGCAGGATGCTCTCGCCAAGCTTGTAAGGGAAGCCTGCCGCCAGTTGGTTTTCTTTGCTCAACCTCAGCGCAGATGGTTATTAATCGTAGGATTCGGTATATTTAGGAGGATCTTTCTCATTTTTTACGGTAAAAGGACTTCAAATTACCTCAAATTAGAAGCATATAGTAGCAAATAACTTCACCAAACAAGAACATATCATCACGTCCATTACACTGTACAAGCGCACTGCAAACAAGCAAACATCGCAGCAATCCTTTCCTTCGTGTGAAATGGAAATAGGAAGTCTAGAAGTAGAAGGCAAGGTCTGAGCTTTCCTGCCTTCAAACTGACAGGTATACGCGTTATGCGCAAAGGAATGCTGGGCCTCATCGTCCAAATAACTGGCTCAAACCCCTTATAATGAAGCTAAGAACTGGCTCAAACCCCTCTTAATGAGCCTCCAAAGTGACTGGTGGGTGGGGGGTGAGGGGAGTGAGGGGGTGGATGGGTATCCTGTATTTAAGCGCTCATCACGGCAGTTGTAGCCAAGGGCTCTGCACTTTTCACACAGCTCCTCCTGGTGAGGCTTTGACGTAATAAATCCCTGCATTGACTTCTGCAAAGGTCGCTGAATGTAGGGGTACCTGAGGGGCAACGTGATGTCATTCATCCCATTCCATTATACTGCGATGTTTCTAGTAATTATCAAAAAGGAACATGCAAACAATAACAACTCCATCGTGACTAACACTAGAGCCCCGCACTCGTTGCAGTCCTGTGCGTGTACACACAGAATGGATTGTTGGAACGAGGCAAACTACTCTGATTGAACGCCGCTATCCGAAGACTTGGTCAGCCCATCCAAACAAAATCATCACCCATGCAATTGCCACACTGCTACCTGTCCATAGTTGGCCCACGAGTTACCAGACGACCAGCGTTTCCCGCACCGGCACTCGAAAACGCCAAACACACGCTCGTTGCCTGAGACAACAGTTTGGAACTGAGGATGAGGAGGAATCAACTTGTGCAAACTGGGCGATTGAAGCAAATCAGTTCCACCTTGGTAGGGTGTTTTTCCCCTCTTGCCTGCTTGCACAACAAGCAAGGAAGGTCGTCTAGGAAGTCCTATGGGCGGCAGGGGCGCTGGGCGAGCCCAGCTTGAGGGCCCAAGCATATTGTAATATAATTAAATAAAATGTTTGGTGGTATGGAACTCTAATGTCACTCGGGCACTTCAATGACTTTTATAGACCCCAACAAACATTTCGATCATTTCCGATCATTTGGTTTCATTTGGGGTCATTCGGCCCGACAAAAAAATTGCCCGAATGAAAGCAGGCAGCCACAGGTGCAAATATTTTCAGCTCAAATGAAAAATTTCACGGGTTATTTCGGGAAGTCAAATTCGACTCCCGAAACCAATTTAACTTATGTATTAGATTACAAGTTAGTTTACAAGTTATTTCTGCTTTGTGTTTCATTGTTAGTTACAAGTTATTTGTTAGTTTACAAGTTATTTCTGCTTTGTGTTTCATTTCCTAAGCTATGGACGTGAGCAGTAGCTTGAGAGATGCAGTAAAGGCCCTCGTGAGTGCATTGCCACCCGAGTAGTTGCATGTATTTATATAAAGTGTCATGTGTTTCTGAGCTAGAGGTCTGGACTATCGCACTCTTCCCGACGGAATACCTATTTCGCCGAAAGTGCAATGCGGGCCTGCTCTGTAATAAAGACAAGAAATCAGCATTCATCATTTGCTAATCAACATGCGTCAACGTCGATGTTGCTTGCAGGCTGTTTTAACAACCACAAACACTGTGACAGACAAGCTTGAGCACCTGCAGCAAACAACAGAGTTGGGTTAAACCCTAAAGTTGATATCTCTGCAGTCAAAGAGGTGTGGTGCATGAAGGGGTTATGGGTTACCTATAATTGTGGATGGGAACTTGATGGGGTTTGAGGGTTATCTCTTGGTTCCATTATGTTTGCATCGTGAGATGGAAGTGGAATATTTTCACTTTTTTTCATAAAGACCCTCACAACTGCCACTATTCTGAAAAGGAAGAGCATTTGTGAGGACCAAGAAGTTAAAAATGGGAAAACTTAAAGAGGATCACAGAGGGAAAAACAAGAGACACGAGTGGTATCACCTTGCTTCACTCCAATAACTGGAGTTCAAGTGTTACACACTAAGCTCAGCAAGTTCTCTCAGGCGCAGTAGTTGCTAAATTGGAGTAGCTGCATCTGGCTTGCTAATTTTATGTAATCGTTGCTGGCAGAAAAAAGAGCCGTCTCATAAAAAAGGACAGCCTCGGCTTCGGATCTCATTCTTGTGCAAAGATCAGCTGTATTTATATGCTTGCACTGATCATTTTCATCAACGTTTCAATTTGCCTGCAATCAAAATTGTGTAATCCAGACACGGTGTTGCGTGATTCTTTTATCCAGCGTACACCCGAACGACATTCTTGTCATGAAATGAATAACTCTGCAGGTATGGATAACACAGCCCTTATGATTAAGGGATGGGGCTAGGTGCCCGCACCAGGCACCTGATTCTAACTAGTGCTGTTTGTGCAACACATATTGCAGTACACACTATATATTATGTGGGCAGATGCTTTAGGCTCTATTGGTATATCTTTTGTAGATAGTTCCCATTTCTTTAACGAGGATCACATGGTTTCTTGTGATTCTCATTGGAGAATTACAACTTCCGTACCTTTGTCCGTTCAAGTCAACGATATCCTTTACACAGTTTTTCCTTGGCCAAGTCCTTTTTCCTTTTTTTAAACACTACTATGCTAGATGATTAAACACATTATGTCTTTTGCAAGAGGCTGCAACATATTTGCTTACGTGCCTTCTGTTCATTTCTGCTTCTTGCCTGTTCACAGGATGGAGGCAGAAATCCAGTTCAAATTTTGGCACTGAATTTTACGTATTGAGCCACCACACTCTACCCAGGGCCTCTTTTCACCTCAAAACAAAACAGGAGTACTTCTTGTATGATCAGGAATCGTTTAAAATGCTGGAAACCGGATTTGGTGGAACTTGGTTTTCCACCCTTTTTGGCACCCTTTTGCTGATTTTTTAAAGGGAAATGGGCCAAAATGGGGTACCTGGCCAACTACTGCTCCGTTTTGCCCCATTTTTGTTGCAATGTTTTTCTTCATTGAAATGTAGACTATTCATCTAAAAATGACACAAATTGGGTCAGTTGGTGGTGAGATATGACAGATTGGTGGTGAAAAGTGGGGTTCACGTCGCGGGCAACTTTCAAGCTCAGGTGTTGTCAGCAGCTATTTCTAGGTGCCATGCTTAGAAGATGTCCGGTCCGGCGCACATACTGTGAGAACATTCCAAAAGTACCCCTTTCTCAGGCCTCCGTCGACCACCTCTGGTATAATCCTAGTTTCAGCTGCATTGGAATTCTGAAGATTTTGCATAGCCAGCCGTTCACTGCTACTTAAATCCATGCAGACAAAGCAAGATCCTAGGGAGCCTGTCTTGCTGATGGCTTTGAAGATCATGCTGCATGCTAAGTCGTGTCTCTCAGTGATCATATCTTTTATTCGCGTGTGTTGGTATCCAGAAAAATTTTGCAGGGCACTGTCTAGTTGAGGGCAGAGGGGGCAGATTAGGCTTATTGAGTACTTAAACCATACCGCATGCTTTTGGTTGTACAGGGTTCTGTTCTGTACTTTATAATGAGTCAATATCATGAATCATTATTATCAATGATGCTTGACAGGGACATAGGATGCTGTTAAGCAAGCATTGCTAGCAGCTCCATTGGCAGTGCCAATTTTGATAAGGGTCTGTTTTTTTTTAATGGTAGTTTGCTATAGTATTGGCATTTTCTAGTTTGTGGAGGGGGTTTATGTGTGCTTGTAAGGCGTCATAATAATTGGATAGGTACCAGAGCCTTGAGGTAGGGGACTGGGCTGTGTTTGGCGGATGAAAATTTAGATGTTCTTCGTATTCTTTTGCAAGCCAGTAAATGCTGTAGAAGGGATTTTTCTCAGGGCCAGCTGGTTTGATGGAGGTATCCGCAATGTCAGAGTTGGTCGGGATTGATTTTTAAGCAGTAGCGCCAGCATATTCATTGCCTGCAATGCCTGCGTGGGACATGACTCTGCAGAAATGAATGGGCGATGGTGTCTGGTGGATTGCTTTGGCAGTGGATTGGAAGACATCTCCATGGATGTGGTGGCGGTGGAGGTTTGAGTGTGAGAGCTAATTTTTGATTTGGTGCATTGAGGTTAGACGATCGGTGGCTAATTAGGAGTAACCGTGAATTACTGTGGCTGCTGTAGCTGCTAGCTCTGCACGTTTTCACGTATACAAGGTTTACCTACGCCTCTTGGGTTCACATGATGGGACACGTTTAAGCAGGGATGGGATACACCTGACCCTGTGTCTTGCCCTTCTTCGTGATTTTTAAGACCTCCATCAGGCAATGTAGGTCCAGTCCTGCCAGTCTTGTAATTTGCGGATCAGGTTTGGGTCGGAGCTGTGTTGGGTCGCCTTGTCAGATTTGTGAGGTCGGTCTAGGGTAGCACTTCTGTTTAGGGTTTGATGAAGTTCTTTATTCATGCTGGTTGTGTTATCATTCCCAGCGAGTTTTTTTTTCTTTTCTTTTTGAAGTCGGTTGCTAAGTAGCTTCCTTATATTAATAAGGCCTGGAGTCTTTTCAGTGCTAAGAACAGAGGGGTAGGATCGTTAGGTGTCACTGTCAAAAAGGCTCGCGTTATCAACGCGCTTCTGAACTTCAGTAACGCGTTTCTGAACTCTCGCGCTCTGCACGCTAACAGCGGCTGATAAACGCGCGTTTTGGAGTCATAAACTCGCGTTTTTGAGTCATAAACGCGCGTTTTTGAGTCATAAACGCGCGCTTTCGGGCACTTCAACCGCGTTTATGAGTGTGATGAGCGCGTTTCTATGAATATAATCGGCATTTTAATGGGTTAAGAAGCGTGTTTGTGGCGCGGGAAAAGCCAGCTGCTTTGATGGCTCTCTCTCCGGCCCCACGCC
>Ga0307942_1003511_pt1 | contig 12677 bp, 13 predicted proteins | sample OrgLakmetagen175_FD_201846 | JGI IMG/M metagenome (GOLD analysis project Ga0307942, IMG submission 201846) | Saline water microbial communities from Organic Lake, Antarctica - #175 | ecosystem: Environmental > Aquatic > Non-marine Saline and Alkaline > Saline | place: Antarctica: Organic Lake...
CATACATACATACATACATACATACATACATACATACATACATACATACATAAGTGCACACTGGTTACGCACATACACACATAAACACGCACATACGCGTACATATTCAGACGCATGTGCTCTTGTTGTTGGCTGTTTTTGCCGGGTGTCTCTGCTGGTGCTCTATTTTTGTTTGCTCCTCACCTACTTTGCCGTGTGTTGGGTATTCAGGCAGGCTAGCAGTTGGTTAGTTACTTTTATCTTTTGGGCTTCCTGCCTGGCTGTTTTTTCTCTCTGTAAATCTCTCTGTAAATCTCTCTGTAAATAAACCGTCCAAGTCAACACCGTGCTCTTCCTTAATGCTCCTTTGCTGGTATAAACAGCATCAACTTAAACCGTAAATTTGTAGTCCATATATGTCCTGTAACACCCACCCGCTGCTGCTTTTTCGTTTGCCCGTGGTTCACATTTTGCCACGCACCTTCTCAATGCTTCTTCTGCCCCTCTGGATTTGGAATTGGCACACTTAGAGCAAAGTGCACATATGTTAAGGGTTGGTCAAAACCATACAATTATAGGGTTATACAGTGAACATACGGTATTTTTAGCAGGGAAATCAACATACATACGGTCATATACGGTGCACATATACGGTTCTGGCCAACTCTACACATGTTGTATGCTTCAGTTGAGGGTGTGGGCGACTTTTTTCTTGCGCAGCGCATCATATGCACGCCAAGCACACAACACGCACACATACACAAACACACGCGCACAACACACACTTGCGCACACACGACATGCATACATACACAACACACATACACACGGCAACACACACAGCACGCACACACACGTACACGCATGCACGCACGCACGCGCGCACACACACACACACACACACACACACACACACACACACACACGCACGCACACACGCACGCACGCACACACAGACGCACACACAGACGCACACACCATATGATGCATGTAGGTGGTGATGATGGGGACCTAGGAAGCCGTGAATGCATCATCTGCTTGAGTGCGCCACGCAAATGTGGGCTGTTGGTGAGTTTGTGTGAGCGTGTGTGTGTGTGTTTGCTTGCATATGTACAAGCCTGTGTGTGGTTGGGTATCTCATTCATTTCCATGGTACTCTTCTTCCTTTAGTGTGTCGCCCTCGTCTTCTTGCTTTCTCCTAGGCCACGCTCTCTATGCCATGGAAACCTCATTTAATAATCCAATACATTTCCAATTGTCCAGTAGCTTGGGGCTGGCCAGCAGTGCCCGTCTGTCTAGCTTGCTTTTCCGCAGTGATCCAGCACTTGCCTTGCCAGAACCGTATTCGTTGTACAATCGATGTGTACAGTCTAAGCGTTGTACTGTTTTAAGCATTGTGCAGTCTAAGTGTTGTATAGTCAAAGTGTACAGTCTACGCGTTGTGCAGTATAAGCGTAGAGTCGAAGTGTACAGTCTAAGCATTGTACGGTTTAAGCGCTGTACAGTCTTAGCGCTGTACAGTCTAAGCGTTGTTTAGTCAAAGTGTACAGTCTCAGCGTTGTACTATCTTAGCGTTGTACAGTCTTTGCGTTGTTGAGTCAAAGTGTACAGTCTCAGCGCTGTACTGTTTAAAGCGTTGTACAGTCTAAGCGTTGTACTGTTTAAGCGTTGTACTGTTTAAGCGTTGTACAGTCTAAGCGTTGTTTAGTCAAAGTGTACAGTCTTAGCGTTGTGCAGTCTACGCATTGTATAGTCAAATTGTACAGTCTTAGCATTGTACAGTCGAAATGTAAAGTTTTATCGTTGTACAGTCTACGCGTTGTGCAGTCTACACATTGTATAGTCAAATTGTACAGTCTTAGCGTTGTACAGTCGAAATGTACAGTCTACGCGTTGTGCAGTCTACACATTGTATAGTCAAATTGTACAGTCTTAGCGTTGTACAGTCGAAATGTACAGTCTTAGCGTTGTACAGTCTACGCGTTGTGCAGTCTAAGCGTAGACTTAAAGTGTACAGTTTAAGCGTTGTACTGTTAAAGCGCTGTACAATTTAAGCGTTGTAGGGTCGAAGTGTACAGTCTACGCGTTGTACAGTTAAAGCGTTGTATAGTCTAAGCATTGTATAGTCTAACCGTTGTACTGTTTAAGCGTTGTACAGTTTAAGCGTTGTACAGTGTCAGTGGTATAATATGCAACCACATCTAAAGGATCCCTGCGTTACTGTCCCACACGCACACCACATCGTGCATGCATTCCTATGTGTGTATACACAAGTCATTGTAGCCATTAAGTATGGCCGACCTCAAACATGTGCCGTTTTTAACATCCTCGCCCTGCCTGAAGTAGCCAGGTATCCGCCTCCTTCCTGTTTGTGTTTGTTAGAGTCCCTAACAACGTTCCCTGCCTGCATGGTATCTTTTTCTTCTTCTTGATCCTTGCTGTCCTCCCACCTCCCCCTTTCCAGCCAATGCACACACACAAACACACACACACACACAAAGTGCAGCACGGAGGCTCCGTGCACTTGCGTGTGCAGGACTGCCTGCGTGATTGCTCCCCTTGCCGATCTAACATGTACCGACCCCCCTGCCTTTCTGCCAATGCACACACACACACACACACACGCACACACGCAGCACGGAGGCACCATGCACCTGTGCGTGTGTAGGGAGTGCGCCAAGCTCATAAAGATAAGGCAGCCCTGCCCGATCTGGTGAGTCAGTCGCTCTTGAGGTGCTTACTGTTTTGAAGCATTTTTGAGCATGTGTGTTTTAAAGTTGAAAGGCTTGTACCTTACCCTTTTGCTCCATACCCTAGAAAGGTGGGATGTTGCGTGGCTTATCCATAACAGTGTTCTTTCCTGATCCATGCCGGAAGTTTCAACATTGTTTTGTTCTTTTACTGGAAGCTTGCGCACATACCGTGATCAGAGCGGATGAAAGTGTGCACCCCAAATGCAGCTCTCCACCGTTGTTGCTGCACAAGCATATTGACTTTTTGCTTTTTGTTTGCAGCCGAGCGCCGGTGTCAAAGATCATCCAAGTGTACAACTAGCTTAGCTGTGGTGGAGTGTCAACAATCATCTAAGAGTGTACAACTAGCTTAGCTGTAATGGAGGAGTGCTATAGTGCTGGGTACAGATGCTATAGTGCTACAGTACGAATGCAACTCCTCTCCAAGTCATGGGGGAGATGTAGCGTTTCACTGTCCTGTGTAATTTGTTTCATTCCCTTAACGAGCAGCACCACGCGCAAGCCAGAACATGAAAAGAAAATAAAAAACTACGCAGGCAGCAAAACACTCCAGCCAGGTGGAGTGGTGATAATTGCAACATGTGTTTTGATTCATACCAGGCTTCTTGTGATGAATTATTTGGTCAGCTTTATTGGTTCTCAAACACGGCACTCCGGGATTCTAGCAATGGCGATGCAGCATACTATCCTTCTGTTCCAGAATTAAGGTTAGGTAAGGTTACATCGCTATATATGCCTCTGGTGGGCATCTGAGCGGATGTTTCAGAATTAATGGACAACGAGCCACCCTGGAACTGGGTAGCGTCAAATCTACCATCACAGCAAAGGGAACAAAAGCCGAATGGGAATCAAGAGGGTTGTAGGGCGGCTTGACTTAAAGCCGGCTCCTCGTGAGAGTTGGTATCGGAAAGGGCTCGCACGCCTGGTATGGACAAAATTAGTGTCGTAGTGATCAGAATGCACGCACATGGAGGCAATTTTGTTAACTCCTTGAGGATCAAGCCCCACATCCTTGAAAGGCTCCAATGTGTAAGAGTCATGGATGGTGCCACTCACACCCAAGTGAATTATGTGGAGATCAACAGAGGCTCATTGGAAAAACAATACATGACCCTTCTGCAGCTCCTGTGCGGCGCTTGCTGGTTCTGTGGTCTAGTGTCCTCACGATACTTGATCTCAAGGAGGTGGATGTCATGTTCGATTCAAGTATGCCAAGATAGTAGGCCGATGCTGTCTATGGCTCTGAGTGGCTCTGCTTTTCTTGTGTTGCTGCTCAAATGGTGCTTCTCAAATGTTGACTCTCTCATTTGCCATCCACTACATTGGAAAACCTGCCCATCATCATTTATTGCACATACGCACATACGTGATAAGCATTTGCTCCAAGAGCAGCTGCTACCGCAGCACTCTGGGAGGGCAAAAAAGGCTTTTGTGACTCATACCGCCAAAGGAAGAATAGAAGATGATGTGGAGTGTACAATGTTCATTAAAGTCCTTTTCAGCAATGACTCATACCACCAAAGGATGAATAGAAGATGATGTGGAGTGTACAATGTTTCATTAAAGTCCTTTTCAGCAGGTCAGTTGCTAGCAGGCTCTTCAAGTTCATGAAGGAAAAAACAAAGCTTGTTATTGTTTCTGGCTTAAGAAAGTAGACACATCGTGGGCTCCTGTTGGGAGAAACAGAGATGCATATTTCCTGCGGAGAGAAATCACGTACGTGGGGATTGGTGCAGTGGAAAAGAACATGCTGCTCATCTTGGACATCATCAGTATTGCACAGGTCACAGGTGGGGGAGTCACTTTGATTCCATGTCGCTGTCTCAAAACGTAGGGTGTGAACAAGAAGTCTGAAACGAGCTGTACTGCGAATGACATAACGAGGCAGGTTGAGAAACATGTTTTTAGGAGGGATGTAAGTCGAATGAGTGACCAGCCCATAGCCCTTTTTGTAGGAAGAGTACATCATTGGTGATAAGTAGCGTGTTTGCTGTTGTGTCCTCTCGGCATTTCAAAATAAGGTGCCCAGTAATTCAAGTGCAACTCTCAATACTCCTGGTGGTGTGCAGGCTTCTGCCTCCCAACCACCTGATCCCCACTGAAACACTTCTCTTATTTCATTCTTCAGGTGGGATGTTGTGTGTCTCTGCGTCCATTGGGTGATGCAGATCACAAATCAACATCCAATCCAAGCCGATAATGTTTACACTAGATGCGTTCTTTTTCTTTTCTGTTGGAAGGGAGGGATAGGTTATCAGCAAACAACATGTTTTTCACAGTAAAACCCGGTCACGCTGTCAATGTAGTTCAAGTAAATGGAAAATAGTAGGGGGGAGAGGGGGCACCCTTGTTCCACACCACCACCACCACCATGGCTGAACAGTCGCTGATTTATTCCCATCTGCCAGCGTGTAATCATCAGCATTACCGTACAGACTTGGGTTCAGTCCGCAGCCCCAAAAAAGTATTTTAGTTTGCTTCACACTCCCGCATCAACCCCGCACCCTGGAAATATTTAATTTACACCAACCCCGCACAGGGATTTTTGCCTGACAGGCTCCAAAATACGCCAAAAATCCCCGTTTTTCAATCCCGCACCCCCAAAATAAATAGATATTTTTCTTGCGCGCAGTCACCCCGCAGGGCAAAAAACGATATTTTTGCGCGGTGATATAAAGTCTGTACGGTATACAAATTTTTGAGGATGGAAAAGAAAAGGAAAGAAAAACTACGCAGGCAGTGAAAACCACTCCCCACATTGATTAAGGGAAAGTAAGCCACTTTGGTACCGAGTACCGTAAAGCTCCTTTACCGGCACACGGGCCCAGTCAGAGAGGTCCAACAGAGTACCAGAAGGAGGAAAGAAGTCACAAAGAGACTGGATCGAGGATGGACAGCACGTGGATGGGCATCTGGTTCTTACTTTAGAAACCTAAAATTTTAGTGGCCGGGGCCCTAGTGGAAACGGAAGGTCTCTTTTCTGGATCTATGAACCAGTTTTTTTGCCTCCCCTTTTCTTTGATGGCACACAGCTACCCTACACAGACACCTTCAAGTATTTCAGTATGGTGTGCGACAGGCAGATTAATCTGAATATTGCGCCTGACGCAGCTTTGCGGCCATTCATGGCTGGAACTCAGAGTCAAGCAATTCGTCAAGAGCCACGACCTTACTAACAGATCACACGCTCATGATACCTGGCTCCTCAAAACTTACGCGATTCCTTCTAGCATGTATGCAAGTCAGATAAGGGCTACTCCCTTCTTACGACAAGGTAGAGAAATGGATAACCCCCTACAGAACGGCTTTTGACAGTGCTGATTAAAAGGATTCTCGGAGTCAGAGACACCACTCCTTCGTGGTGTGTTGTGCGAGAGTGTAGCCTGGAGCCTCTGCAATTTAACTGTTTTCACGCTGCATTTTTTTTTTTTTTGGTGGGGGTTGTTACACGGTCCTCAGCAAGGGCCTGACAGAATGAAGGAAAAAACCTAAAAGACTGGGAAAAGGAAAACTCCTGCCTAAACAGAAAAACCCTCCTTGAAAAACCACAGTCTGAGAAATTGGCCCACGCTCGCAAGAGGACAAGCTAAGAGTGTCTGTACAATTCCCTTACCCAATGCAACAGTTCCACGATGAGGAAGGTTTTGCAAGCTGACATGCAATTGAGCTCCAGGTCTTCTGAATGCTGGTCCTCCCACATTCTTTCAGCCATGGAAGGCTTGTCACAATCTTACATGTTGAAACAAAAGTTGTTGAACGGTGCGCCTATTGATCTCAGACGGTTTGTCGAGGACCTGAGGGACAGACACTTAGAGTTTAGGACACCTTTTTCTGATGGCCACCCTAGAGAGCGCAACAGCAAAACGCTTACTTATCACCAGTGGTGCGCACTGGCTGCCTGCACAAAGAGCATGGGATACCCATCCTCTTATACGCTTCCCCATGTACATGCTTCTTGACCTCCCTCGAGATGTCATTTGCAGTGTGGCTCGTTTCAGACTCCGTGTCCACACCCTTCGAAACAGCAACTTGGAATTCCACCTCTTCCACCTCTTCCTCTTCTTGCGACTTTTGTGAGGCTGATGATGATGTCCAGGATGAAAAACATGTTCTCCTTCACTGCACACACCCTCAGACGGTTTCTTTCCGCAGGAAGTACACGTTCTGATTTTTACAGGCAGGATTTTATGATGTCTGCTTTTTTACACCAGGAAACAACAAACGCCATTTTTAAATTCAAGACCTTGTTTTACTCTATGAACAGGCGAGCAGTCATACAACTTAAGTGAAGACCTTTTTCTTGTAAACCTTGTAAACCTATGAACCAGCACGCTCGCTATGGTTTGACAGAGCGACTGAGGAATTTTATGCAGTGGAAGCCGCACGTTTCCCTGATCATTGTGGCACCAGATCCATAGCAAGCAACTGACTCCTGCTGTTTAGTTAATGGCTTTGTGTGACTGCTGTAGTAGACGGCCTAACACTTATTGCTCTGAGTTGGATGGTGTGCAGAGTTTTACAAACAGAACAAAACAGTCAAGGAAACTAGATATGAAAATACACCAGGACAACATAAGCAGGTCTGCTGCTGGAAATAAGCTGTACTTGGGTAAGCTAGGCACGAGGCATGACCCATCCCCTCCCCCTCAAAATATATTATGTGGAAAACACCACATCTTTAGGCTCCAACGCATGCATCTTTCAATCTCCTCTTTCCTTCAGCAGAATGTCTTCAGGACCATTGTCACACCGAGGAAATAAGAGTAACGAGTTAAAGATGCTCCAGCGTGCACACCCCCACCTTGAACGCCGCTACACTACTGTGTGTGTGTAGAATCGTCCTCCTGATAAGATAGGACGGCTTTGTAGTGCAGCACTTCCGTGAGCAGTGCGTATGTGCAGCTCTTCTTTTGGACATAGTAAGCGCTTCCTTCCGTCACAAATGAAGGAAAACAACGTGACTCTCAAACTAGTGAGCGCTCCTTCCCACCAGAGAATGTTGTGACTCTCAAACTAGTGAGTGCTCCTTCCCACAAAAAAATGATGCGGCTCTCAAACTAGTGATCGCTCCTTCCACCAGAGAGCGTTGTGCCTTTCAAACTAGTGAGCGCTCCTTCCCACCAGAGAGAGAAGGCAAACCACGTGACTCTCAGGCATTGCCCTTCTGGCGGTACAGAACAACTGCAGGGCACAGAGTAGGTGGGGCACTACATGATGAGAATGAGTGCAAGCGAACAGGGCAACACGCTGAAGAGCACGTGACAAGGGCAATGTACAGAACGACTGCAGGCCACAGAGTAAGTGGGGCACTACATGATGAGAGAGCGTGCAAGTGAACAGGGCAACACGCTGAAGAGCACGTGAAAAGGGCAATGTACAGAACGACTGCAGGGCACAGAGTAAGTGGGGCACTACATGATGAGAAAGCGTGCAAGTGAACAGGGCTAACGCCGAAGAGCACGTGACAAGGGCAATACTATGAAGAGCATAAGAGGAGAGCAATACGCTAAAGGGTAGTGTACATGAGCAGTGCACAATGAGCAGTGCAAGTGAGGACAGAGCACTGAAGTGTCAAGGTCAATGAGAGCAGGCCGTTCAAGAGCAATGGCCACTAGGGCAGTACACATTGGGGCAGTGCACACAACAGCAGTGCAATTGAAGATAATGCGTTGAAAAGACAAGGTATTTGAGAGCAAACCGCTCAAGAGCAGTGGCCACTAGGGCAGTACACATTAGGGCAGTGCACACAACAGTGGGGATGGTGCACTCAAAGGAGGTATACGTGAGCGCTCGGACACTGAAAAAAGTGCAAGTAAACAGGGCCATCCGCTTCATAGTAAAAGGTGACTGAGGGAGTGACGTGCTTATGAGCAGTGCAAGTGAGGGCAGTGCGCTCAAGTGCGGTGTACTTAAGTGCGGTGTACTCAAATGCGGTGTACTCAAGTGCAGTGTGATCCAAGTGCGGTGTACTCAAGTGCGGTGCGCTTTAAGTGCGGTGTACTCAAGTGCGGTGCGCTTTAAGTGCGGTGTACTCAAGTGCGGCGTACTCAAGTGCAGTGTGTTCCAAGTGCGGTGTACTCAAGTGCGGTGTACTCAAGTGCGGTGTACTCAAGTTCGAAGAGCAAGTGAGGGCAGTGCGCTCAAGAGCAGTGTACATAAGAGTAAGAGCTGCTTAAGGAGAGAGAGAAAGAGAGAGAGAGAGAGAGAGAGAGAGAGAGGGAGAGAGAGAGAGAGAGAGAGAGAGGGAGAGAGAGAGAGAGAGAGAGAGAGAGAGAGAGAGAGAGAGAGAGAGAGAGAGAGAGAGAGAGAGAGAGAGAGAGAGAGAGAGGGAGAGAGAGAGAGAGAGAGAGAGAGAGAGAGAGAGAGAGAAAGAGAGAGAGAGAGAGAGAGAGAGTAGTGCTAGCAAAGGGCATTGGAGCAGTGCATCAAAGCAAACGAGTCAGGATCACCTCCTTCCTAAACACACACCCAACCAAACCATCTCACCCCCACCCCCACCCCTCCTCCTGAATCACACACCCCTTCTGCACAACGTTGACAGTCCCTCGATTAGTTTGTGTTTTGATGGCTAAACACACCAACCATGTTACACCCCCCTTCTGCCCTCCTCCCCAATCACACACCCCCGTTCGTCAGTTGCAACACCCCTTCCCCCCCAGCTCCACTCACAAAACACAAAGCCCAGCATGGCCACGATGCGCGGGGGGTACGCGTAAAAGTCGTGCAGCGCGGCACTGAGGGAGAAGGTGAGGATGAGGGCGTACATGCCAGAAGACAAGTCGTTGCGCTTCTCTACGCCGTAGACGGTGCGGAACTTGGACCATGTGTTCTCAGCAACCTGGTGTGTGTGTATGTGTGTGTGTGTGGGTGTGTGTATGTGTGTGTGGGTGTGTTTGTGTGTGTGTGCCTGCGTGTATGTGTGTGTGTGTGCGCGTGAGGGCGGGAGGGAGAGAGGGAGTTGGTAATACTTGCAGAAATATAAGTATCGTACGGTAAGGTTGCAAAGGGAATTATCTGAGGCCCAAAATGGGCTCATTTTTAAAGTGCGCTATGACCTGCGACATCCAAGCTCATGACCGTTATGTAATTTCCACAACGCTTGAGGTTGAAAGTCGCCAGTCATGGCACACGTGTCCAAAGGGCTGCGGCGTGAACCCTACTTTGTGCTGCCAAATTCCTAACAGGTCGCCAGGTGACATCAAATTAAGTAATACGTAGTTGTTTTAGGGTCCCCTTGACAATGAACAAGGATCGTTGCAAAAAAAATGGAGTGGCAAGACCAAGTGACAAGACCAAGTGACAAGACCAAGTGACTGGCGATGCATGCAAATCAACATTGCCATTTCCCATTCAAGCCCCCGTTTGGGGTAAGGGTGCACCAGCTGCAACCAGAACACGTTGACAGTGACAAGCTGCACTTAAATCAAGATGGGCTCAACTCATACGGTTTGCAAGCCCTCCACAAACTGCACAGACTTGGAGAATCAGTGAAATCCCGTACGAACATGAACAGAATCACGCTGTTGGTGCTCGGTTACTGATTTTGAGAAAAATCAACGCATCAAATGTCTGCAAGTCCCCAAAATTGCACACATCAACAAGAGTGAAGTTGTATCCGTTTCACCGGCAGGAAGCACATGAAAACAAAGGAGCATCACATCACAGGAACAGAGTGAATCTGCCTTTCAAGAATCACATCGCATCCTACCGTGTTACCGTTATCCGCGGGAGGGCCAGCCATACCACGAGACTGTTGCGACTGCATGCATCCTGCAGTATGTGTGAGTGTGTGTGTGTGTGTGTGTGTGTGTGTGTGTGTGTGTGTGTGCACGTGCATGTCCGTGCATCGTGTGTGTATGTGTGTGCGTGTGTGAATGCAAGCTTGTGTGTGTGTGTGCATGATTGTTTGTGTGGATGTGTGTGTGTGTGTGTGTGTGTGTGTGTGTGTGTGTGTGTGTGTATGTGTGTGTGTGCGCGTATGTAATGTGTGTGCGTGTGTGTATGTTTGTGTGTTATCATATCTGTTGGTGTGGCATATTTTGCAAGCTCACGATGTGTTGTGTGTGTTATCACCTGTTGGTTTCACATTTGTTGCAAGCTTCGCGTCGCGTGTTGTGTGTTGTATTGCACATGACGTTGAGCAACACCCGGTTGAACATGTGCTCACACCCACCCACCTGCTGTTCTCCTTAGCACAGAGGAGGGGTTCAGAGGGCTCACACGCCTTGCTGGGAGAGTCAGGGAGCCAGCTGCTGCTGTTGGTGGCAGGGCGTGAAGGGACCTCGCTTGCTGCGTTTGCTGCTGCTCATTCTCTTCTCGGGAGCTAAATAATAGGTGGGCTGGGCCAATTGCCTGCGCAGCTCCTAGGTGTTGCTGCTGTCGGGCAGAGGCGAGCTGCGCGTTCGCGTTGAGGGCGGTCCTCAAGCAGCGCCTCATAATTCAATTTATGTTCAGTAAATGATTATCTCGGAGAATAAATTCGATTTTAATCGCAAATTTGCAAAGTTCCAAGAACGGGCGCAGAAATTCACTTACTGCGGTGTACACAGTGTATTCATTTTCGTGTAATTTTCTAAAATGAACTGTACTCCTCTGCTCAAGTCGGAAGCCATGGAAAAAACATACAGGGGGCTTGTCTTGACTGCAAGAAAAAAAGCTGGCAGTACACAACCGCAGTAAACTGAAACTAACTGGTTTTGTAAGTAACCGTAAGACACAATCAATAACTGACAGGGAAAAGTCGTTGCTGTCCCTGTACACTAGAGGGAGCACAATATTTCCACTGCTATATAAGTACCCAGTCACCGGGGGAGACACATCACACTTCATTCAACAGGTCACAGCTGTCAAGCCTTCTAAATTGATTGCCATATGCGACTGCACTTTAATCCCGCAAAGCTTGTACACTGGTTGCATTGTACACACGCCAGATGGTCTCTCCCAGCAGGTTGGCCACACTCAGGATGGTCAGCTCTGGGAAGACGTTCTCCTGTCGAGGTGCATGTGTGAGGAAACATAAGTTAGGCAAAGACAGTGTAACGCAGCAATCTGGTGCACGTGTGAGAGAACAGATACTCGAGGTGCATGTGTGAAGAAACACAAGTTAGGCAAAGACAGTGTGACGCAGCAATCTAATGCAGCCCAATTAAAACCGCCTCATCTCATGCAAATTGTGAAAGGCAATTTGGGCACGAACGCCAACGCTGGAGGTTTCTTCCAATCTGTTAAGGACAATACATCCCACCTGAATCATATCAACATGTGTATCACGAGTATTTCTAACCCCAGCGCTACTCTTGTCACATCTGTACCAATACACACAGGAGCAAGGCCCCTCAAACCCACCGGGGCAACAGGGATGGTGTTTGTCACAATGACCTCCTCAAACACTCCACTGCTAAGCCGCTCAATGGCAGGGGGAGAGAACACGGCGTGCGATGTGCAGGCGTACACCTCGCGCGCACCCTCCTGAACAGGCAGGATTGATCAGAGAGTTTGTAGGTGAAAATGCGATGTGCAGGCGTACACCTCGCGCGCACCCTCCTGAACAGGCAGGATCAATAAGAGAGTTTGTAGGTGAACATGGCAACATCGCGCTCGTTTTTGGCGCACTAAACAGTACATCCACACCTAAAACCTAGACCTTCCCAAGCAGGCAACAGCGCAGAGAGTTTGTTAATGAGCATTGTTTAAGCACACTCGTTTTTGGCGCACACAGCAGCATGTGCATACCAAGACCTTCCTAAGCAGGAAGCAAAGGGTTAATCGATGACCATGGCAAAACCAAACTCAGTTATTGTTTAGTGGCACACATAGCAGCGCTTGCTGCACTTGTAACTCAACCCCCATCACGACACGTACCGTGTAATTGCAATAATAACGCAAAACATCCACATCCACACTCACACCCACACCAAAGCACCCTTCCCCCCAATAAAGACACTC
>Ga0307942_1003512_pt1 | contig 12673 bp, 16 predicted proteins | sample OrgLakmetagen175_FD_201846 | JGI IMG/M metagenome (GOLD analysis project Ga0307942, IMG submission 201846) | Saline water microbial communities from Organic Lake, Antarctica - #175 | ecosystem: Environmental > Aquatic > Non-marine Saline and Alkaline > Saline | place: Antarctica: Organic Lake...
TTGTACAAGAAGCATGGTCAGAAACAAGAAACCAGAGGCTGAGAGAGCCTCACAAAACCAGGAGTACCAAGAGAACAAGCGCAGCGAAGCAGAAGAGAGAACAAAGGACGCATGCAGCCCCCAAAAGGGGCATCTCAGCGGAAGCTTGGAAAAAGCCTGCAACCTAACCTATCTAAACAAAAGGGGAAGCGTCTATGATAAGTAAGAGAAAGAGACGGAAAAAAGGTCTAGGCTGGAGAAGAAAAGGAGAGGAGTCAAGAATGGCTTAAGAACTAGCAGAAAAAGGTTTGGTCTGAGCACAGAGAGTTCTGAAGGAAGCAGTGCCAGTGCTCCACAGAAGAAAGTCAAGCCAGCTCTAGAAACCAGAAGCAAGGCAGCAGGCGCCTGTCTAGAAGCATCAAAAAGGGCATCACACACAGGCAGGAAGAGATGACCAGGCAAGCTCTATTTCAGCACTTGCAGAGAGTCAAACTTGTTATCTATATGTACCAAAAAGTTATCCAGCCGGGTCTCAAGAGCTCGCAAAAACGCCGCTTCTTGTTCACAGCTGGTTGCATTGCTCCTCCCTGTTGCTGGCTTGGGAGGTGCTGCTGGCTTTGGTGCTGCTGGTTTTGGTGCTGCTGCTGGTTTTGGTGCTGCTGGCTTGGGAGGTGCTGCTGGTTTACAAGGTGGGGGCATACGGAACCTGTCGAGCTGGTGCTTGAGGAGCGCGGTGTTGAGGGGCGGAAGGGGCTGGCCTGGGTCGGTGAGGCCTCCCCCAGGCAGGTGCTGGCGGAAGGGTTAAAAGACTTTGCAGCCTGCCAAGGTAGTGTCTCCAGTTTCTCTGACCTAGGCCAGTCTCACGCACCCCTTTGTGTATGCTAGGCCAAACGGCTCCTTGGCTGTTTCACTGCAGCTTCCATCCTAGCGTGTCTACCGCCTTGATCTTGGTCTAGGTTGGCCTGCTTCCCCTTGCTCATTTCTTGGTAGAACAACCCGACTCTTGTTATCTAAACCTTTAGCTCACTGTACTCCTTTCTTGTGTCCCTAGTATGGGCTCGTAATCTCGTAATGCTGAGAGTGACGTTTTGGCGCAGCTGCGTTTTCTGTAGGGGAACTCTCTCTTCTCTTTGGGTTGTGTTGGAGTTGGTTTTGGCGCACCAGTCATCGCAATGGCTTAGCTGCTTTAATCCTGGCTATTAACTCTTAGTGACCTGCTAGTCGGAATGTTGAGTGCCTCGCAGTGGTATAGCTAGATCGGCCCGTTGCGTTTACTCGTCCTGTCTTCCTAAACCTTGTTCTTTTCACTTAGGCACCAAAGTACGAGGTTTTGTTTCCTTCTTTCTTTCCCGTGCTTGACCTTCTCGTATACATTTTGTCCTTATTTTTATCAACCTGGTTGTCCCCCCTACTTTCTTTTATCTCTTCCAGCCTGCCTCTCTTGCTCCCTTTTTATTAATCAACTTTCATCAGTTCGTTTTAACACCGTAGTAGGGAGTTTGCAATCTCCCCTTGGCCTCTGTAATTTACGCCAACAATCACATCTGGCCAGCCTCCACATACAGCACCAACTTGTCTTCCCACCTCAGTATGAGGATAGCCCTACTCATTTGAGGACAACTCTGAACCAACCAGACGTGTCTCGTGTTGCCTCTTTTGTGGCTGAGTGCCTCACCCTTTTCCCTGGAATTATTCTTGCGCCTTTTTTGGTTTGGTTGCAGGCTTTCCCAAGCTCCCGATCAGATGCTCCTCAGAGGCATATACAGCGATGTAAACTCTCCTTAACTAATCAAAAGAACACTGCATCAGCTGTCCCCGAGTGCCTACTACCATTTTCCTATCAGTACTATTCCTAGTAGGATGTGGCACTCGTTTTATGTTCCCACACTCAAGTGCCATGAAACAGCCGAATTGCTTATGAGGTATGAATCATAGTGACAGAGCTGGCAGCATTATGCAGGCATCCAGCTCTTTTTGACCTGATGCCAAGACCCTAGCCTGAAAGAATAAAAAGAGGTTTACAAAATCCATACTGAAACACTTTCTGACACTCTTCAGCTAGGTCCAGAAAACAGCCTTACAACTTTCAAGTATCAACAAAAGAGAGGCTGCCCATTAGAAAAAAAACTACACCGAGTAATCGCCCACTCTCACACCTACAGTGTACCAGATCCCCTTCAGTGCCCCTTCATCCACACGTTCCAAACAGAACGTAAACATGTGCACTCTAGGTCTGCCATCCGAATCTCTGCTCCCCGCCCCTTGAAGCCTCCAACTTCTGCTACCGCCACCGCCGCCTGCAGGAGGAGGGCCACCGAACAGTTTAAATCCTTGGCTGCTGGCATCCCCACATGCTTCTCTGCTGCCGCTGCTACTACTGCTCTCCTGACTATTTCTGTCTGCTCCTATATCAGCTCCTATACTGCTGCTGCTGCTGCTGCTGCTGCTGCTGCTGTTGTTGTTGTCTGAATCGGGGAATTGCAAATCAGCAGGGCTGAATGGAGGAAATTGGGGAGGCATGGCTGTGACATGGACAGCCTGCACGGCCTTATTGTGGTTGCGTGTGCTAGTGAACACTATGCCAGACGCGGCCTGCGCACAATGAGGTGCGCACAAGAACAGCTCAGAAGAATGCATTGGTACTGGAAAATTGAGGGGAATGAATTGAGGGGAATAAGCAATATGCACCACTCACATAATTATTGCCCTTCAGATGAGAAAATTGACAGTGATCTGTAGCATAATATTGTGTGAAAAGAAGAAGACTCGACGCCTTATATTAGCAAAAAATTGAAAGGGAAGCTCACCCGCCAGCTTTCACAGCCAACCATCACATTGTAGGGTGACCCGTTGAGCAGAGATGAAAACTCCTGAGGTGTAAGCCATTCTTCAGCCGCCATCCAGGAGCGCGCACGGGGGAAGGAGCTGGGGACCTGACACACAAATTTGGGGGGATCTTTAATTGTAGTCAGTGATGTGCACTCTTTGTACAGTAGGAATAGAAGTAGATGGACGACAATTAACTTACTAACTCTTACACTAAACATCGAGCGCATGGACTTGCCATGTACAACGATTGAGCTGTCTTAACATAGGAGGAAACCCACGGACAGCCATACACTCAAGAAGGGTCTTTACCTGGCCTATGATGAAGGTCTCTGAGCCGTAAGGCTTAGAAAATCTGTACGCCGTCTGTAAACCTGAACATGGTGACGTGGCACCAGGTTATGAACTGACGAGCACGCATGTTGCTTAACTCAAGCGCCAAGAAATCTTGCGGGCTACTAATAATAGCATTCCTGACTCAAAAACAAGGATGCTTAAGGTGATCAAAGCGTGTGAGCACAACATGCGTGCACGCAAGTGTATGTCTGTATGCATGAGTATGAGTTCGCGTGTACAAGCAAGCACAACACCTGCATCAGTTTCCGGGTAGTCATTCCTCTGCAGCGCTTCCATCTGCGCTGCCACAACTGAGTGTGGGGGCAGCAGGGGAGAGGGAGTCACCGGGGCGGCCTCATTGGCCTGTCCACTTCGCAGGACAAAGGAGGAAAACTCAGAAGCTAGATCTGCATCTGCGTGAATATGAACGCAAATGTGTTCGCGCATGGAGAGCAAATTATTGTGTGTGTATGTGTGTGTGTGTGTTTGTGTGTGTGTGTGTGTGTGTGTGTGTGCACCTATTTGTTTGTGTATTTATGCGTGTCTGTCCGGCGTATCTTGCTAAATGAGTGCATGCAAGTGTTGTGCGAGTATGTGCCTGTGCGTATGTGTGTTTGTTTATGTCTGTGAGTGTGCGCAAATCCAACCATGTGCGCATCTTGCACAGGGAGCAAGCGCACCAGATGGTTGCTGTTGTGCATGGCAACGTGTCGTGCGGATTGGAAGCAAGGAGTACTGGGGTCTCGAGGCTGCAGCTACTCGTCTGCCTTTTCTTATTCCAGAGAGGAGAGAGGGAGGCTGTAACATAAGCATTTGTGCCATCTTCGAGAAATTACAGGCACACCCCTTTTGTATAATAAATTTATAAATTTAATGGATTACTTGCCCATTTTCAGTTATGACGAGGGTAAGTGTGTTAACAGGTTAAGCGTCTGCACTGATTTATGCGTGCAGTTGTGTCCAGCTGGACAAGTACTCCTTGCACTGAGCATGCTATCAATTTTATGCAGCAGGGGAGGATCCATCTGCAGGCCAAGGAGGAGGCGAGCATGTTCCAGAGACCAGTCGAGGACTGGAACTGCCTCGCGCTGCCTCCCCCATCCTAGACAGCACCACCCCCACCTCCATCACGGATGCAGATCCTGTCCTCTCTGCGCAGCAACACGTACAGGAAGGAAGCATGGGTTCAGATCCAAGCAAGGAGGCCTCAGTGAAAGGGTCGTCTGCTGTACGGGGCGCCCGAGGGAGAGGCAGAGGCAGCAGAGGTAGAGGGAGGGACTTAGCAAACAGCGTCACAGCAGTTGGCTCTCCAGAGACACAGGAGGGTGAAGGGATGGGGGGCAAGGTGGTGGAGGTTGGAGGCACGCACAAGCTCCTCCCTGAGGAGTGTGCTGCTGCCACGGCAGAGGCCAGGCGAAGGTCAGCTGCATTCCAAGCCATGCTGCTGCTGCTTGAGCATGAGGCACGAGATGAGGGGGAGCTGGCACAGCGCACCACACCACTCAGCGGGGAGGAGCTCATGCAGGTGTGTGTGTGGGGGGAGGGGGAGGGGGAGGTTGGGGGGGGGGGGGCGGTTGCATGTTTGAGTGTGTATAAACGACAGTTGCAGATAACTTTTAGGCTTCTTTTCAGCCTGCATGTTTTTTGCCACGCAAAACCCATAACGCAAGACAACGCACAGCACCTTGAAAAGATTCTACAGATGTAAGCCAGGCTTCCGAGGCGACGGCCGCACATCTTCTTTGCCCTTGCAGGTAGCAGAGGAACGTGCTCTTGCGGGCAAGTGTGGCAACCCAAGATGCAGCACACAGCCACTCTCTAAGCAATATTCCCAGCAGCAGCAGCAGCAGCAGGTCTTCTCCAAGGGGCAGAAAAGCAAGCAACAGCTGCAGCAGCACAGCAAGCGCTTCATGGCGTTGCCTGACAGCATAGCTGTGAGGGAGGGAGATGAGGAGAGGGAGCGTTTCTGTAGCGCAAGCTGCCAGGCCTATATAGCCGCCTACTCTGCCATGCTGGGGGACCCCATGCAGGTAGGGGGACTGGTGTGTGTGTTCTGTGTGTGTGTACTTGTGTGCATGCGTAAATGCGTGTATGTGTATGCATGCATAAATTTATGTGTTTCTGTGTGACGCTGATGCTGCTGTGTGGCATGATCACATACCTAAATTAAGACTTGCATCGTATATCCGCGCTTCCAGGTTAATTGGCAGCATCAAGCCAGCAATCAGAAGCTTCTCACGACGTATGCATGTGCGTGTGTGTGTGCATGTCAAATCTGCAGCGCTTGAAGGCTGCTGCTCAGAGCTTGCTACCAAGCCACAAGCCCCGAGCAGGAGCATCTCAAAGTGAGGCAGGCAGTGCTTCTGAGATAGCTGCCCAGGTGAGTGGCTGCTCATTTGACTTAATGAATCGTGTGATAAACAGTTGCATGTCTAGCTTTTGACTGTTTCACTGTACTTGCGCATGCTCCTTTCTCTGGCCTCCACGTTGGCCTACCCTGAGCCTGTAGTTCAACACTTGCTCACGGGAGTATAGTAGCAGAGGTAAATTCCCTCCTGCTAGTTTCCATTAAACCCTTCCTTCTTCGCTCCTTGTCCCACCCTGTGGCTACTCATGGTGCCTCATGCACCTGACCACACTCTTGACGCAAACAGCTATGCCCCTGATTGGGGTCAGCCCAGGCTGCAGCCCAAGGTAACATTGCATGCGTACCCCACGATCATGTGTGATTCACCAAGCAAATTCCCTCCCTCTCGTCCCTTGTCCAACAAATGCTCCCTTCTGCAGGTCAATGGTGTGACCACTATGCTGGCCAACATCCAAGAGCGCGAGCACAGCCAGACAGCGCACGAGGTAGCAGTGGCCCACGCACGCCAGTCTGCTGCTGCGGCTGCTTTAGGTGGAAACATGGGCAGGTAAGTTTTTGGCGGTTGTATGTTTCCTCTAAATTGCAACCCAGCCCTTTTTTTTGCTCTGCTACTGCATTTCCTCCTGCATAGCATCGATGATCAAGGATCCAAGCACGTTTGCTTTCATCGGTTGCGCTTACGGCTACGTGTTTGGGGCGCGCACATTATCTAGCAGCGCGTGATGCAGGTAACCCTGCATGCATCTGAACACACAGGGCTGCTGCGGTGGAGGGCTACGTGCCTGGCTCAGGCCGTGCAGGAATGGCAGCCAACGCAGCAGTTGCTGCAGCAAGGGTGGCTGCAGCAGCAGGGGAGTCCGCTTACAAAGCAGCCGCCGCGGCTGCTGCAAAAGTGGCTGCCACAGAAAGTGCAGTGAAGACAACTGGTGGAGTATGCCAGGGTGTTGAGTGCGGTGCTGTTGCTGCTGCTGCTGGCAGAAAGCATACTGAAGGCAGCACTTGTTGTGGTAGTAGTGGCTCTGAGCGTGACGAAGGATCTGGCAGTGATGGAGCCAGCAGCAGCAACGGCAGCAGCGTGGGGGGTTGTGAGAGCGAAGCAAGTAGCAGCAGCACCACCACCACCACCACCAGCAACAGCAATAGTACCGCTTCCAACAGCAGCAGCATGCAAAAGAGCATGAGCAGCACCAGTGCAGCCGCCAACAGCAGTGGCAAGCAAAAGGGTAAGGAGGGTGGCCCAGGCCCAAGGAGACCGCTCTGCTCGCCTTCTGTTCAAAGGCCCCTGGGACGTAAGACACCTGCAGCCAGCGCAGCCGCTGCAGCTGCTTCTGCAGGAACAAAGGAGGGTCGGGAGGGAAGTTTAGCAGGGGGAATTAGAGGGGGGCTGTGGGGGTCAAGAGAGGAGGGGGTGCCAGAGGGTGCTGAAAGTCAGCTGGAAGAGTATCAGCAGCAGCAACAGGCAGGGGCTGTGCAGGAGGATGCCAAGGATGGAAGGTGTGCACCCCCGGTGACCAAGCGTGTACGCTTTGCAGAGCACTACAACCACAAGTTTCTGTTCGATGCCAAGGCGCCGTGCAGGTGAGGTGCTCAAAGGGGAGTAATGCCAAGGCCACTTATGGGGTGTTGTGGGGCCACCCTGTCGAGAGAATGTGCATGCAGAGTCTTATCTCAACTTTTCTTATGGGCAGTTGTCAATTCTGATCCCTCCTGGCCTGTACTCGCAAGCATGGCCTCGACTTTAGAAAAAAGTGTCATACCTGCACTTGCCAGGATCTGAGCTGCAGGTTTCCTTGCACTTCTCGCAGAGTCCTTAGTTGCCAACTCACTGCTTTGCCGTTGCAAGTGAAGCATCTGGACCTCATGTACTAATTACCACAAAGCATATGTAAGACTTGGCTTTTACCTGAAACGTCTTGGCTGTTGATTGATCTGTACACGATTTAATAATTCAGGAAGTGTCCAATTTATCTTTCTGCATCACCAAAAACAATCTGCTGCCCTGAATCTTGGAATCTTCCATCAAAGGCGTGCATGATAAGCAAAAGAATCGTCTAATAATAATTTTTAGTGGCCCTACAAACCAGCCATCGCAGCTATGTATAAATGCTCCCTCTTTCCCTTCTTTCCACTGCGCAGGCCCTCTCCCGACCACCTCGTGCCCGTGTTTCAGTTTACCCTAGAGCCAGATGCCAAGAAGTCAGACTGCAGTAGTGCAGGCGCAAAGCGTGCCAAGCATTCACGCATCACCAACAACATTGTGGGCACCCTGGGCCTTCCAGGTGGTGCAGGCTGGGTAGTTAGGAGGGAGGGTGGGACAGCAGAGGCAGACAATGTGGCCCTCTTGCGTGTTCAGCAGGAAGCGGAGCGTGCAGCAGTGGCAGCAGCGGCAGTGAGAGAAGCCGCACGTGAGAGGAGAGGGGGTGGGGCAAAAAAGGAGAAGGCAGACAAGAAGGCAGAGAGGCGGCTGTTGAAGGGTAAGGGGAAGGGTCAGAAGCAGGGGAAAAGGGGTACATGGAGGGCAGAACAGGAGGAGGAGGGAGAAGGGGAGCAAGGGCTTGAGCAGGATGGGGAGGAAGAAGCCTCTGCCTTCGCCACTGCTGATCCTTCTACCCTTAAAGCTTGCACGCCGCGCTCCTCACCACCGCCGCCCCCGCAGCAGTCGCCGCAGCAGCAGCAAGTAGCAGATAACAGACTAGAGCTGCAGCAGCAGCAGCAGGAACAGCAGCAGGAACAGCAGCAGCGGGAACAGCAGCAGCTGCAGATTGAGCAGGAGCATCTGCTGCTGCAGTCACGTAATGCATTGTCAGAGGAGGGGGGCAAAGCCATTGCAGCAAGGAATAAGCAAGTCATGGCTGAGCGCCAGCAGCAACAGCAGCAGCAGCAGGAGCAGGGGCAACAGCAGCAGCAGCAGGAGCAGGAGCAACAGCAGCAGCAGCAGGAGCAGGAGCAGGAGCAGCAGCAGCAGCAGCAACAGCCAACAGAAACAGAGTTGGCCACTCCAAAGCTGCTGGGAGACCAGTCAGTTCAAGCGCCTGTCACACCGCAATCTGCGCAATCGGCACCCGTGCGCAGGTTCAGGCCTTACACTGGCTCGCAGCAGGCAGCAAAGCGCTCCAGCAAAGTCATCATGCTTGAGCCTCCCCCCCGCCGTCCTTTCATTCCGGCTAGTGCCAGACCACCTCCTGCAGCACCAGCCGCAGCAGCTGCAGCAAACCCTTCCACAGCAGCAGTAGCAGCAGCCCAGGCAACAGGGCACAGCCCTGCTGCTGCTGCCTTTCCACACATTGCTCCTGCGGTGCTTTCCTCCCCCGCACGTGCACCAGCAGCCTCACAACTTCCTACGCCATCATCACGCCCACATACAGCACCCTCGGCGAGGCACCCCCGTGCTGCACCGTCAGCACAACCTCCTGCACAGCAGGATGCTCCGTTCCACAGCACCTACTCCATCAATGCATCCCCTTGCAGCCTTGTTGTCTGTGAGACAAGCGGCTTGGTCAACAGCACGGACAGTAGCTGCAGCACGGCCACAAACAACAACGGCAAGGCCACGAGCAGCTGCAGCACAGCCTCCACCGATACCAGCAACAGCATGAGCAGCAGCAGGGGCAGGAGGCGTGTCACACCCCCGCACTTTGTGCCGACCTGCGTAGTTGAGGAGGAGCCATTTGAGGCTGCGGACAGAAACGATGGCACACAGCAGCAAGGTGCCCCTGGTCTTCCCAACGAGACTCAGTTAGGCCGCCCCGACCCACAGTCGCAGCTAGTCCGCATCAAGGGCAAGGAGGCAATGAGGCGGGAGCTTGAAGTGCAGATGGTGAGTACTTGGTATGTAACGGGTGAAATGGGAAGGAGTCGAGTGCGCTTTTGGTTGTGGGTGACAAAGGAGGGAGTGAAATGTAAGGAGAGAGGACGTCCACGTTTGTGTGGACAACGCTGACCTAACCTCCTTTAAGCATGGCAAAAGGATGAGGAGCGTTCATCAAAAACTTATAATACCAAACATCAAAGTTCCTCCACTGCTTTTGTCACAAATCTTCGCTGGAGTGTTTCGTGCTGCAATCTCAAGCAGACTTGACATGAGACATGAGCACCATAATACAGAGCGTCACAATCTGTGCTTTTGCTGCATGTTATCGGCAAGGCAAAATCTGGGCAAAATCTGGGCAACTTTTTAGCCTCCTTGGGATACAAGGAAACAAACGAAAAGGGTGGTGGGGTACACAAACCGGAATTGAAGCCTGGTTTGTGCTTTCCTATACCGCAGTCGCTCTAAAAAGCCTTTTTAAATCAAGCACCAGTGTAAATGTTTCTTACAATGTTGCCTCCGTTGTAGGTGTAGGTTGCAACTGTGTACATAGCACAGACTTTTTAAGGAGAGCAGCCCCCCCCAAAGCGGCTGGTTTAGAGTCCTCATTGCACACGGTATTCAAAGCAAAAGTGGCTCCTTTCCTTTACTTGACGTGGGGTGTGGTTCTCTCTGGCTGCATAGTGTTACTTTTTCCTTTTCATGAGCGAGCCCAAATTTGCCATGTTGGCAATAGGTTCACATTAATCAAGGAAAAGGAGCCTCTTTGGTACCGGGTACCATAAATTTCCTCCACCAAAATGAAAAGTTCGAGTGTGGGAGCGTCGCTAGCGATGCTGAAAAATTGGCGAAGCCCATCACGCGCGCAACATGTGAATGTGTATGCATGTGTACAAGTATGTGTGTGTGCGTGCGTGTGTGTGCATGTGTGTGCCTGTGTGTTTGGGCGTTTGTATGTGTGCGTGTGTTTGTGCGTGTGCATGTGCTGTGCGAGCCTGTGAACATTCGCGCGCGTTTGTGTTTGTGTGTGTGTATGTGTGCGCATGCGTGTGTTTGTATGTGTATGTGTGCGTGTGTGTGCGCATATGTGCGTGCTAGCCTGTATGTGTGTGCCTTGTTGCCCCACAGACGCTACAGTGGTGTGCGTGATGCTGTGCTAGAGCATCCTTTGCTGAAGCAGGCGTGAGGGTGTGCTGCTCCTGCTGTTTCCTGTCTGTTGAGAGGGCAGGTGCGAGCATGGTGCCCGGGCTGGCCACGATGTCTGAACTCTGCTTCAACACACAGTGCGCAGCAAGCACCTGCACTGTGCGCTCCACGCCCCGCGAACATTCCAAGCTAACACGGATCGCGTTCCTGAAGGGTCCCATCCAAGCAAATTTCTGTGCGTCATGAACATTTGACTAAACAAAAATTTTAGTCCATCAAAATTAGTGTTTGACTCTGCTTTGTTAATCAACCGTGAACTTTGCAGCTAGAACACAACAAAGGACTTCTGACGCAGCATCCGCAGCCGGGAAAATGTGCTGATGGATATTGCTCCAGCAGGAAGTGGTCCGGGGACTTGGCTGAGGAATCGTGGGCAGCTTCCTGCAGCTTCTAAACATAAAAGTTGTCTCCAAAACTTTGCACACAGCACCCCAGGGTCCCAGAGTTCATTTGACACGGTAAAAAGATTGGTTAGGAGCCTATGTCAAGTCTCAGCCTGGAAGGTGCCGTGGATGGGCCTGGGGAGGAGGGCTGGACTCCCCAAAAGCAAAATGTTACTTAACATCTTCACACACCCCACCCCAGGGTTTCAGAATTTATATGACACAGTGGAGGTTTGGGTTAGGAGCCTATGTTGAGTTTCAGCCCGTGGGTTGGCCTGGGTGGGCATGGGGAGGCCTGTGTGAAGTGTGTTGGGAAGGAGACAACGCTAGGGGCTCACGCCCCCACGAGGGGGGCTTTGCCAAAAAAATCAATTGTAAGTTCACCAATGACGCAACTATGATTATACGTCTGATATTAAAGCTCAAGTATAAATTAAGTGGACAGGTGCTAAACTTCACCCTGCGTTGGAAAATGTTATGGGCTTCCCCAGACACATATTTATGGCTCAATAACTAAAGTTATGTTAAATGCCAAATCCCGAAAAGAGGACCGATCCTTGGTTTGGCTTGCCGGGGCCAGGTGTGTGAGATTTCTGAAAGGCAACCATGACCATGATACCAAGGTCTGTCGATTATTCTTGCCACATCTCTTTCAAATCCCTATCAATTGGATATGTATTATATATTATATAGGCATAGCTATAGGTAAGCAACAAGTGTTTAAGCATCAATTTACTAGTGGGGTTGAATGTCCTTAGCTTAATAATTTCCTCGTTTTGAAACGCACTCCTTGCTTTCAGTTAGCAAATCGATGTACCAAATGTGGGAATCTGAAGTGTAAGAACACCATACTTTTTTTATTGCATCCTGCATACAACTATTTTTTGACCCTGCGGGGTGATTGTGGATATATTAACAGTCTTATTATAGGCAACTTGGCACAGCTTTTGCAAAACATTCAACCAATGAATTCCATGTTTACTTTTGTGCTTAGACATTTGTGGTCTCGGCAAGGGTATGAGCTGAAGCCTTTCCCAAAAGCATCGTTTCATTCTGATAAGCGCTGATTGGCTTGAGCAAGCTCTTTCCTTTTTCAAGTCTCGTCATGTTAGATGCCCTTGTGCTAAGCTGTGCTTCATCTTGTACCCCTCTGGGTGTCTTGCTTATTAATAAAAAGGAATGTATATTGCGCACACCTGTTCTACCTAGAATATAGGCATTGCCCTTTGGTCATTTTGTGAATTGAAACACAAGGATCAAAGAATTTGTGTTGAGTTAGGCCCAGACAAGGGTGTGCACGTTATCATGGCCTTCTTTGCCGGTCATACGGAGTTATTCTTCAGGATAAATGGGACATCAGAGGCCTGTTCAAAAACATGGCAGCTACCAGCCATTGCAATCCAGACACCCTTTCTCTCAGGCATATACGACAAGATGTGACACATCTTGGGTTCAGGTTGTGGCTGCTAAGCTCATCAGGCACATTCACACAATAATAGAGGTACCAAGTGTGCTCATCATTCTCTTGATTCCCTCTGTCCCTACCACCAGGAGCTGGCAGCTGTTGATGCCATCCAGCAGGGAGCAGCCTCTCCAACTTCAGCAGGGGGCAGAGGGCAGCATCCGGGTGAAAGCTTGGGAGAGAGCGAAGACGAGAGTGATGCGGAAGACAGGGAACAGCGTGATGGGCAGGAGGAGTGGAGTGACGAGGATGGCGAGTATGGGGGCGATGTGCATGAGCCTGTAAGAAAGAGAGAAAAGGGTGAG
>Ga0307942_1003517_pt1 | contig 12653 bp, 11 predicted proteins | sample OrgLakmetagen175_FD_201846 | JGI IMG/M metagenome (GOLD analysis project Ga0307942, IMG submission 201846) | Saline water microbial communities from Organic Lake, Antarctica - #175 | ecosystem: Environmental > Aquatic > Non-marine Saline and Alkaline > Saline | place: Antarctica: Organic Lake...
TATTGTTCAGTCTGGCCTCCTTCTCTTCTTGAAGCTGCCTTTTTTTTTTTTGCTATAGCTCAACTGCCCTCGCTGGCGGATATAGCTGTGTAACCCTTACCCTTACCCTTACCAGCACAGACTTTACTCTTACTTTTAGCAAGCACAACAAGTGTTTGGTTCATAAAGCAAGTATAAATCATGATATGCAGGTGGCTTCCACTCCTGTAGTTACAATAAATTCAAGTCAATGCTAACATTAAATGCCTGCAATGGAGTCAATAATGACACGGTAGCCCTCCAACACGGGGGCATGACTCCTGATGGCGTCGCACAGCAGCGTCATGTCATTCTGATCTAAGTTTGGCTGCTTAGACAGCCACAGCAGCAGGTGGATATCAGAAAGGCGCTCCTGCAGAGTAGGCGGCACCAGGAAAAATGAGGAAAGGCAGCAGAAAGCAACCGTCTAGCAATAACCTGTTATTTGTCACGTGGGCATAGCTGTTTTGTCACGTTGGCATAACTGCATCCTAAATTAAGGATTTTTTACCCAGCTAGTGATAGGCAGTCATGGAAGCGGCATTGATATTGCTTGAAACCCTTTAAAAGCAGAGAATACGCAGGCAGTAAAAACCACATTCCACATCGATTAAGGAAAAGATAGCCACGTGGTAACGAGAACCGTAAAACTCCTTTACCAGCAGACCAAAAAGGCCCAGTCAGAGAGGAAGCTACTTTCTGTGTGAATCATTTGCAATCATTCCTCTTATAACCTATAACCAAACGTACCACATACGGCTGAGAGGGGCCTCCCATTTTTAATGCAGCTCGCAGCTCTCCCTTGCCCTGCGTGTCAATGTGTGGCGAGCAAGAATCAAATCTACCAGTTATTTTTTTATTTTGTTATTTAGCACAAATTGTACACACACAGTTTATACGGACAGCAATTTACTCAAATCAAACACTCAGCGTGTCATTTAACATAGGAAGCCTGTCAAGGAAGCGTGTCATTCAAAATGGGAAGCGTCAACCACAATGACATCACTGGAAAGTCATCGTGGGGACAATCACGTTTAGATTTTGCTGGAATTGTTGGTCGATTTAATTATTTTTCCAGGCCAACACTAGCTGCAAGCAAACCCCAAGATCACTCTGCCAGAGACTACTTGTACACAACAAACGCGTGAGGGAACTATGTGCAGGGTGATTGTGCGCATTGTATACAACAAAAAGTCAAAAAGTATATATGTTGGCCTATACTTGTAGTCGTTGTCTAGTTGTGATAAAATTAGAGCAGAGAACGGAATTAAGGTGGCGCGTATTGTCTATGAATGGAGAGGGGTTTTACTGTGTGCGTAGCCTTTCCGTATACAGAACATGAGTATCACAAACTACAGCTTCCATACTTCCTTTTCATACTTGCCTGAGGGATCAACCTATTCTCGATGGGGAAGTTAGTGCTCAGTGGCCCGGAGTGGTCCAGGATCTTCACAGCACACAAGAAGTAGTCCACATCTGCTTCACTGGCATCTCTGCCTGCAGGAGGTAAGAGCGTGGAGTTGTAATTGGATGAGGGTTAAATGCAAGGAACAACAAAAAAACAAGGGCAAAAAACAACGCAGTGTAAACCACTCCACGACATCATATTCGAAAGATAGCCTTAAAGACTTACGCAGAGTAAACCAGCCCCCATATCATCATCGAATACAGAGCCATATCTAAGGGTGGGTCATGACCTCGCCAAGACTCGCTAAGTGCAAGGCTCGCCGAGCCTTGGCGAGCCTCTTTCCTGGTGTTGAGGACACTCGTTGGCCAGCGAGGGTGTCCACTTTTTGGGAGGAATCAGCCCCATCTCCCCAAAATTCCCCAAAATTATTTATAATAAATGAGTTTCAATTCAGCCAATAACATATCAGACTGATGAAGAGGATTTTAAGAGTATGGACTTGGATGGGGAAGGGGTTGTCATCTATGGCACTCAGTCCTACAATGGAGAGTCCCCAACATCTGATGATGTCTTCCAGCACGTCAAGGGCTGCAAAGAGAAGGGTAAAACTTGGTGATAGCAGTGTGTGCGCCTAGTGCTCGTGTCTTTGAAGCGGAACTCTGAAGTCATCTGCCAGTTACAGTGCAAGTGCTGCGACACATTCCTCAGCCCCTCCAACCCTCCAAGGCCTGCAAGACACACTTGAAGAGCAGGAACTGCAGCGGGTACGGGGAGGGTGTCAAAATTGGGCTCTCATTCCTGTGAAGGAGCAGCCAGCAGTAGCAGAAGCAGGCCCTAGCAGTAGCACATGCAGCCCAGCAGCAGCAACAAATGGGAAGCCCTGGGGCTCAGTCAGCAGCGGTTGGACGACTTGATGGCAGGCAAGGAGAAGTCCATTGAGCACTTGGGCCTTTTTTCTTCAACAACAGCGTGCCACTCCACAACATCAACAACAGCAGCAGCAGGCACGCATGTGGGATCATATGAAGGATGCAGAGAAGTGCTTAATTGAGCTTGCGGGCGACGATGGAGCAGAGCTCAAGGCTGAACTCAGGTGTGTAGGTGGCTGCATGCGTGGGTTTTGTGTTGCAATTGTTGCAGGTGCATGTTTATATACGTTTAAAAGATAAATGTGCGTGAATGAGTGCAACCTTGTGTGAAGCATGCCGGAAAGGCAATCCAGGAAAGCACACGTGCATGCACGTGGGCGCACGCACACTCTGCATGCAGACACGTGCACAAGCTGTTTAACACCCATCTACATTACTTTCTGGTGCACGCAGCAACGCCAAGCTTCAGCCCTTCGCGCCTAAGCTCAGCGAGTTGGCACACGACCTCTCTCAGCGCTAAGTGTCAGAGAGCAGCGAGCGCACTGTCATCCCCCCAACCATCACCTGCGTCAACTTCTGGCGCTATTGGGCGAGCAAGCATGGCTTTCCAGTCTTGTCGTGCGTCGCAGCCAAGCTGCTGTGCATGCACCCCACCGTATGTGCTTGCGAGCGCAACTGGTCAGCTTGGGGCCAGCTGTACACCAAGTTACGCTCCAAGATGGCAGTAAAGGTCTGCCAAGTCTTGGTCTGCGACTTTCTGGTCTTGTTCTTGAGACAAGAACGGGTCTGCATGGACTGCAGAGCCTGACGAAAGGAGGAGGCCTGTTTTTACCTTGTCAGAATTGAATGCCAAAAAAATCTTGCAGAAATCAGAAAATGATTTTGCGGAGGTCCTGGCACGCCAAAAGAGCTCGGAACGACCGACGAGGAGGAGGCCTGATTCTGCCTTGTTCAAATTGGATGCCAGAAATTAATTGCAAAGTCGTCGGACAGATTTAGGGAGCTTCTGGCAGTCATGTGTGAGCCTGACTCAGGTCCGAAAAAGGAAACAAAACAAAAAAGACGTGAGTCAAGTCAAAATTTGGGCGGGCGGCACGCCCCTCTCTATATATAAGCTAACAACAAATAAAGTTTCGGCTCAATCCGTGCAGATTTGAGCAAGTGATTTTCTAACCGTAATTTCCAGCTAGGGCCTCCTCAGCAAGTGCCGAGCCTCGTTGAGGCTCGCCGAGCCTTGCTGACAAAATCAGTCACTCTATCTACCCACCCTTAGCCATATTGTTACAAAAAAAGGATAGTGACCTGAGCTTTGAGAGATGAAGCGGCAAGGCCTGCAAACAAACTACAAGCAACTGACATCATCGCTAGGCCCCCCTGGATGGTTGATTCTAGTCATCCTGTAGGTCCATTACGCCTTATAGCATAGGGATCAAATTTTGATCATTTCACTCGAGCTGCTAATGAGAGAATAAAGAGAGGTGTTAAAAAACAGAGCATAGCGCATATTCCATCCACCTATCAACTGGAACAGACTAGTGACCTGCACCTTGTGGTATAGTATATTTTACAAAGAAAAGTGCAAAACACACTATTGACTTGACTTCTCGGTTGACGCTAAAGCGTACCCCATATCCTTGCATCTGACATTGTACATCATACCATAAAGTGAGCAACAAACAAAGCCAAGACAATCCCTGGCTGGCCTCACTCACTGGCTATCATGACGGGGCCTTCCTGCTGGGGGTCCTGCGGATTCCTGAGCTGCACCACACCTACTGGCTTCTCGCCCTCCGGGGTTGCTTGCAACCAACCGTCCTTTGTAAGCTACACACAGGGTGTGGCAGGGGGCATCATGCAACAGTGAGCATGTGTACACTGAAATGATACTAGTTGCAGGGCCAGGATTCTGACAGTGAATGTGTGATGTGGTACGTGCGGCAATCACGCGCTGTCTTTTGTTGCTTTCTACTGATCAGGATCTGCAACACAAGGATTGATATTGACGATGAGTAGAAATTGCTGTTGCCAAAAGAGCAGAAGCGAGGAGTCATACGACTGAGACAAGTGAGCAATTCACTCACAGGGATGGTTAAAAGGAGGAGGCTCCAAACAATTCCTTACTTGCAAGTTATGGGCCACCTGTCTGAGATGCATCATCCCTTCAAACCCCCCTTTCTGACATTACGAAAATACAAAAGGCGTCTACTGACTAAATGCAGCAGCTTCTTTCTTGTACTATTCACCAGTCAAACACGTGTTGCTTGAAAAGCTTCAGGAAACAACTGACATGTGTACACTACTGCACTAACCACCTGTTTATGTATCAATTGATGGGTCAGGGATCTGAATGTATTGTGTATGTTAGGATTGGCACCTGCAGGCGACATAAATCATAAAATGTAATACAGGACGCCTGCTGTAGAACAGTGGAGTACACACTGTATTTTGCCGTGCGTGGCTGTAAACTGGAAGAATAGCCTACTGCCTAACTACCGTCTGTACACCATGCGTGCATGATGCTGGCTAAGCCTGAGTCACCTGCCCTCTTTCACACATCTGGACACCGTACTCACTTGCACGCACTGCTTGCTGCACTGGAAGGCTTCAAAGTGGACCTGTCCGGTGGGAATGTCTTCTGTGGGAGGCGTCCAGGATGCAATGACTGTGGTGCAAAATTCACCAACCTCATCCTGCCAGACACAACGGCAGAGTGTGTACATACACGAATGCTCACACCAGTAAGGCACGCCTAATGCAAAGGGGAATTACGAGAAGAGGGCATGAGAGATGCACAAGAAATAAATAGCTCTTACTATAAGGTATTGCTTAAAGGCTCCTTCTTGGGGTGCACTCACTTTTCCGTGGAAAATTGTGCTGGTTTACACTATTACACTATGCTAGGCAAGGAGGGAGGTAGAGGAAGTAGTGTAAACAATTGTTTAGGAGGAAGTCCTCCTAAACAAGCATTACCTCCCTCCTTGCCTAGCATAGTGTGTGTGTATGCATGTGTTGTGTGTGTGTTACTGTGTGTTTATATGTGTCATTCCGTGCCTGTGAGTGTGCGTATAATTGAGTGTGTGTATGTAAGCGTGCGTATAATTGAGTGTGTGTATGTAAGCGTGCGTATGTGTGTGTGTGTGTGTGGATAGCAAAAAGTGTGTCCACCGTTATGAACACCATACCTGCATGAAGGCAGCTTGCTTCAGTTCTTCAGTATGCATTATGAAGTCCCGTTCCTCTGTGCTCTGGTTGAACACCCACCCAACCTACAGGCACATCCAGAGGACAGGCCAAACATGACGTAAAAGGACAATCAATGACAGGGAATTAGTGACAAGCCAACAAAGCTGTACGACGAAGAACAGTGGTCGAGCAGAACAGAGAAATGACAGAACCCAAAACTGACTCTAAGAACAGACTAAAGTCTGGTTTTGCTCTCAAAGATGTCTGCAAACACCTGTCATTCAATCAAGATGGACTATTATGGTTCTCCCACCTTTTTCATGCCCAGCTGCCCCGCTAAGAACTCCACCTGTTTCTCTTCTTCTGAATTTCTGCAACAGACAGCAAATCGAATGGAAAAAGAGGTAGAAATTGTTGAACTGATACATCTAGCACAACCGGGTTAAAACATTTCAGGCCTTGCCTTTGAGAGAGCTTGGATATGTGACGTCACTGCTTATTCTTGAAACTGAACATGATTCAGGAAAGAGAAGTTCATACCTGTGTAGGGTTAAATGTAATGAGCTTCCTTCTTGTGGGGGCTCGTAAACAAACTCGCACTGCAGAAGTGAATATGAAGGTGGATGGAGCAGCAAATATATGGTGAAGTCTGCAGAACAAAGTGGACAAAACCGTTGCAGCTTGCCCTCTGCTTCATCAAACATCGTGCACATTTCATAATGCATTGCAGTGTGCAGACACAAGCAACAGAGCATGTCCATGCGTTATGTGCAAACATAATTCACTGCACGCTGCACGCTAGTGCTGCTACAGATGCACGGGCACTCGCAATTTCAAGTTTACTTCTGAGAGCTGCAGAGGTGTGCTGATGTCAGCGCTGCCATTTTGGTATGCGCTCGCAAAGCTACACATGCTCAGGCAGCTTGTGCATTTTGAAGGGGTGCAGCATGGGCAACAGGATGACCACGGTTGGCGGGTACTGTATTACTACCCTGAATGTGACCATGTCACTTGGCTCCCCTGCCAATAAAAAAATAAGAGTGATGGTACTGGCCAGCCCTGAAATGGCCTTCACCTTTGCATTCATCGCCTCGTCCACCGTGCCGTACATGATGCCACCTCTTTTGATGGAAAATGCAAGGGCACCTGCATGTAGAGCGCAGCACAGCTTAGATTGGCATGGCCGGACCTGCATGCAGAGCACAGCACAGCTAAAATTGCCACGGCTCAAGCTGCATAACCATGCGTGGTAGATCGTCATCTGTGATGCACGGTGCGTCCCATCAATAGTCTTGGCAGGGAATCGTAGCAAACTGCCTCCTTGTTGGGTAACAGACGTACACACAACATTGGTCGTCCATCTTTAAACGCATGTAATTAGATTCAAAATTAAGACCACCACTCTGGACATGCCACTGGTTCTAAGGCAAGCAGCCCACTCTAGTTATAATAAACCTCAGATCGGCCACCCACTTTGCACATACGACTGGAACTGGTTGGCTGCATCCCTATCAAAAGAGAAAGAGGCCACTGCTGCCTCCTCCTGCCGTGAAACACGTGGCTGCTTGGCGGCAATCTCCGCTGCCGTCATGGCATGTCCCAAGGGGCGTGCTGTGATAAGGCAGTGCAAATGGAACAGCAAGACTATGGTGCATGCAGGCACAGGCGGCAATGAAATATAGAACTGCACAGTCACGCTGGCAATGTAAGCTATGATAGCTTTGCTATCATTTTGTGCAGGTGTGCCTGCCTCAAGGAGCGCACTGCAGTGTACGGCACGACGCAAGATGCCAACCATGGACAAAGTCTGGCACAATAAAACAGAGTGCTGAACCTTCGCGAGTGAGCACAAGATGGGACCTCGTGCACTAGCCAGAAGAGTATAGAAATTGCACTACTGGACTCTAGCCACTCACAAAGCTGGAAGTCACCATCACCTTGACATGCATCAAAAGAGAGTGTGGTTGCGCCTTGTAAAGCAAACAGAAATGCACAAGACGACATTCTTTTGCTTTTTAAAGTGCTGGAGCTGCGTGTACTAGCTCAAGGGTTACACTTTCCTATCTGCTGTAGCCTTGCCCAGCTTGGACTAGCAATTAAATAAAGCAGTAGCAAGTGTGACAAGGAAGCTGCAATAGGGCCTTTCTCACCATCTAACCATGATCTCTTGTAAGCGGGCTCCACTTGGCGCTCCCCGCTGAAAAGCAAATGTGCATCAACTCCTTGTCGTTTGTGGATATCCGTGTGCGGGCGTGCTCATGTATTTGCAGGGTATACCTCAAATCCTTCAATGAGGAGATGTATGACCAAATGGACTGCACACTACCGCTCACTCACTCACTTCTACCTGCTCTGCTACACAGAAGCAGAAAAGCAAAGGGACGGGGCTTCAAGGTTGTAGGTGCAAGGGAATTACCTATACAGCATGTAAAGCATGTCTCCATGGTTGACTCCCAGAGACTTGATGCCCTTAGATCCATTGGCCAAGTCCACCATGTCCTGCGAGCACACGACGGAGGAGGATGCACATGCCTGCGAATCCACCTGCCATTTGGATTTCGTTCTGCAGCAACAGCTGTGTTAGAGCTTGGTCGGCAGGTGATGCCGCACACACTGTCATGCTGCACAGGGACCCACAAGAGCAGAGAGCACTTGTATAGGTGCTAACATGAGCTTAATGAAATGCAGTACCTGAGGGGCCTTCGAAGTCAGCAGCGCAGGGTTCTTGGACAGATGCATTTCATGGAGTGGGATGTTCAACTTTTGATTGATGACCTGCATCATTAAGTGCAAACATGGAGCATCGTTTTTTCTTGGTTAGCATTGCGTTTTGTGTGTGCTGCTAACCACACAGCTACCTTTACAACTGGTTGTGTACACATGCAGACATTTGTACCACACCTGCTTTAGCATGGCCACTGTGGCACTGTCATCCACCTCCACCCTTTCCAAGCCATCTCGGGATCGCAGACGCAGGATCATGTGGGGGAGAACGTGTAACTCAATGCCACGAACAAAGGGAGGAGCTGATCAAGCGGATACCTGATAGGAGGGATAGGCAGTTGTGAACAAGTGCAAATTGCTGTGACACACTGCTGGGAAGCGGCAGGGCATCGGCTTCGCGCAGTAGGTCTGTCCTTATATAGACGAGGGTATTCGTGACAGAGCAAGAAACACAGAAGAGCGCTCACCAGTCTTTAATGCAATGCTGTCAAGTGGTTCCCCTTGAGGCTAGTAATTTTCAAGGTTCATGCATGCCAAGGATTGGGGTGATAACCCACCTCGCAGAGAGCACGAGGGACAGTCCCAGGCCAGAATGTGCCCTTCACTTCCTTTTGTATGTATCGTGTTATAAATTTTAAATATATCGAGCGCTGTAGCTGTATGTTTATTTTGGATTTAGTGAGGTCCTATAAGGTATTATAATTGTAAAACAATGGCAAGTAAAGCACATTCAGTCAGTCCTCGACACCTGACCAGCTGGAGAACTGTCGGGCCTCTCCACTTATGCAGAGCGTCAGGAAAGCAACAAAGCAGTCCTCCACCACCCAACAAAGGACCAGGATTAAAGGAGGAGATTAGCAGGTGAACGTGTGTGTGATCATTGCCACACGCGTGCACATGCCCTCCACACGCAAATGATAGCAATTGACTTGACCTACACGCATGCTTCAACGATTGGTATGCCATTCATCGCAGCCAAGTGAAAAGCAGGAAATACATGGTGCACGTCTACTACATTGATGAGCACGCACCCTCAACTCGTCATCCGCAGATTATTCAAACAAGCCCGGAATCAAGTGGACAGCAATCCTGCAAGTGCTAGGAGCAGCGGAAGAGTGCAGCCACGCACTCAGCAACAAAATAAAATTCAAAAAGAGGTGAGCCCCTTGCAGAATTGTAGGCTTTGGGCTAGCACAGGCGTGCGTGGCCACTACGCACATGCAATGTATTTTGGGCAAGCACCGCTTTTCTTGTACGGAATGCAGGAGTCCTACTTGGTCAATATATGGAGCAGCGAAAATTTTCCAAAGCTCGGAGGGCTTCTCACTGTGATAATACTGATCATTATTCTGAGCAACCCCCCCTAGGGCCCCATACTTGGTGGAGTGAGGTAACAAATTGAGGCTGTAAAAGATTGTGATGAAGAAAAGGAGCAGGGCTGCATTGCAAGTTGGATTGTATTTATGTGGTTGACATACAGGGATGATGGGCAGCCTTTGTTAAATTTTGATTGTCGTGATTCCCGGCATCATGTATTGATTAACCCATTCGTTCAGCGCTGAACTCGAACATCTGTAAAGGTACATCTTTTTTGTTTGTGTTTTGCTGTAGTATTAGGGAGCATCCAGCCCCCATTCTTTTTGCTGTGCTTCATGTAGAGGGTCCCAGGCCAGTGCCTGTGTGATCTGTGTAATTCATGATTTGACACATAACTGTTTCATTGCCAAAGAAGGAAAGCTGGGTAGGCTCCACATACCTTTAGTCCACAAATGTCAGTTGTTAGAAGTATAAAAAAAGCCAGCCAGTTTCAGAGCAGAGGATCCGTCGCAGAATAAGGAAAAAGGAAAATAAGGGTCAGGACAATGCCAAGAAGTCTTCTGAAAACCACGCTGCAGCATACAAAGAAAACATGAATTAATTCCCAAATGCATCCCTGGTGGTGTGGAGGCCTGTCTACGGCTCCCAGCCAACCACCTAATCCTTCCTACACACGCTCCCCCTTCTTTGTTCCTCAGGCTTTCAAGCACTATTAGTCGTTTTGCAGACCTGCGTCCATTGCAGGGACCTTATTATTCATACCCCCTGTTTTGTTGTTTCCTTCTTTTCTAGTCCCTTGCTAGTGGTTTTTGGTCAAGGGTTACATTGCTTCAAATTCCCTTACAAGGGCTATACATTTAAACATTTTATGTCGTTTTTAGCTGTAGGTTACTCCTTTTTCTCTTTCCACTTGAAATGGTCCTATTTAGGTTTCTGTGATGAGGCCCCCCAAAATACCTTATGCACGTCCACACTAGCTAGATGCTGCTTGCTTTGGCATGCCTGTACTTGAAGAAAAAAACGGTTTGCAGCTGGAATTTTTCCTCAAAAGGTGCCTACAGAAGCCTAGAAACCACTACCTAGCTACTTATTGAGCCATGAAAATACTCCTTTTTGCTTGCACCTTTGAGGACTTCTCGGCAGTCCGACTTTACATCATGACGAACGAGTCAACACTAGATTTTCCCAGAGAAGAGATTTTCCCCTTTATTTTCCAGCTTATGTGTATACAAGGGTATACAAGTTGTGGGTATATTTATAGCTATCTGATCAGCCTAACAATCTGGCTGAAGTTCATCCTCTATAGTAACCATCGTCAAGCAACAATACACCTTCTAATTGTTTACAGGCAATAACGCCATGCTCTTCCGGCACTGCTTTCGTGTCTGCAGATTTCATTCATATCAAGCTTCTAAATTTTGCTCCTGGGTCATGTATGGAATGTGCACCCTTATGTACTGAGGCGCATAGTACAATGTCAGACGCATGCTTGCATTGGCGGTGGTATCGAGTATATGCTGCACGTATGCTACATAACAGAGCAGCAAGTGCTAGATTCCTGCTCAGGATATCAGCGGGATAGTGATGCATTGGAACAATAAAATGAAAAGAACGCAGATGGTGGTGTTAATAGTGTCGGAATGGAGTAGGAATGGATGTTACATCATTTTTTGTTCGACATCCTACCTGGAGATTAAAAACAGGAAGGGCTTTCACTGCGGATCAGGTGGTTGGGAGGCAGGAATAAAGCGGTGACAGTAAAACAGCAGGCTTTAAACCTTGTTGCTGTTGCGTAGAAAGCAAAATGATCATCGTCAAACATTTATACAGAATGATCATCGTCAAACATTTATACAGGACATACACAGCCATCTGCACAGTCGCTGCTGCAAAGCTAGCCTGTGTGTAAAATGAAATAAGTAAAACGAAAGGGTACTACTGGTAGTATACAGAAAAATGTACATAATTTTTACACTGTTCAAAAAGAGGCCAGCAGCAACAACTTTGGTGTGCAGAGGCGCAAAAAGAAATGTTGCTCATATCTGGACACCTGAAATTATGAAGACATATTGCACCTGGTGCGCATGCTCACAGTCCATGGAGCAGCTCCAACTCTATTCTTGTCCATCTTAAATGGACCTGCAATGGCAGAGGCATTGGATAAACCAGCGTGAGGAGTGGCAGAGCAGGTTACTTGTTCAAAAAGCTGCAAGTAAGCAGCGGTGACACCACAAACCATGGATCAAGGTAACGGAGATGATTGGCTGTCAGACCCAGAAGACGAAAATTATCAATAATAGACTGACACATCCTGCTTATTGGACAAGACATACAGACACTCTTTGCTGTCATCCAACAAGGGATGCTCAGTGGATAGCTACTAGCATCCAGTCCGATCCAAAATATTAAGAAATAGGCAATCATGTTAAATTTTTGAGCAGGCTCCCATGAAAAAAATTAATGGTATTTGCATTTCAAGACAGATAATGCTTAAATTTTAAATGCAAGCTGGAATAAGGAGGTTTAATAAAATGCAAGCACAGATAAGGGCTCCATTAAATGGCAGGCAAAGATGTGGTGTGCTCCTTAAAAAGGCTGGCAAAGTAATGGAGTCTACTTATCTTCGGATTTTAATGAAGCCTAAGTGGTTATGGAGGAGTTTATGGAGCCATAAAGGGGAGGCGCCTCTTACTGAAGTGATCACTGACAAAGGGCCAATACTATATCGTGCAGGCGTCATACATTGGCTCAAAAAGCCACCTTATCCAAAAGAGCGAACGCAAGCACGCACCTGGGGGGCAGCGGTGACAAGGCCCTCATCAGCGTCGTCGCCGGTGAGGTCTATTGCTGCGGGTGCTGCTGCATGGCGCTTGGCAGGCAGGGGGGGGGCCTGCGGTTAGGTCACGGGAGAGGATGGGGCGCTGAACTCAAAATGCACCGGCCGTAAAACCAGCAGTGCAGCATCAGCTGATCAGGTTTGTACTCTGCCAGTATCCCTACAGGATTCATGTTGAATTACTTCATGTACATGCACGCAGCACACACCTGCAAACATCATCTGTGTCTGCTGTGTGCAGGCGCTTGAGGCGGTTCAGTGCAAACTCTATCAATCACATCTCTTCAGATCTTCACAC
>Ga0307942_1003518_pt1 | contig 12653 bp, 15 predicted proteins | sample OrgLakmetagen175_FD_201846 | JGI IMG/M metagenome (GOLD analysis project Ga0307942, IMG submission 201846) | Saline water microbial communities from Organic Lake, Antarctica - #175 | ecosystem: Environmental > Aquatic > Non-marine Saline and Alkaline > Saline | place: Antarctica: Organic Lake...
CCACGTGAAGAGGAGACGGCGAGGCTGGTCTCCTGATAACCATGCATAACCAACACAGGTCGCCAGACCCGACAAAAATTGAGAGAGCCACTGCAACGAGTACAGTGGCTCTATTTTTTTATTTTCTTTCCCAAGTAAAAAAAGGGCTGTGACGCAACTGGAAAATGCTAACCTTACAGACACGAGAAGAAGTAGGCAAAAACACATCAAAGTGTAGACGTTGGCAGATAGACCTGTCTCAACATGTCTAGCAAAATGTTTGTCATTCTAGGCTGAGGGCGCACAGCATCTTGGTAACATTAAAACTCTCTTTTATTTGACCATTGTGCTTGTGAGCAGATTCAAGATGAAGCGCATGGCCTTTTGACATGTAGAGACGCAGACGTTTATGCTTTAAGAAGAACGTTTGCTTACCTATTCAATCAATTTCCATATTTTTATATTCGCGACAGCAAGTCAATTTCTTCTTGCAACACAACAACGAACTTTACTCTTTTGTGTCTATGGATTTAATGTTGACTGGTGAGGACCAGTCTCAGGCCGATCAGCCGAACAGTCTGGCTGAAGGTTTCCTCATGCATGTAATTTAATCCAATTTTGCGTAGAGGCTCAGGAAATGTTCACAACACCTACTCTCGAGTGTAGGCTACAGAGATGGAAATGTCCCACACTTAAGCAACAAACAAAATGAGCACCTGCGACTCTTATCACAATCTCCTTTAAGAAATTTTGTGCCATTCTCCTAGCTTGATAATTGTAGTGGCCCGTGTTCTTCTACTGCTGCTCCTTGATTGCGCGCATTAAGAGTGGTCGGCACCATCTCCTAAATTAACACCGCATAACCTCTGACAATGAATCAGTAGGTGGTTTCAATCTAGATAAAAAAGTAACGCCATAGCGTCAACACTCCCGGCTTGGATTAGGATATGAACACTCCCCTGAAAGGGTTGCTGTGTCAGATTTAGTTTCTATTTTCGACACTAATTGATTTTGTTTCACCAGCCAATTGCCATCAGCCAGAGTCTCGGGCTGTAGGCCATCCTTGTAACCCCTTGTAACCCCTTGAAAGGGTTGCTGAATTTACCCTTCCAATAAGTCCAACAAAGAAGGAGAGAAGAAAGAGGAACCAGACCAGAAGTCAGCATAAGCAAAAAGGGAGAGATTGATCGTTAATCTAAAATCTCAATTCCGTTGCCAACTTTGTTATAGGCAGATCATGCCTTAATCGTGCTGGCTGTGTCATCACTACCAGCGGAGTCTTTTCTTTTGCTTTATATAGGCAGAGGAGCCTTCCTCGTTTAGCAGGGATACAATCACTTTTTCTTCGCCTGCAAAGTTCTTCCTATTTTCCAGAAAGCCACCTACTCCTTCAAGATCTCATCCGTGCGGTGCCGGTGCGGTGCCTGTGCGGTGACTGCTGAGATGCATGCTACACATCGTAACACAACTAGAGCTTGGATTGAATGTTCGGACCTTGCCAAGATTACACACGACCGTCCATGCCGTCTAAGAAGCCCTTGAACACACCTGCAAGCACCACATCAGTACAGTAAAGCTCTAAGCTGAGCCTTGAGTAAGCGAGCAGCACAAGAGCTCCAAGCTGAGCAGCGGCAGGGGGCTGTTAGTTGAGTAAGCGAGCAGCACAAGAACTCCAAGCTGAGCAGCGGCAAGGGGCTGTTTGTTGAGTGAGCGAGCAGCACAAGAGCTCCATGCTGACAGGGGGGGCTAGTGGTAGAGCATATGAGCAACTGGGTTCAGGAAGGATGAGCGCTAGAGTAGATGGCTTCAGGAAGGATAAGCGCTAGAGTAGATGGCTTCAGGAAGGATAAGCGCTAGAGTAGATGGCTTCATGAGGATGAGCACTAGAGTAGATGGCTTCAGGAAGGCTAAGTGCGCAAAGCAGGCAGAGCGCAGCTGACGCCTGCCAGTTCCTGTCATAGCTTTCTAACCCTTCCGTTTATGTGTCTAGTGCACTGGCCGACGTACGTTTCCTGCACGCTGATTTTCAACAGTGCAAAATATTTTAATTACTTTCATGCACGCTGATCTTCAACAGTGCACACATTTTCTTCTATTTTCCTGTTACCCTCTTATCATTTCATTTTACCCTTCCAAGTAATGCACACATTTGAAGTCATTTTCCCTACTCACCCTCATCATAATGCTTCTTTAAAATTAACTTTGACCCTCTTAATAATTTCAATTTCACCCTTTTCCGTGTAGTACGTGTAGTACCCACATTTGAAGTCATTTTCCCTACTCACCCTCTTCAGGCGGCAGCTGTGCGGCTAGCAAAGCCCATGGAGGCCCGCCCATACCGCTGCTGCGAACCCGCCCATCCTTTCGCAAAGAAAGGTACAGTCCTCTCTCGGGGGTAGCCTTATCTGACACAGATATCTGCACAAAATGCGTGCGATGCGAGAGTTCAGGCTCCATGGCACCGATCCTTTGTGCAGGAAGCATGTAATGCGGGAATTCAGGCCGCACGGCACCGGTTGTTTTTTGCAGGTAGCTTTGGATGCGGAAATTTAGGCTGCACGGCATTAAATTTGTGAGCAGGAAGCATGTAATGCGGGAATTCAGGCTGCACAGCACCGAGTTTGTGTGCAGGAAGCATGTAATGCGGGAATTCAGGCTGCACGGCACCGGTTGTTTTTTGCAGCAAGCTTTTGATGCGGGAATTTAGGCTGCATGGCACCGATCCTTTGTGCAGGAAGCATGTAATGCGGGAATTCAGGCTGCATGGCACCGAATCTGTGTGCAGGAAGCATGTAATGCAGGAATTCAGACTGCATGGCACCGATTGTCATTTGCAGGTAGCTCGTGATGCGTCAATTCAGACAGCCAGCACCGGTATTCGCGCAGGAAACATGTAATGCGTTTTTCAGGGTGCAAAACGCATATTGCCTGTACAGAACACAAAGTAGCAGCTGGCTCCAACGTATAAAGCTACTCTTGTTTCATGGAATGGAAACATATATGCACATATATACAAACAAACATGCACACACACGCACGCACGCACACGCACACACAAACACGCACGCACACACGCGCATGTACGCACCCTCACCCTCACCCTCACCCTCACCCTCACCCTCACCCTCATCCTTACCCTCACCCTCACCCACACCCATACCCACACCCACACCCACACCCACAGCCTGACTCTAAACCAACACCCACACCCACATGAACAGCCTATTCCTACACCTACATCAACACCCACCTGCTTCCCAAACCACTCTCGCCATCGGTCTAGTTGTAAAGGCTGTGCCTGCCATCTCAAGTCATCGGGTCCTGGTGGGGGCAAAGGCTCCCCAGAAGGGGCGTCCGGCAACTCTGTGTGTGTGTGCGTGTGTACGTGTATGTGTGTGTGTATGTGTGTGTGTGTGCGTGTGCGTGTGTGTGCATGTGTGTGTGAGTGCATGTGTGTGTGAGTGCATGTCTGTGCATGCGTGTGTGTGTGAGTGTGTGTATGTGGGTGTGTGTGGGTGTGTGTGCGTGCGTGTGCGTGTTTTTGTGCATGTGTGTATGTGTAAACGTGCGTGAACATGTGTGTGTGTTTGTGTGTGGGCATGTGTGTTTGTGCACACGTGTCTGTGTGTGTATGTGTGGGTGCATGCATGCGTGCGTGTGCATGTATGTGTGAAAGTGTCTGACCTCTTGCCGTACCTGATGACAAAAGAGGGATTTAGCCTGAGCTACTACAGCAAACATATTTAACGCTGAAGGAGAAGAGGCTGACCAAATACAGGGCGGGACGGACAGGTAGCAGAGAGCTCTACCTTCCTAGATGACATCCATCAACACAGAAGAAAGCCAGCATCATACTGTGCATGTACGCAGCACAGCACACAAACATATATATGCATCATACTGTGCATGTACGCAGCACAGTACACAAACATATATATGCATCATACTGTGCATGTATGCAGCACAGCACACAAACATATATATGCATCATACTGTGCATGTACGCAGCACAGCACACAAACATATATATGCATCATACTGTGCATGTACGCAGCACAGCACACAAACATATATACCGTACAGACTTTATATCACCGCGCAAAAATATCGTTTTTTGCCCTGCGGGGTGACTGCGCGCACGAAAAATATCTATTTATTTTGGGGGTGCGGGATTGAAAAACGGGGATTTTTGGCGTATTTTGGAGCCTGCCAGGCAAAAACCCTGTGCGGGGTTGGTGTAAATTAAATATTTCCAGGGTGCGGGGTTGATGCGGGAGTGCGAAACTAAAATATTTTTTTGGGGCTGCGGACTGAACCCAAGTCTGTACGGTATGCATCATACTGTGCATGTACGCAGCACAGCACACACATATATATGGCAGGGCTGGGCTGGACCCCTTGCATCTCGGGTCGGCCAGACTCGACCAGACTTGACCAGACTCGACCAGACTCAACCAGAACTCTTGCATCTCGTGCCTGCCAGACTCGACCAGACTCGACCAGACTTGACCAGACTCGACCAGACTCAACCAGAACTCTTGCATCTCATGTCTGCCAGACTCGACCAGACTCAACCAGACTCAACCAGAGCCCTTGCATCTCGTGTCGGCCAGACTCGGCCAGACTCGACCAGACTCGACCAGACTCGACCAGACTCAACCAGACTCAACCAGACTCGACCAAACTCGACCAGACTCAACCAAAACCCTTACACCTCGTGTCGGCCAGACTCGGCCAGACTCAAACCTTACATATACGCCATAAATGACCGTATACTTGTAGGGTTGGCCAGTACCGTATATAGACACCGTATATTTGTTTACCTAATTACTTATTATTTTAGGGTTGGCCAGAACCGTATATAGACACATCATATATTTGTTTGCCTAAATACTTATTATTTGTAGGGTTGGCCAGAACCGTATATAGACACCGTACATACACCGTTTTGGTGGTTTCCCTGCCAAAAATACCGTGTATACACCGTATATATACGGCCCTGGCCAACCCTAGCCAAAAATGATGCGCATATTTGATAAATTCCCTGAAGTACTACTGTATGTCGTGTACACATCGTTTATGTGTGGTTCTGGCCAAACCCCCTTGCAGCTTAAACACCAAAGTGAGCCCAGCTTGCTCTAAGCCGTACCCCATAACGCAGCACATCCTGATAGAGAAATCATATACACACACATTGGCGCACCAGTCACAAGGTTTTGAAGCAGATATGGGGGTGAACCCCCCAAAGGGTGTGGTTGACCCCCTTGTATTTCAACTATTTTATCGCATTAAAATTGTACCTTCCTGCCATGCATGCATCGGCCACTACAAAGAGAGCACCCGACGCACGAAACACAGGGGCGAGGATGAGCAGGACGCCTCGTTACATTCAAGCGTATCTCAAACAAACAAATATTTTGATCACAAGTAGCTTCAATTACTGGTCAGAAGAGAGAGAGCACACAACGCACGAAACACAGGGGCAGGGATGAACAGGACGCCTTGACGCATCAACTCTTCTTAAAGGAAGCACAGTTCGAAGTCCATTCAATGATTTTTATAAGAAACGCGCAACGCACTAAACACAGGGGCAGGGATGAACAGGACGCCTCAACGCATCAACTCTTCTTAAAGGAAGTACATTCTAAAGTCCATTACACACACTCCTCTAATAAAAAGAAACGCACGGCGCACCAAAAACAGGGGCAGGGATGAACAGGACGCCTCGGCGCATCAGCTCCTCCTTGAAAGGGGCAGCAGCGGCCATCGATGCTGCCACCTGTATGTTATCAGTGCTGAAACTGTCTACTGATTTAAGAAAGTCAAGTGTGATTTACGAAAGGCACAAGCCAAAATTAGGAAAACTGATGCATGCTTACAGTGTTTATAGGGTGTGTATGATCTGACGGAAAAAACATAAGCCCAAAGGGGCAGGGTGAGTAGGAAACTGCTGAGTACTCTGCAGCATGCATAATCCTTTTTATGCTTGGTGTCGGCACAAGTGTAAAATCCCCCCCCAGCAGTTCGGTGGATACGAGCCGGAATATAACTGTTGCTAGAGCAGCAACTGAGCCCATTGTCGTCTAGCATTTGATAAGGGCACCTACGATTGATTTCATACATTGAACAACACACCCTCACCACGAACCTAGATCAGGACGGACACCATACACTTGAAACACACTCACACAAAGGCAAAACAAACTCACCCACTCACGCACACACCCACACCCACACCCACACCCACACCCACACACGCAACCACACTTATACCCACACTCACATCCCCCCCCCCCCCACACACACACATGCACACCCACACACGCACCTACACCCACACACGCACACACACGCACCTGCGCATTTGTACCGGCACACACGACCACTCGGGCAAACCCACGCAAGCTCCCCACGCTTTTCCGCTTCCCATTAGCTAATTGGACAGAAAGCCCTGCCAAAGCCTCTTCCCTGCCCAGCCTTGCTATTTGTTTGTCACGTGCCTGGGTGGTGTGCAAGGTGTAAAAAAGGAGTAATAAGTGGTGGTGGGGGGTGGGAATGAGGAGTGGTAATAAGTGGTGGTGGTGGGAATGGAGAGTGGTGGTGGTGTGCAAAAAAGGAGTAATGAGTGGTGGTGGGGGGTGGGAATAGAACATATCAGCGCAGAGAATTTAACCTTGTTATTTGTCTGTTCCGTGCCTGGGTGGGTTTGCAAGGAAGGCACATGAGTAGGGTTGGCCAGAACCATAAATACATATACACATATATATGGTGTATATACGGCAATTTCGGCAGGGAAATCACCATATATACGGTGTATATATATACGGTTCTGGCCAACCCTACACATGAGTGAGTTTGAGGTCAGGCATGGCGGTCAGGCTTTCAGACAGGCTGGAGGTTGGGCTTTGCAAGGAAGGCACATGAGTTTGAGGTAAGAATGGGATATTGTAATGGGCCATTGGTTTAATAACAATCTTTTTCTATGGTTCTTACGTTGGTTTAGGTTCTTCTCAATAAAAAACTATAATTGAGTATCTATTGAGCGGGTCATGAGTCTAAAAATGGGAAATTGTAATGGGTTTAATGGGTTTGCAAGAGAGTCACATGAGCTAGAAAAAGGGAAGCTTTAATTGAAAGGTGCCAGCACATAACCCACGGCTAAGGTCTCGTCCCTGCATAGCAGAGAACTTTTTACAACGTATCAATTCCCCTCACCATTGGCACCCCCCCACCTACATTCCTCCACCTACACATACTCCGTGCGTGTCCTGTGTTAGGTGGGCAGTTTTTAGTTCTTGAAGGACTTCGAGAAATCTACACCTACAAATACTCTGTGCGTGTCCTGTGTAAGGTGGGCAGTTTTTAGTTCTTGAAGGACTTCGAGAAATCTACACCTAAAAAATCTCCGTGCTTGTCCTGTGTTTGGAGGGCAGTCTAAAGTGCTAGACGTTTTTCGAGAAATCTACACCTACAAATAATCCGTGCTTGTCCTGTTTTAGGTGGGCAGTTTTTAGTTCTTATTGGTCTTTGAGAAATCTACACCTACAAATACTCCGTGCTTGAATTCTACACCTACAAATACTCCGTGCTTGTCCTGTGTTTGGAGGGCAATTTTTAGTTCTTAAAGGACTACGAGAAATCTACACCTACAAATACTCCGTGCGTGTCCTGTGTTAGGTAGGCAGTTTTTAGTTCTTGTTGGTCTTCGAGAAACTGTGCCTCTAAGATGAGACTCAGACCACCTATCTATCCACCCACTCCCTTATCTGACCTCTTCCTTTACACACACCCCACCTACACCCCACTACATACAAATGCCCCCACCCCCCTCCGACACCCCCTCACCTTAAAATCCCGTTGGAGGAGGAGGACGCACACAGCAACCACGCCCGCGTTGATGCCAATGTTTTTTGCAATTTCCTCCACAGTAAACGCGTTAGGCGCCCCCCCCACAGCGCCGATGAACTGCGGCAGGTTTACCACCAGGCCCACGCCAGCAGACACAGCGGAGAAGCCGAAAATGGCAAAGCGCACAGCCCTGCACACACATGAAAAAACCGTGCACGACCAGCATGTGATCTTGTATGCATGTGTGTATGCATGTGTGTATGCATGTGTGTATGCACGACCAGCATGTGACGACCAGCATGTGATCTTCAGCAATGAAGAAATCCCCTGGCTGCGCCCCTGACGAAAAAAACCGTGCACAACCAGACCAGCATGTGATCTTCAGCAATGAAGAAATCCCCTGGCTGCGCCCCTGACGATTGCGGCAGGCTCATCATGAGCCGCTCTGAGTATACTAGCAGTCATGTTCTACTGTCATGTGTTGTTGCCAACACTTGTTGAAGGCAAAAGCCTTACAGGTATCTGCACATGAGTGAGCTGTTTATGTGCGACGTTGAAGCAAAAGGCGTGACGGTGACAGCAAATGCATGGCCTACTACTCATCAACACACGATGCCTGCCTTTCGAGCCAAACACGACACGTACCTCAGTCGGCAGCTCTGTCCACGCCAGTCTACTTATTGAGTGCATCTTGTCAATTTGAGCTAACGATCTAAGTGCTTGACCAACGAGATGAGGGTGCGCAAGCGTAAATGCACGCGTGTGTGTGTGTGTGTGTGTGTTTATGTGTGTGTGTGTGTGTGTGTGTGTGTGTGTATGTGTGTGTGTGTTTGTACTTGCTTACTTGTGTAGAAGACTGCGATCTGTAGGAGCATTGACTGCAGGGTACCCGCCTGGATCTCATGTTCTTAGACAGCGTGCAGGTTTCTGTAGCTTCCATCTTTAAGTTGTTCAGGCAGAGTACCCAATCACACCCAAATCCGCGCATGTGTGCACTACTAAAGGGTTGGGTGAGCCACATACCTCCATGGAGCCTCGACTTCAGACCTCAATCGGACTTGGCCATTAGGATCCGAGATGCTGCAAACCGACAGTGGCAAGACAATGAAATGTGCGTATGCTTGTGTGTGTGCGCATGTGCGTGCACGATTGTGAATGTGTATTTGTGCAATTGTAAGTGTGTATGTATGTATGTTTGTGCGTGTATGTGTGTGTATGCGTGTGTATGTGCGTGTTCGTGTGTGTGTATTTGTGTATTTATGTGTGTGTATTTGTGTATTTGTGAGTGTGAACGTATGTGTGTGCGTGTATATGTGTGCGTATGTGTGTGTATGTGTGTGTATTTGTGTATTTATGTGTGTAAATGTGTATGTGTGTGCGCGTGTGTGTGTGTGCGTGTGCGTGTGTGCGTGTGTGTGTGTGTGTGTATGTGTGCGTGTTTGTGTTTGTGTGTGTTTGTGTGTGTGTGTGTTTTTGTGTTAGTGTGTGTGTGTGTGTTTGTGTGTTAGTGTGTGTGTGTGTGTGTGTGTGTGTGTGTGTGTGCGTGTGTGTGTGTGTGTGTGTGTGTGCGCGCGCGCGCGTGTATGTTGAATGTGTGGTCTTGTGTCCATCCTCTTTGGTGGAGAGAGTTTGGATAACTTGCGGCTTTTATTTAAGTGCACGCGCGTGTGTTGAATGTGTGGTGCAAGCGTGCTTGCATAAACTTATGGTGCCTGTCCTTGGACCACAGTACCTGGGTGGTCTACTTGACTGGGTTTCTGTGGGCTTCTCCTCCCCGGCTCTTCTCAGGACTTGCCTTCTCTGCTGAAATTTTTGTACAGGTACCTGTCTACCACCTTGCCTACAACCTAGGCCTAAAACGTCCGTAGGACAATGTCCTATGCGATAATGTATTCTAGTAGAAATCATTTCGGAATTTCAATAATAATACAACAACATGTTGGCTGAAGTTTGTTCAGGATAACGTAGAGTTAGGGAGAACGTAGTGGACAGAGGCTTATGGACTTCCCCAGTTTACTTATACCTGAACATGGACAGCACTCCAAAACCAGGATTGAGCTTCTTTTCAGGTATTGCACTCTCGTCTGACTCCTGTTTACACAGGACACACGTACACGCTTGGTCGTGCTCCTTATTGTTTTCTGCTACTGGCAGCCCCCACTTCAAATCTCTAACAGCTTGCATCTTTTGTGCTTGCATCGCGCAGCCAAACAGGAATTTGCAGTCAAAAGGTGAGGGGTCAATTAGAGTTGCATCAGCAATCTGTACCGTTGTGTTTAGTCAGCCAACACACAACCTGAGCCTGTTAAATCTATGCTTCGACTCTGCAGTGCAAACACCATGCTGGAGGGGGTGAAGCAAAGGCTCAGAGGAAACCCTGGCAGTAGTGGCAAGCCCAGCAGCTCAAAAAACATTGCTAACTGCATCGCTGAAGTGCTGCCAGGTACGGTCAATTTTTAGTCCTTGTCTACAAGATGTTTGGGTTTAGGGTTAGGGTTTAGGGGACTCAGGTTCCAGGCACTAAGATGTTTGGATTTTTAAAGGGGAAACTGGGCTCAGGACGAGGGATTTCATAACTCTTAGGGACTCGGTCTATGGCCGGTATGTATTTCAATATTCTGGCTGTTACGTGCTTAAGGCACTTCAAAGTCGTATTCATTGCTTTTTTGAAGCGCTCAAAAAAGGCCTCGCTTTGATGCGTCATTTCTTCAAAGCACACTGCAAAAAAACTGCCTGCGTGAGTCTGTGGGCCCTGACCTACCTTTTGGGAGCGAAAACTCCCTGAGTACGCAACCGTACAGCTTTTCTTTCAAAATCTCATCGCACATCAGCCCTTTTTTGGCTATTGACACCCTTCCAGCACAGCCTTGTTTTGTCAAAGTAGGAATGGCTCACTGTTTGTGCGCAGGTGCTCAAAGTAATGCTGTGCGCATTCCGGTGTGTAGGATGTAAATATTGGCCTGTCGAAAATTGAGGCAACGTGTGTAGGACATCAGGGTGCACTACAGAGACACGCTCCATTACGTGTGGGCGCAGTTTCATCAACATGCACATTCCATGTTTACAATGGGGGGTGACTTTGAGCCTGGTTGATTGGCGGATCGGCTGCTGACTTGGCTCGGCCAGCCACAAATGAATCCATAAGCTCAGATGTAGAAAAAAAGTATTGTGTTCTAATACAAAACGTTTTATCAACACGCAGGTTCAATGCCTGCGAAGCCTTGCCCAGCTGCTGCGCCACGGCATTTGGAGCTTGCTCCCTTCCGAACAAACGCTCACACTTTTCAAAGCCCGAACATCACGCAGGGGTGTTTTTGGGCTCAAGGGAGGCAGCGGACAATCTGGAGCTCCTGCATCAGAAGGACATCTCCCACATCCTTCAGGTGATTCTGCTGTGCCCCACAAAATGAATGAACCCCACGAAATGAATGTCCTGACGAAAGCTCTTGCAAGAGAAGTAGATCCTCCCACATCCTCCAGGTGATCCTGCTGTGCCCCACATACTAAATTGACATCCTCCAGGTAATCGTGTCGTACCCCACAAAATGAATGAACCTTGCAAATGATTGTACCTCACAACATGAATATACCCCACAAAATGAATGTCCTGACAAAGACAAAGCTCTCGCAAGAGAAGTAGATATTCCACGTCCTTCAGGTGGCCATAATAGTGTGCCCCATACGAAAACTGGTTTTGCCTGGATCTCCTGCACGAGAAGCTGGCGTAATATTTACACCCTTTTTATTGTCTTTGCGGAATTGAAGCTAGTGTTAACATCAGTGTTGGACCCAAGGAGGTGGCAATGCTCCTTACTATTGGCAACAAAAGAACGTGGGAAAACACACAGGCTGGGAAAGGCACTCCCACGCCAATTAGGGAAAAGGGAGCTTTTTGGTACGGAGTACAATAATTAGGGTTGGCCAGAGCCATATATATACGGTGTATATACGGGCTTTTTGGCAAGTAAATCACGAAATATACGGTCATATATGGCGCATATATACGGTTCTGGCCAACCCTAACCATAATAAATAGATAAATTAAATGGTGTGCAGACAGAGGAAAGTGTTTTCCACCACAATTAAGGGAAAGGAGCCATTGCAATCGCTGATAAGAAAAGGGCGCTGGCAGAGATTTTGCTCTTGACACCATTCAATGTCATGAGCCACCATAACCCTCTTGCCCGAAATGAGGCACACCATGCCCTGGCAACCGTTTTTGGTACTAGCATGTGCCTCTGTATAGTCCGGAATTACCTCCAACAAAATGTACACTCACCACGACGCACTGTGACGCACAGGTTGTGTACGAGGTCGTCCCCACTCACCCCCACTTTTGTGTACAAGCAGGTTCCTGTGTATGGCACATACTAACTAGGGTTGGCCAGAACCGTATATATACACCGTATATGACCGTATATTTGGTGATTCCCCTGCCAAACATTCCGTATATACACCGTATATATATGGTTCTGGCCAACCCTATACATAGTAACTCTTCCAACAGACTGTACACGATCATGAAGCACTGTGACGCACAGGTTGCGTACGAGGTTATCCCCACCCACCACCACTTTTGTGTTCAAGCAGGTTCCTGTGTATGGCACATAATAAACCTTCCAACAGACCTCACATGATCATGACGCACTGTGACGCACAGGTTGCGTACGAGGTCGTCCCCACCCACGCAGCACTCAACCGTTTTGTGTACAAGCACGTTCCTGTGTATGACACGGAGTCAGAGGACATTGTGAGCGCGTTTGAATCCTCGTTTGCTTTCATCAGGGAGGCGCGTGATGCAGGTGTGGGTGTGGGTGGGGGTGGGG
>Ga0307942_1003520_pt1:0-2500 | contig 12648 bp, 16 predicted proteins | sample OrgLakmetagen175_FD_201846 | JGI IMG/M metagenome (GOLD analysis project Ga0307942, IMG submission 201846) | Saline water microbial communities from Organic Lake, Antarctica - #175 | ecosystem: Environmental > Aquatic > Non-marine Saline and Alkaline > Saline | place: Antarctica: Organic...
AGGCACCAGCCCATGTCATGGCCATTGTCCCCACCGTTTGCCCCTGCCCATCTCAGGGGCACGCAGATCATGGGGAAGCTGGAGTCTCAAGAAGTATAATGCCTGAGATCAAGCACGCCTCCACACAGGCACCAGCCCATGTCATGGCCATTGTCCCCACCGTGTGCCCTTGCCCATCCATCCACGCAGATCATGGGCGAGCTCGGTGAGCTGGAGACGGAATCCCAAGCCAGGGGACGGCCACGTCGCAAGCTGCCGGCTTCACTTAAACCCAAGGTACACCCTGCACTCACTTGCTGCACTCATAGCACGCACTCACAGCACGCGCTCACACCCAGCACGCACGTACACACAGCATGCACTCACACGTTTCGCTCACAGCACTTTTGCTGCACTCACAACGCTCAAACTGCACTCACACGCTGCACACAAACTCAAGGCATGCACATAACACAATGGCCACAAGCCTGACCCTTTCACAAAGATAGACACACACAACATAGATGCCAAAAGTTTCAAAAAGGTGCTCTCTGGTGTGCTCCGCCAATGCGGTATGCTTCTCATAATCACATGTCAAGTTACACAACGGAAAGTGCCGTAGTATATGCTCTGCGGCTTTGAAAACTCTGTAACCATATGCCGCTTTGATGTTTCTGTAATCATATGTCAAGTTATACAACGGAAATTTACACAACTCGTAAAATATGCTCTGCCGCTTTGACTAATTAAGCTGCCATGCTTATGGGTCGAGTAGGCATCAATATTGCGCATGGGCTCTCGTTCAGACAGGTCAATAGTTTAAACTTAAACGCATAATGTAAATGCCTTTGTCAATAGTTTGAACTTTCACATATAGTGTAAATGCCTTTGTCAAAAAACTTCAAACGGAGGAATCCCGTATGGTGTGCTACGAGAATGGCTTTTCCCAGCAGAGACTTTCCCGTCATAATATGTATTTTAAATAGTCCGCACATTTCCGAAAGAAAACCCAGATGTTTCCGTGTGTTTGCTATGAATCCCATGTTTTCATGTATACAGTATACGTTTATTTTGGCCAACCATACGCACTCTGAATACTGGACACATGCAGAAATCAATGAAGGAACGCTTTGGGCAGCCAAAACTGATGAAGGATGGCAAAACGGTGGGCAAACTGGTGAGTTGGCTCGCGTGCACACGTGCACATATGCAAGATGCTAACAGTTGACAATGCATGACATCTGTGTTTGTTATCCTAGAGAAAAGTCTTTTGTATCTTTGTCATTGTAGAGAGCTTTTTTGGTATGACATTTGTGTTTGTTATCCTAGAGAAAAGTCTTTTGTATCTTGGTCATTGTAGAGAGCTTTTTTGTGTTATGACATTTGTCTTTGTTGTCCTAGAGAATAGTCTTGTATCTTGGTCATTGTAGAGAGCTTTTTTGCAGGGTGCTTTTACTAGCTGCTTATAAGTAGGGTTGGCCAGAACCATATATATACGGTGTATATACGGTGATTTTGGCAGAGAAATCACCAATTATACGGTCATATTTGGTGTATATATACGGTTCTGGCCAACCCTACTTATAAGCACCCTGCAAAAAAGCTCTCTACAATGACCAAGATACAAGATTTTTCTCTAGGATTGTAGAGACAAATGTCATAATGTCATAATGCTAGCTTTGAAGCGCACGTCCTTATAACGCTAGTGACATGTTATCATGTGCATGTTTATACACTGCTCGCCGTGTGCACGTCACGATGCATGTATGAATTAGAATAGGGGGAGGTGCAAAAGGCAAGTGCATGTAAGAATTGCCATTGTGATTTTGAACAGAGGGAGGTGCGAAAGGCAAGTGCATATATGAAATAGAATAGAGGGAGGTACGAGAGGCAAGTGCATATATGAATAAGAACAGAGGGAGGTATGAAAGGCTGGTGCATATATGAAATAGAATAGATGGAGGTACGAAAGGCTGGTGCATATACTAGATCACAAAATCATTGTGTAGTCAAGGCCATGCACATGCCATGCACACCGTCATCAATGCCGTCTATACACCGTCATCAATGCCGTCCATGCACACCTCATCAATGCTGTCGATGCACCGTCATCAATGTCGTCCATGCACCTCATCAATGCCGTCTATACACCGTCATCAATGCCGTCCATGCACACCTCATCAATGCCGTCCATGCACACCTCATCAATGCCGTCCATGCACCGTCATCAATGCCGTCCATGCATTCATCATCAATGCCGTCAATGCACCGTCATCAATGCCGTCCATGCATTCATCATCAACGCCGTCTAAGCTACGTCTTTTCAATGTGCTGTCTAAAACATGCTACGTAAGCTGCGTCTCCTAGATCTTTGTGAAGGATTTTCCTTTCCCCACCTTTGCGCCGGGCACAGCCTTACAGGGGGCACCCATTCGTGTGAAGGGCAGCTTTGTCAATGCACACAAGCATTTCAAAATTTTCATTCATAGCAGTGCGTACTTCATAGCCATACGTGTGAAGG
>Ga0307942_1003520_pt1:5000-10000 | contig 12648 bp, 16 predicted proteins | sample OrgLakmetagen175_FD_201846 | JGI IMG/M metagenome (GOLD analysis project Ga0307942, IMG submission 201846) | Saline water microbial communities from Organic Lake, Antarctica - #175 | ecosystem: Environmental > Aquatic > Non-marine Saline and Alkaline > Saline | place: Antarctica...
TGGCAAGGGTTGAATACTTAGCAGCCGTCAAAGCACAGTACAACCTGCCACGCTTCTAACACTTGCACGCACAGGCTCTTTACTGGAAGCAAAAGCAGTCTGTCTGGAAAAGAAATGCAAGTCCTTATAGCAAACTGGTGAAGCACCCAGTACATCCTACCACGCATTCAACACTCGCACGCATAGGCTCTTTACCGGAAGCTGAAGCAGTCTGTCTGGCAAAGAAATGCAAATCCTTAGCAAACTGGTGAAACACCCAGTACATCCTATTTCGCATTAAACACTCGCACGCACAGGCTCTTTACCGATAGTTGAAGCAGTCTGTCTGGCAAAGGGTTGAATACTTAGCAACCGTCGAAGCACAGTACAACCTGCCAAGCTTCTCACACTTGAACGCACAGGCTCTTTACCGGAAGCTTAAGCAGTCTGTCTGGCAAAGGGATGCAAGTCCTTAGCAAACTGGTGAAGCACCCAGTACATCCTATTACCCATTAAACACGTGCATGCACAGGCTCTTTACCGAAAGCTGAAGCAGTCGGTCTGGCGAAGGGATGAGTACTTGAGCAAGTTCTTAAACCACCCGGTGCAATCTGTGAATGCTCCATTGGACCCGTAAGTATGATAAGTTAATATTTTTGTTGTTTGTGGCTAATTAAGGTTATTGAGAGTAAGAATAATATAATATTTTTGTTGTTTGTGGCTGATCAAGGTTATTGAGAGTAAGGATTATATAATATTTTTGTTGTTTGTGGCTGATTAAGGTTTTTGAGAGTAAGAATAGAAGAATATTGAACGTGAGGGTATAATAATGTGAGCTTGAGTGTATTATAGTGTGTGAGCGTAAGGGTATAATAATGTGTGAGCGTAAGGGTATAATAATGTAAGCGTGAGAGTATAATAATGTATGAGTTTGAGGGTATAATAATGTGTGAGTGTGATAGGCTAACGCAGAATCTATTATTTGTTATAGTGTGAAGCCCGGCTGTCTATTGGAGGGATTAAAGTACCGTGCCTTACTAAGTCACCCCGCATAAACGTTGTTTTGGTTTCGCCTTGTGTGTGTGTGTGTGTGTGTGTGTGTGTGTGTGTGTGTGTGTGTGCGTGTGTGTGTTATAAATAAAGTTGTTTTGAACCTGCAGGCTGACTGCGGTAAGCTTGAAGGCATATTTATATTTACGCTGTAGGATTGTGCGGCGTTGGTGTGTTTGTGTGTGTGTATGTGTGTGCGTGTGTGTTTGTGTTTGTGTGTGTGTGCGTGTGTGTGTGTGTGTGTGTTATAAATAAAGTTGAGTGGCTAGGGCCCTCCCCCCCCCCATTGCTGAACAGGTAGGGTTTACCAGGACCGTACATAAGCGCCGTATATGACCGTATATTTGGTGATTTCCCAACCAAATATCCGTATTTACACCGTATATATATATATGGTTCTGGCCAACCCTGTGAATAGGGCTAAAGTCCCTGCAGGGTTGTGGGGAGGGCAAAACACATAGGGCAAAACAATAAGGGCAAAACAAATAGGGCAAAAAAATTAGGGCAAAACAAATAATCATGGAGTGCGGGAAGGTGTGGGAGGGTGCGGATTCTATTTAACACCTTTGAAGTTTGGGTGCGAGATGGATCTGCTTAGGTAATAGGGATGTTTGGTCGACACAGTTTAAAGGGGACAGCTTTGTCCGTAAGTGCATTAATTAATTTCTTCAGAATTAGAATTGTTGTGCCTGAATGCCGTTCTGTCGGTTCAGACACTGAACATTTCGTTGGGCGTGTTTTGCTTGCCCTCTTGGTTACATAACCTCTCTCTCCAAGCTCTAGGCTGTTTCTATCTTAACACATACCTGTACCTGCACTGCCTCGTTTGAGCGCATTGCTTGTGCCTCTGCGTACGTATATGTTCAGTTTCGGTTACGTATAACGCGCTCCGAGCAGTAGCACAAAGGCTGTTTCTCCCTTAACACATGGCTGTACCTGCACTGCCTTTGTTGAGTGCATTAAATGTGCCTCTGTGGATGTATATGATCAATACTTTGATTGAGCGCATCGCATATGCTTCTGCGTTTATGCTGCAGGGAACACACCCTGTACGAGTTCTACCAGCAGTACTGGATAGACTTTGGACGCTTGCTGACTGACATGGAAAAGAAGGGCATGATGGTAAATCGTGAGCACCTCAGAGAAGCACAGGTGTGTGGGGGTCATTCTTATGCATATGCCTGTGTGTGTGTGCGTGTTTGTGTGTGTGAGTGTGTTTGTGCGTAAAGAAGGGCATGGTGGTAAGCTGTGAGCACCTCAGAGAAGCAAAGGTGTGTGGTGGTTTTCACAATCGTGCAAGTGTGCGTGCGCGTGTATCTGTGTATTTCTGTGTGAGTGTGTTTGTGCGTGAAGAAGGGCATGGTGGTAAACTGTGAGCACCTCAGAGAAGCAAAGGTGCGAGGTGGTTTTCATATGCGTGCACGTGTGCGTGCGCGAGTGCCTGTGTGTGTATGTGTGTGTGAGTGTGTTAGTGCGTGAAGACGGGCATGATGTTTTAGAGCACCTCAGAGAAGCTCAGGTGTGTGCGTGTGTCCGCGCGTGTGTGCCTGTGTGCCTGTGTGTATGTGTGTGTATGTGTGTGTGAGTGTAGTGTGTTTGTGCGTAGAGAAGGGCATAATATTAAAATTTTTTGCACCTCAGAGATGCATGCTCATGTGCATGATTAATATGTGTCTATTATTCAGTCCGCTAGTGATTGTCTGTGAAAAAAACGACTATGCAGCACGTAAAGCGTGCTGCCGCCAGCGGCACAAACACACAAGCACCACACCCATAACGAGAAGTACCTTTATTCGTGCAGTAAAGAAGTTGGCTTTATATCTTTTGCAGGGTAAGCGTGGGCTATAAATCTATCCTTTCTCCACGATGTTTGCAAAATATATAATAACAGATTGTGGTGAGAGGGTGCTGAAATGTAATAACAGATTGTGGTGAGAGGGTGCTGAAATGAAAAAAAGCGTTTAGGCACGCTCTACGCACGAAAAGGTTTCCGCCCTTATCAGTCCAAAGTAATGAACTATTTCTGCCCTGTCAGTAAAGTAAAGTTATGGACTCAGTAATGTGAACTCAGTACTGAACTCAGAAAGTAAGGTCCGTAAAGTGAACTCAGTAAGGTGAACTCGGTAACGTGAACTCAGTAATGAACTCAGTAGTAGAGTAAAGAACTATTTCTACCCTTGTCAGTCCAAAGTAAACAACTAGTTAAATTAGTGGACTTATGATGATGTGCTGGAAAGAGCATGTAGTCATGCCCATTGCACCAACACTTTTGTGCCCTATTGCGTATTCATGCCCATTGCATTAACACTTTGGTGCCCTATTGCATCCAAATCATTAAATTGGTGGACTTATGATGATGTGCTGGAAAGAGCATGTAGTCATGCCCATTGCACCAACATTTTTGTGCCTGTTGCGTAGTCATGCCCATTGCATTAACACTTTTGTGCCCTGTTGCGTAGTCATGCCCATTGCACCAGCATTTTTGTGCCCTATTGCGTAGTCATGCCCATTGCACCAGCATTTTTGTGCCCTATTGCGTAGTCATGCCCATTGCACCAACATTTTTGTGCCTATTGCGTAGTCATGCCCATTGCACCAGCATTTTTGTGCCCTATTGCGTAGTCATGCCCATTGCACCAACATTTTTGTGCCTATTGCGTAGTCATGCCCAATGCACCAACACTTTTGTGCCCTATTGCGTAGTCGTGCGCATTGCACCAACACTTTTGTACCCAATTGCATCCAAATAATAAACTCTGTCTCACTTTCAGCATTATTCATCGTTAGGATGAATGCACGCATTCAGTCTGTACTTTGGGGCAAAACTTGCATATTGCTTGAAAACAATTCTGAGTTCCGCTGTATGAGCACGTAAGCTACAGGATTCACACATCTGTCGTTTTATGCAATTTAATGTAGTTTTTGAAACAATTCGGGGTAACATTGCACCCAGCAAATGAAGCTCAAGCTAAGACGGACCGCGCATTGAAGACACATATGCATTGCAGACACGAATACATTTTAGACGCATTAACATTGTAGACACCTACACATTTTAACACATATACATTGTCGACACAGCTGTAAAGTTTGTGTCAGGGTGTTTTTATTGCTAATACGCCGTTGCTGGTTTGAAATAACAATTGTAAAATCTTCTCAATCGGTATTGCAGATCCGTGTCGTAAAATCATTTACATCGGTTTGCAGATCCGTGTTGTAAAATTAGTTACATCGGTTCTACAGGTCCGTGCTGAGGAGGATCGTGCAACCAACCTCAAGGTGTTCCTCAACTGGGCCCAAACGAAAGTGCCAGATGCGCAGTACATGAATGCTGGGAGCGGGGCACAGGTATGTGTGCAGTGTGTGTATGTGTATGTGTATGTGGGTGTGGGCGGGTTTGGTTGTGGATGTGTGTGTGTTGTGTGTGTGTTGTGTGTGTGTGTGTGTTGTGTGTGTGTATGTGTGTGTGTATTTGTGCGTGCAGATATGTGTCTGTAGTTACGGTTTAGCCCTAGCTCTAGCCCCAGCCTCGGGACTTAACCCTTACCTAGCTGCAGGGACAACCTGCAATTGCCTGTCACCCCATTCTATCCCTTTCCTAGCTGCGAGTACAACCTGCAATTGTGAATACAGTTTAGCCCTAGCCCTAGCCCTAGGACAAACCCTTACCCAGCTGCGGGGACAACCTGCAATTGACTGTCACCCCGATTTTATTTATCCTTATTTATTTATCCTTATTTATTTATCCATATTTATTTATTTATTTGACTGTCACCCCGATTTCCCGCCTTCCTTTGCCAGATCCGGCAGCTGCTCTTTCCTGAGTGGCCGGGCTCGACCGTTGCGCGTCCCACAGTCCCTTCTGCTGCTGAGCAGTCCGAGGATGGCACAGAAAAGAAGAAAACGATTACAAAGCCAAAAGCACCCTTGGCAGAAGGATACCGTGCGTTCAAGGTGAGGCGTTGTTTTTG
>Ga0307942_1003523_pt1:0-5000 | contig 12643 bp, 10 predicted proteins | sample OrgLakmetagen175_FD_201846 | JGI IMG/M metagenome (GOLD analysis project Ga0307942, IMG submission 201846) | Saline water microbial communities from Organic Lake, Antarctica - #175 | ecosystem: Environmental > Aquatic > Non-marine Saline and Alkaline > Saline | place: Antarctica: Organic...
GCCACAAAAGTAAGCATGTCAGCACACACACACACACACACACAAGCAGGTTGAGCGTCCAAGCAGGTCCAACAGAGCATGAGGGAAGATAACAAGGATTTGAGAATTACCCCAATTAACAGACCAAGGGGAGGCAAAGAGGTTGCAAATTTGCCCACGCCTACCTTGTCCCTGCGCTCCTGGATCTCAATCTTGGTGATCATCTTGTCCAAAACCCGAGCAATGGAGTCACGCACACGCACCTCCTCACCACCCCCTGGCAACATTAGGCACAATACACACATCATTGCTGTGCAGTATTTAGTATGAGTGTTAACATTATTGATGCTGAAAGGACAGTCTGAGCAATATTGTCTTTCAGGATGGATTCTCGAAGAAATAGATGACATCAAGAAAAAAGTTGACGTGTTGAAATCAGCAAGATTTAGCTAGCCTTCTCACATTATTCAGATCCCTTGCACCCCTTTAAATGTATGTTGCTTCTGACCTGAATTTGCGTGGCAACTGCAATCTGAAACAATGCCCATCAGGATGCCCTAATGCTGTCAAACTTGGCAAATGGAACACACACACACACACACTCACACAAAAACACTGCCTACCTCTGCCTTGCGCGATGATATTTGCCAAGAAACCCGTGGGCTCCCCCCCCTCTGTACCCTGCCCCTGCCCCTGTCCCTGCTGCTGCAGCTGCTGCTGCTGTTTGACGGGGGAGTCTTGCAAACCCCCTGGCATCATACCCACTGCTTGAGCAGCAACCACAAGGGCAACATGGAGCTGCTGCTCCTCCACAGCTGTCAAACCAGCCGGCGGCTGGCGCTTCTTCCCAGCGGCAGCTGCAACTGTAGGTAAAACAAGTATCGTCAAAAATGCTTTGGATGTGTGTGTCAGTATGTGTGTGCATGTGCCTGTATTTATGCAAGGGGTGACGAGAGTTCTGGGGAGGGACGGGGTCATTAATGAGTACTTCAGCACTGATAAATCTTACCAGAGAGACATATCAACACGGTATGTAAAGCATACGTGACAGTATAAGCACGAAATAATGCACAAATACACAAATACATATACAAACACGCACACACACATACGCGTACACACACAGGAGCACACACCTGCCAAAGTGCGCTTGGTGTGCTTTGCGGCAAAAGCCTGCACTTTATTGACTCCACGCTCCGTCGTCACCCCTGCCTTGTTTGCAGCCTTTGCGGCGTCTTTGCTGTGCTTCTCAGCTAGCCTGCTGAGATTCCTCATCTCTGCATCCCAACCCCCTGGCCGGGCGCTCACAAACTGGTACTCCTCGCACTGCTCCACACCTGAAGGTTTGACGCATGTAAGGTTTATCTGTGTACACAATTTGCGTGCACTTGACAGCCCCTGCCCATCTTAAGCAGACAGAGAAATGCGCAGCAGATGGATGGTACCCCTAACACTGCTCCACACCTGTGTGTACATTGTGCACAAAAAATTTGTTTGTGAGCACGGTTGACGTGCACTCAACAGCCACCTGCTCACTTCACAACTACACACACGCAGCATATAAAAATGTAGTTTCCTCAAACTGCTTAACACTTGTCAGCGTGTGGTGCATGCAACGTTTTATTTGTGTGTGTGTGTATGTGTGTGCGTGTGTAACCATTATGTAATCTTAACGCAACAGCCCTTGCGTTGGGTACCTGCTTGTGCACCTTTCTTGTCCAGTTTCACTTACATGCAAGCACAAACACACACAAACACACACACACATGTACACAGACAAACACACAATCAATTACACACACAGCACGACGCGCACATCAAACGCACACACCCTCGAGGCCCTCCAGCAGCTGCAGCAGCTTCGCGTCCGCAAACCCAAACTCCGCCACCCCCCACGGCGGCTCCTGCATGGGCACCACCTTTGACAGCCACTGCTGCTGCGTGGGTAACCGCGCAAGAGCACCAGAAATGGCGGCGGCCATGCTACTAGGAATGGAGCCCACGGACCAGCTGCTTGTACCATCCACACCACCGCCACCACCACTCCCTGCTTGCTGCTGGACGCTTAGAGGAGGGGAGGTGGCCCCCTGGGACACACTCAGCTCTGATGCCTGCCTCTGCTGCTGCAGCCCCTGCTGTAGCCCCTGCTCCTCTTGCACCTTTGCAGCAGCAGCGGTGGCACGCACGGCAAGGAGGGCGGTCTGCTGCTCGTCCCATACTTTTTGCCAGACGGCGTTAGGGTCGCTGCCGGTGACGAGTTCCACTCTGTGGTCCCTGCTGCGACCTGTGTGTGGGTGAGTGCAGACACATGTGTGTGCATGTGTGCATGTATGCGTGTGTGGGCTGTATGCGTGTGCGCAGGGGCAGGGGAGACATGCAAGGACGTGTATCCAATGACGATTGCATCATGTTAGTTCTGCAGGGGTTTATGAGCATTGGGATGTTAATAAATTGTGCTTACTTTGATGTTCGACAACGAGCAGTCAAAGCTGTGGACTCAATGCACATGCACACACAAACACACGCATACATGCACACACACACGCAAACACGCGCGCACACACATGCACACACACGCACACACACCAGGAGGAACCAGGTGCACAACAAAGCTGGGGCCATCCGCCCCGCGCACAACGGAGGAAATAAGCACGCCGTGGCAGCTGGCTTCAGCCGGGTCAGGCTGAGTGCCCATTGGCGCTTGACGTGAAACGGTGTAGCCCTCGGGGAACAGAGACGTGCGGTTGTGGTGGCCTGGCTTGGCAGGGTCTAAGCGGCCTACGTCGTCCACTGACACACCTGTGAGTTAAGGGGGTGAGACAGTGCCGGTGTGTGTGTGTGTGTGTGCGTGTGTGCGTGTGTATTATGTATGATTCACTTTGTGTGTGCGTGTGTATGATTCACTTTGCCTGTGTGTACACAGTGTCTGTATGTATGTGCTGTGTCAGGCAACTCAATAAAACTAAGTGGGTGGGTGTGTACAGAAGTATGGGTGGGTGGCGTGTGCAGTAAATCATAGAAGCTGCAGAATAGGTGCAAGCAACATCGCTCATCCACTGGCACCTTTTGTGTTTGAAGAAGGCAAGTGGTGTGGAGCAGATTAAAGAGTGCTTTTGAGGTGTCTTTGTGGGGCAGGTGTTACGTTATGACAGCATAGGTTCCTAATAACCTAATCAGATGATGTTTGTGCTGCGTCTTTTAAGTTGTAAGCAGCCAGGCAAAGATAGGAATGACGAAAATTGGACAAGGTGGAATTGCCAATATATGCATGCATGTATAACAAATACACATATATGTTGGATGGCCAGAACCGCATATATATACGTATACGGTATGTCATGAGATCCATATAAGACACTCGTTCATGAGTGGCATTGCGGTCCCAGCAACGTGTGGCGGCAATGCAGGTGTTGGTGTCTGTCTGTTGCTTGTGTGCTATGGATGGTTTGTGGTCTGATGTTGGAGACCCAATCACGCAGTCTTAAAATTAAGCCCATGAATGTGGTCTGATGCTGGACGCTCTTGGAGGGCAAGTGCACAAATAGGGAGCTTCGCCAATAATAAAACTGACGGCACATTAACCTGTGCGTGAGCAAACACGCTCGAGAGGTCAAAGGACTTGTTGCTTTGTAATGCAAAGGCATGCACACATACACAATTCCACACGGCTAGCCACCGGATTGCTACTGCTACCTCCTCCTCCACCACCACCACCACCACCACCACCACCACCACCACACACTCACCGCATTCAAGGCACAGCGGCAACTGCACAGCAAAGCTAGCAGCCAGCTCCCGGGCGGCAGTGGCTGCCTGCTCACGTGGCACTCGAGAGTTGGATCCTCCTCCCCCTCCTTTGGCGCTCTTTGCGCCTCCATACCAATGGGGCACGTTGAGCCCCAAGGCCTTGGCGACCTCCTGCTTGGAGCGGAACCTGGTGGGGGTAGGTGAAATGTGGTGGTGTAGGAGTATGAAATAATGAGTGGGCTTGGGCTGAGCGGGTCGAAGCCTTGGTGTCGCTTTGCTTCCTGTATTAGTGGGGACTGGTTTTGGGGCAGAGCATGTGGTGGTGTAGGGAGTTAGACAAAGAATGGTGAAACAACAACATTGGCTACCTCTAGTTCAGAATGAAGCCTGGATTGGCACAAAAAAAGAGAGTACGTGTTTTTCTATAGTGCAAGTTTTTGGCATTCAAGCGTTAATTACATGTGTTGTGAAGCCTTGGTCTATGAAATTTGATCTCGTGATAACGTGAAATCTATAGAGGCAGGAACAAAGCTCAATCGAATTAGGCATACCTACAGGAGATACGCTAGTGGGGAAAACACATGCACATTCATACGCAGCTCAGCAAAAGAGACGCACACAGCTCAACAAAAAGAGGCACACACACCCACCTCTTGCCCTGTGGGCTCCAATACTGAGGGTCCAGGTGCTGGCGACTTAGGCGCGACAAGTCCTTGCCCGCAAGGTCGCCCACATCTCTTGCTTTTAGCTCCACGGTGTACCTGCACGCAGTCGCAACACGCCATACACGGAGAAGGCTTGAGGCACCATGGCTAAAATTCTGGCGCGACCATCTACCAAAGGGGCCTTCTTTAATTAGTATCCTTCATTCATCTTGTACAGGCGCTAAGGCATCAAGATGACTATCGTGCACTGTATCCATTACAAAACGGTGCGTGCTGGTTGCTTACACAGCTGGCACACTCAAACATGGACTATTCCCTGCCAAAAGCTCCGGCAACCACACATCTCTCATTCCTTACGCGTTTCTTGCAAAAAGTCTTGCAGAGAAAAATTGCGCGAGCGCGGTCACCACGACACCGCCCTTTTGCTTGAGATCTCGGGGCGCACTGACATGGCGTGGGAAATGTCAGGGGTCCCACAGCAGGAGCTGTTGCAGTGCCTGCTGCACCTCAAGCAGCTGCGTCTCACGGTCCTGGCTCTCACCCAGCGAGCAGTTAGGCCTTGCTCATCTTAATGTTCAGTGAACGAACAAGTCTCATGTGCTTCGGTTT